>Ga0209829_10000448_pt1 | contig 38040 bp, 30 predicted proteins | sample C_140205_EF_Meta_FD_187311 | JGI IMG/M metagenome (GOLD analysis project Ga0209829, IMG submission 187311) | Freshwater microbial communities from Lake Croche, Canada to study carbon cycling - C_140205_EF_MetaG (SPAdes) (version 2) | ecosystem: Environmental > Aquatic > Freshwater > Lake...
CTGCTGCCCGCCCTGCGCGGCCTCGGCTGCCGGGTGCTCGCGTTCCTGCACGACGCCTACCTGTTCACCGGCCGCTGCGCCTACCCGGGGGACTGCACCCTTTACCTCACGGGCTGCAACGCGACCTGCCCCACGGCGACGCAGTATCCCGCGCTCCAGCCAGCGCTGATCGCAGGCGCCTGGCAGATCCGGCGAGACCTGTTCGGCGGACCCGATGGCATCGAGATCATCGCCAACAGCCTCTGGAGCAAAAAAATGTTCCAGACCGCCATGCCCTCGGTCGGACACATCGAGACGATCGAGCTGAGTGCGAACGAGGACATCTTCAATTCGGCCGACAAGCTCGCGGCCCGCCGGCTGCTCGGCCTGCCCGAGGACCGGCCGATCGTGCTCTGCGCGGCGGTCAATTTTCAGGAGGAACGCAAGGGCGGTCGCCAGCTGCGGGAGATTGTCGCGGCGCTCGAGGGTGAGGTGCGCTTCACGGCCTTCGGCCACAATGCCGGCGAAATTCCCGGCGTCATCGGCCTCGGCTACCACCTGGAGGCGGACAAGCTCGCCGCGATTTACCAGGCGGCGGACATCTTCCTCAGCACCGCCACTGAGGAGGCGTTTGGCCAGACGGTCATGGAAGCCCAGCTCTGCGGCCTGCCCGTGGTTGCGTTCAAGGCCGGCGGCGTGGAGGAAATCGTGCGCAACGAGATCACCGGGAAGCTGGTCCGCAATGGCGAAGCAGCCGAGGCGGTCGCGGCGATCCGCACCATGATCCGGGACGCGCGCTTTATGGAGGTCGCACCGCCCTGGGCGCGCCAGCTGGCCCGGGCCCGTTTCTCGATGTGGTGGCAGGAACAGCGCTGGCACGAGTATCTGACGGGCCGCCGCCAGGTGGGCACCGGGCATCAGCCGCCCACCTTGACTTATCCCTTCGAAGAAAAAAAGGATGTCGTCTCCACCAGTTTGCACCGTCCCTCCTGGCCCGGGGCGGACTCCTTCCTGTCGGAGGAACACGCCCAAATCTTCGAAAAAACTTCGGCCCTGCCGGGCTGGCAGACCCCGGGCGACTCCTTCAAGCTTTACGAGTTGGGCTATTACGCCGGCGATGTGATCCTGGAGATCGGCACGTTTGGCGGCCGCTCGGCCACGGTCGAGCTGCGCGGCGCCCTCGCCAATCCGGCCCGCACGCAGCGCCCACAATTCTACGGCATCGACATCCTCGACGACGCGATCACCCGCACCCGGCAAATCCTCGTCACCGAGATGCTCGGGCAGTACTGCCACCTGTTCCACGGCGTCCTGCGCGACTTCGTCTCGCGGTGGTCGATCACGCCGACGATGGTATTCCTCGATGGCGACCACAGCTACGAAGGGTGCAAGGCCGACTTGGATATCCTCAGCCAGTACCTCAAGGTGGGAACCCCGATTCTGGTCCATGACTTCCACAACACCGAAAACGAGACCGGGAAAATCGGCGTCAAGCGGGCCGCCTTGGAATGGCAGGCCGCCGGCCATAGCCGGTTCATGGGTTGTCACGGTTGCTGTGCGCTTTATGTGACGCTCGACGACGGAAAATAACATGACCCTGTTTCTCGCCCATACCGCCCTCTTGCTCTGCGCGTCGTATGCCGCCGCGCGGCACGTGGTGCACGGCCTGGTCGGGCGGATCCTCGCCGCCACTCTCTTCGTCTGGGCCAATATTGTCGTCACCAGTCTGCTGCTCTCCGGTCTGCACCACCTCGGTTCGTCGGCCTGGTTCTTCCGCACCTCCCTCCTGCTCGCCCTGACCACTTGGCTGGTGCTGCGCCGGGTGCAACCGGAGCCCGAGCCCGCGAAGGCAGACGGTGACCCGTTCAGCCCGTTGCTGCTGGCGGCGTTTTTCCTGACGCTGCTCCCGATCGTCTACGCCGGCATCCGGATCGCCGCCACCTACGAGCCCAATAACTACGACACCCTGGTCTATCACCTGCCCCGGGCGATGTTTTACCTGGGTCAGAACACCCTGGCCCACTTCGACACGGGCAATCCGCGCCAGATTTATTTCCCCTTTAATTACAACCTGCTCCAGCTCTACGGCCTCATCTACAGCCCGCCGACGCAGGTCGTGAATTTCATCAATCTGGCCGCCTGGGGTGTCGCGGGCCTCGCGCTCTACCGCGTTTGCCGGCTGTGCGCCCTCCACGCCAACGCGGCCCTCGTCGCCATCTGGCTCGCGCTGACGGCGACGCAGGTCCTCGCCCAGGCCACCGCCACCACCAACGACCTGCCCACGGCCGCCGGGCTGCTCTGCTCACTGGTGTTTCTCCTGCGCTGGCGGCAAACGCGCCGAACGCGCGATGCGCTGCTGACCGGTCTCGGCGCCGGCCTGACCGTCGGCGCCAAGCTCACTGTCATCTTCTTCGCGCCCGCCGCGGGCCTGATCCTGCTGGCCGTCGCGTGGTCGCACGGGCGGCGCGGCGAATTCCGCGCCTTCTTCACCGGCCTGCGCGCCTGGATACTCCCGGGCGTGATCGCGCTGCTCCTCGCGTCGCCCTTTGCCCTGATCAACCTCGCGGAGAAGGGCGAGTGGATCAACAAGACCTACGATTTCACCCTGAACCGGCCCTTCTCCTTGGCCTGCGTGGCGCAGACTTCCGAGGCCTTCCTAGTGCAGTTTTTTCTCGAGCCGCTCCACCGCTTTACCTACGACCTGGAATTCACTGCTCAGTTGAACACCTGGGGTCAGCGGGTGTTCTTCCCTCACTGGAACGAGACCTATGCGTTTTCCCCGCTTTACCTGTTTCCGCCGGACCTGAACGAGGACCATGTCTGGTATGGTTTGGCCGGGCCGTTTTTCCTGCTGTGTGGCCTGCTCTGCCTCGTGCGCCAACGGCGGTTTCCCGCCCCGATCTGGTGGTTCGCCGCGCTCGGACTCGGCTGGCTGGCGACCTATTTCACCCTCAACAAGTGGTCGCTCTACAACCAGCGGTACTTTGTCCCGGCCGTCCTCCTGCTGACGCCGTGTGTCGCCGCCGTGATCGAAGCCCAGTGGCGCCAAGGGCGCTTCCGCCGCACCTCGCAGCATCTCCTCATCCTCCTCGCCCTGAGCGCCCTTTGGCTCGACGGGGTTTACCTGTTCAAGAACACCAGCCGGCCGTACGCCGCGCTCTGGGCCGGCACCCGCCCCCCGCCCGCCCTGCCCGCCCTGCCACAGCTCATGGTGGACCGCCTCTCGGTGCAGAAACGCATCAACATCGATTCCACGGATGGCAACGAACGCATCTTCCTACTGATGGACCTGGGCTTGGACCAGCGTTTCACCTCCTTCGCCAAGCCCAACCCGGCGGCCTACAATGTCTTTTCCGAGTGGGGCTTTCCCCGGAAGGTCGCCTATAGCAACATCGAGCAGTTATCCTCGTACACCGTGGTCGCGATCCCGACCAAAACCACGTCCGGCGTTGAATTCCTCGGCACCCTGGGCTCGGGCCAGCCGGCGCTGGATTATTACGGCCTTACGCCGCATCCCGAACAGGTGCCCGCCACCGAGGGCAATCACAACGTCCTCGTCGTACTCTCCTATGGTCCGCACAATCCCGGCCGCTACGCGCAGATGCGCGCCAAGGTCGCCGGCTTGAACGCCCCCGACCATGCCCGCCTCGTCCTCGGCGTCGAATATGAGGACGGCACCGCCGCCACGCTGGCCACGTTCACCACCTCGGGCGAGGCCCCCACCCCCGTCACCCGGCCTTTCCGTCGCTTCACCCTCCGGGTGGCCGACCAGGAAACCGGACAGGAAATCGGCCGCATCGACATTCCTTATCTCTTCCGCGACCAGCCGCCCGAGATCGAGGCCCCGGACAATCCGACCCAGATTTTCTCCGACGAACTCGTCGCCGCCGGGCCCAAGTCCTTGCTCCCCACCGCCGGCCTCGCGCCGCCCGAGGGTCCGTATCCGCAATGGGACCTGCCGCGCTTCCGCTGGGCCAAGTCGCCCGCCGTCCGGATCGAGATTCCCGCCCACCCGCAGCTGGGTCGGTTGGAATTGGCCTTCTCGCTCCGGCTGCACGTCCGGGATTCCGCCACGGTGGACGTGGTGCTCAATGGCGAGCTGGTGAAAAGCTATCCGCTCTCCGGGCGCACGGAATGGCTCACCGACACCCTCCTGCTCACGCCCCGCGCCGGCCCGAACGTCATCGAATTTCGCAATGTCATCGTCGGCACCGAGCCTGACTGGCTCGACTACCTGGAGCGTTATCCCGACATCAAGGCCTACGTGCTGACCCAAAAGATCCCCCTCGCGCAGGGTGCGCGCGAGCACTACGAGGCCTTTGGCAAGCACGAGACGCGCACGCTGATCCTCCAGCGCCACACCGAGACGATCACCATGCCGGAGCAGCTTTACTACGTGTTCCGCAACCTGCGCGTCGACGGCTTCCGCCAGCCATGAACTCCGCCCCTGCACCCGCCAGCAACCCGCGCCCGCCCGGCCCGGAGCGGAACGCCTATATCGACACCCTGCGCGGCTGGAGCATCTTCGGCGTCGTCTGCGTGCACTTCGCCGGCAGCTTCGTGACCACGGACAGCTTCGCCTGGAGTCCCTCGTTTTATCTCGGGCTGATACTGAACCAAGTGTTCGGGTTTGCCGTCCCGCTGTTCATCTTCCTCTCCGGTCTCCTGGCGGGCAGTTCCTCGAAGGTCGTGCCGCTAGGCGAATATTATGCCGGCCGCTTCTGGCGGATCGGTTTCCCGTACCTGGTCGCGAGCTTCGCCTCGTTCTTCCTGCTGAACAATTACGCAGAGTGGCAGAAGCTGCCCGACCTGGGCGCGCGCTTCATCTGGCTGGTCCAGCGGCTGGGCTACTACGGCGTCGAGCCCACGCTGTATTTCATCCCCCTCATCCTGCAGCTCTACCTGCTCCAACCCGCGCTGAAGGCGCTGCCCCGCTGGCTCCACCGGCTCTTCCCCGACCTCAGCCCGGAGCACTGGGTACTGGCCCTCACCGCGCTGCTGCTGGCCGGACATGTCACCCTCGGCCTGCTGTGCAACGGTGGCTCCCTCAACTACTACGTCTGGGGCCGGCCGAGCGTCCTGTTCTGGATGTTTTATTTCTTCGCCGGACTCCACTTCCGCAGCCTGACCGGCTTGCTTTCCCGGCGCGCGCTGCAGACCACCGGGGGCTGCCTCCTCCTGCTCGCCGCTGGCGCCATGGCGTGGAACTTCCAGCACCTGCTTGACCGCTCGGTCACTGGTGAACACTTCGAGCTCAACCGGCTCGACTTCGCCTATGTCCGGCCGGAAATGTTGGTCTACGACCTGGCCATGGTGATCGCGCTCGCCGCCGGCATCCCACTGGCTTGGAGCCTGCGGGCCAGCCTCGTTTCCTATCTGGGACGCTACACCTTGGAAATCTATCTCTGGCACATCCTGGTGTTGTATTTCGGGGTCTGGCAGTTCGGCGGGGCGAAGGCCGCGTGCCGGCAGCTGCCCGAGCTCATCGTCATCGTTTGCGCCGCCGTCGCCATCGTCATCGCCCTCACGGCCGATGGGCTGTCGCGACTGGTGAAGTACATCCGCCACCATCGGGTGGAGATCGTCGAGGTTGACTGAGGTCACCGCCGGCAGGCCCGGGGTCCGGGACTGAAATCGCTGTGGACATACCCCGGCGAACCGGGCTCTTTTATTGTCCAACCCTCCCGGCTTTTCCGTCTCCGACCGCCCCCATGGCCCCATCGAACCCTTCCTCTTCCCCCCGTATCGCGATCACCATCCCCTGCTATCAGGAGGAAAAAACGATCGGCCAGGTCGTGACCGACTTCAAGGCGCAGCTCCCGGATGCGGCGATCTACGTCTTTGACAACAATTGCACCGACCGGACCGCGGAATTCGCCCGCGCCGCCGGCGCCACCGTCATCCGCGAGAAAAAGCAGGGCAAGGGCTACGTCGTCGCCACGCTGTTCGAGGTCGTGGACGCGGACATCATCGTCATGATTGACGGCGACGGCACCTACGACGCCACCGCGGTGCATAGGCTGCTCGCTCCCGTGCTCGCCGGCGACGCCGACATGGTGGTCGCGGCCCGCCTCGAGCAATACACCGACAAGTCCTTCCGCAAGTTCCACGTCGCGGGCAACCAGATGGTCTGCGGCATCATCAACAAGATCTTCGGCGCGAACATCTCCGACATTTTCTCCGGCTATCGCGCCTTCACCCGCGAATGTGCGCAGGCCATCCCGATCACCTCGCGCGGCTTCGACGTCGAGACCGAGCTGACCGTGCAGAGCCTTTACCGCGGCATGGTGATCAAGGAGATCGAGGCGCCCTACGGCGAGCGCCCGGCGGGGAGTTTCTCCAAGCTCCGCACCCTCCCCGACGGCATGCGCGTGCTGCTGCGGCTGTTCCTGCTGCTGCGGGCCTACAAGCCGCTGAGCCTGTTCGGCACCCTCTTCATCGTGCTGTTCCTCGTGGCGGTGGGCACCGGCATCATGCCGTTCACGGAGCTGGTCCTGCACCGCTATGTCGCGAGCCGGGCCAGTGCGATTGTCTCCATCGCCAGCGGCATGCTGGCCTTCATGAGCCTGTCCCTGGGCCTGGTGCTCAGCTCGGTCAACCAGCGCTTCCTCGAGCTGGAGCGGGTCGTGGTCAAACGCTTCAAGCGTTAACCGCGCCGCCCCGCCGACCGCCGCCACCGTGGGAACCAAGGATTTCAACGCCCTGGACTTGTTCATCTGCCGCTGGCGCTCGGGCATTGTCCGGCGCTATATCCGGCCCGGTGCCCGGCTCATGGATTTTGGCTGCGGCCACCAGGCGCTGTTCCTGCAGGCCGTGCAAAAGGATCTCAGCCAGGGCATCGGGGTGGATTATGACGCCGCCCCGGCCCGCCCCGCGGCTAACCTCGAGATCCAGCAGTTTCACTTCAAGGACCGCTTCGAATTTCCCGACCGCAGCTTCGACCAAGTCACGCTGCTGGCCGTCCTCGAGCACATCCCCCTGGATCTCGTGGGTCCGCTCTTTGCCGAATTCCGCCGCATCCTGAAGGACGATGGCACGATCCTGCTCACGACGCCCACGCCCGCCTCGAAGCCCCTGCTGGAGTTCCTCGCCTTCAAGCTGAAGATCATCTCCGGGCCGGAGATCGCCGACCATAAGCACTATTACAGCCGGGCCGACATCGCGGCCCTCGCCGCAGGCCAGCGCCTGGCCTGCACCACCTACCGCACCTTCCAATTCGGCCTGAACAGTTTCGCCGCCCTGGCCAAGTCACCGGCTGCAACCTGAAGATCAACTGAACCCAACGCGGCGTCAGGGCGAATCTCGCCGCAACTCTCGGGCTCTGGCGGGCAGCCCGCGTGAGACACCGTTGACCGGGCTCAGGTGCGAAACTGCACTCCCTCTTCGGCCCAACCCCACCCGTCGACTTGCCAAACGCATCTCTTCCCGACAGATGACCGAATCTACCGCCCTTTCCCCTGACTGCCACGGAGAGCCCTCCACCCGTCCGGATGGAGTTGGAAAATAGCCACCCGCCCACAATGATGCTCACGACCAAGCATAAGATGAAGATTGCGCGCATCGCGCAGGTCCTGGTCATGGGTGCACGCCGGCTGGTTGGCCTCGGCGCGGTCACCCAGGTCAGCCGCCAACGGGTCCGATGGGACCTGGACTTGCGGGAGGGAATTGATTTCTCGATCTGGCTGCTGGGCTCATTCGAGCCCGGCACGGTCCACACCTATCGCAAGTTGATCCAAGCCGGGGACATTGTTCTGGATATCGGGGCCAACATCGGAGCTCATACACTGCACCTGGCGGGCTGCGTCGGTCCAGAGGGCAAAGTCGTGGCGTTTGAGCCGACGGACTTTGCCTTTGCCAAACTGGTGCGGAACGTCCGGTTGAATCCCGCCCTGGCCGGGCGCATTCAATGCCGGCAGGAAATGCTGGTGGATTCCGACACTCGGACGACCCCGGCCGTGCCGCTCTATTCCAGCTGGCCGTTGAAGCAGGATAAAGACCGGCACAATCTCCACTGCGGTCAACTGATGACGACCTCCGGCGCGAGAGCCCGGACCCTGGATTCGGCCATTGCCGAGCTTGGCCTGCCACGGATCGACTGCATCAAGCTCGATATTGACGGATTTGAGTGCGGGATGCTCCGGGGCGCCCGCGAGGTCCTGACCCGCTGGCATCCGACGATCATCATGGAATTGGCCCCGTATGTCCTGGCCGAACAGGGCACGAGTCTGGACGAGCTGGTCAAGCTGCTCGAAGCTTACGGCTATCGGCTCCACAGCGCATCCAACGGCCAACCGCTGGCGATGAACGCGCCCGAGCTCCTGCGGTTGATTCCACATGGGGCGAGCCTTAATGTCCTGGTCCGTGCCCCTCTGGAACAGACGGGGACCCCGTTCCAACCCAATGCCACCAGCCAGGATTTCCGGAGGGCCGCCGGATGAACACTGAAGCCACGCCTTACTCTAGCCGGTTGCCTGCCCTGGCCTGCGCCCTGGTGATTGTCGTCTTTGGCCTGATGATCGATTTGAAAGGGGTGCACAACGACGAGGGAATTCGGCTGGCCATCATGAATGGCGGACAGCAATTCATGCCCGACATCGCCGGCACCAACGCCAGCTGGCACCAGGTGCTGGCGTACAGCGCACCGTACGCCTACCAGCCGGCCTATTTCCTGTTGCAGAATTCACTCATGCGCGTGGCCCAGACACACAATGTGATCTTTCTGCGGCTCGTGAACGTGTTCTTCCTCTGGGTTTCGCTGCAAGGATTGCTTGCACTGTCGAAAACCTGGCGGCTGTTTCCGCGGCTGTTTCTCATCGGCCTGTTTTCGTGCAACGCCTATTTGTTCATGCACGTCCTGCAACTCCGCGAATACATCCTCGGGGTGACGTTCTATGTCTGGTCAACCTGGTTCGTCCTGCACCTGGATGCACGCAAACTTGATCGGGGATGGGCCGACGCGGGATGGTTCGCCGCCTATGGGGTGTTGCTGACACTGGGATTCTACTCCCAGTCCTGGGTGGTCTTCCCGGCCATCGGCCAGTTTATCTTCCTCGTCGTGCGGCCCGGTCGGGCCCGGGGGCGCTGCTATGTCCTGCTGGCACTCTGCTACGCGATTGTGCTGTCCCTGACCTGGCCCTACCTCGTCGCGCATCACGAAAAGGTGGATGTCGGTCGGTGGGGATTCCAGGGGACCTCGTTATCCGCCCAGCTTTCGAATGGATTTCACCTGGTCCTCTCCGGTCACATGACCGGCTTCTCCCCCTTCACTGACTTCCTGTTCTGGTTCTGGCTCGTCGTGATTGCTGGCGCGGCGCTGCTGCTGTTCCGCCCGCCCGCAACGGCTGGCGTGGCCCGGGCCGAGTACAAGCGCCAGGGCGCCCTGATGCTCCTGTCGATCCTGGTCACGCTGGCCTTTCAAATCGGTTATTTCCTCAAGGTGGACAACCTCTCGGTCTGGTATCGCTACTTCATTATTCACTATTTCTTCCTGACCTGGCTGGTCGCGCTCGCGTTCAAATACCTCTGCGACCTGCGCGCCGGCATGGCGGTTGGCACTGCGGTGCGGTCCACCCTCACTGTCGTGGTGACTGCGCTCGCCGCGCTCATGATTGCATCAGGCATTTATCAGACGCGAAGTTATTACCGGGATCCCTATATGGACACCGGGCTAAGCGCCGCCTCGAACTGGCGCACTTGGGCGACAGGATTGGCGCACATCATCCAACCCGATGATGTGGTGCTCACCTATGACTTCCTTGGCCGGGCCTCGCTGAGTTTCACCCGGCCCATCCCCAACCGGATTGTGCCACTGACGGATCTGGATACCGCCAACCTGCAGGCGGCCGGGCGGCTGGTTTATCTGGAGAACCTCTACTTCAAATCCCAACGGAGCCAACTGGCCACCCGGATGGCGGCTCTGGGCTTCGGATCCATGCGGGAGATTCCCATTTATAGCACCGACGGCACGATGACCCTTTCTGAATGTACCATCCTGACCTTCTCCCGCAGGTAGGAACCGGGGGCCGCTGCCTCGCCTCAAGCCCGCCGTTAACCACCCATGCCCTCCGAGTATTTTCAAACGCGTAACCCCCTCCCGCGCACGCCGGTGTGGCCCATGAACCTGCAGCCCTACCCCCGCCCTGATGCCCGGCAATCACCGGTTGCCCGCCCGCTGCCGCGATGAAGGCCGACCGGCTCCAGCCCATCGGGCAGCACAACATCGAGATCCAGCGCAACCGGTACGCTTGGGACCGCAAACCCATGTTGCGGGCGGTGTACCGGGAGTTCTACCAGCTGATCAGCAACCGGATCGATCCCCTCGTGCCCGGCCCCGTGGTCGAATTGGGCTCCGGCATGGGCCGCATCAAGGACGTCATCCCACAGTGCGTCACCACGGATTTGTTTCCCAACCCGTGGCTGGATCGGCAGGAAAACTGTTACGCACTGAGTTTCGCCGACGGTTCCGTCTCCCACCTGATCCTGTTTGATGTCTGGCACCACCTGCGCTTTCCCGGCGCGGCCTTGCGCGAGTTTCACCGCGTGCTGGCGCCGGGCGGCCGGGTGATTCTCTTCGAACCCGCCGCCAGCTGGATCGGCAGCTTCGTCTATCATTTTTTTCACCATGAGCCGATGGCGACCCGCGACCCGATCACCTGGGAGGCTCCCGCCGGATTTTCGGCCCGCGACGCGGACTACTACGCCGCCCAGGGCTCGGCCACGCGGCTCTTCTGGTGGGGTGAGGGCAAGGATCGCCTCGCCGGCTGGCGCCTGCGCGAGGTGCGCCCCGTCACCTCGTTCGCCTACTTCGCCTCGGGCGGATTTTCCGGTCCGCAGCTGGGCGGCCGTTTTCTCCATGGCCTCATGCGCGGCCTTGATTTTATCACCTCGCCCTTCCCCCGGGCGTCGGCCGCCCGCCTGCTGGTTGTCCTCCAAAAGGATCCCGCCTGACCGGGCCGGTCCCTGGCTTCGTCACCCATTCCGGGTCCCCCCGCGCTTTTCCAGCGTTGGCCATCGGTTTACACAATGCCCGGGGTTGATTTTATCGGGCTGTTCCGCGATGAATAACGCGCATGCTGCTTTCCATCGTCGTTCCCGTTTTCAGGGAGGAAAAGAACCTTCCGGAGTTTCTGCGACGCATCCAGCCGATCCTGGACGGAGTCAGCCCGGATTATGAGATCATCTTCGCGCTCGATCCCTCGCCCGACCGCACGGAGGACGTGATTCTCGAGGCCCGGGCCCGCGACCCGCGCCTCAAGCTCCTCAAGTTCTCCCGCCGCGTCGGCCAGCCCATGGCCACCCTCGCCGGCATGGAATACTCGCGGGGCGACGCCGTCATCGTCATGGACGTGGACCTGCAGGATCCGCCCGAGCTCATCCTCGAGATGGTCGCGAAATGGCGCGAGGGTTTTGACGTCGTGCTGCCCCAACGCCGCCACCGCACCGGCGAGCCCTGGATCAAGAAGGTCGTCGCCGCCACCGGCTACAAGGTGATCAACAAGATCGCCGACGTGAAAATCCCGCCCAACACCGGCGACTTCCGCCTGATGTCGCGGCGGGTCGTGCAGGAAGTCGTCCGCCTCAAGGAATCCCACGGTTTTCTGCGGGGCATGGTCGCCGTCGTCGGTTTCCGCCAGTGCCTGATCCCCTTCGACCGGCCGCAACGGTTCGCCGGCGAGACCAATTACAACCGCTTCCTCGGCTCCCTGCGCATCGGCTTCAACGGCATCTTCTGCTTCTCCACCTACGCGCTGTCGCTCAGCACCATGGCCGGGTTTGCCATCGCTTCCTGCTCCTTCCTGATCGCCCTCGCCTACCTGGTCATGAAGCTGGCGGGCTTTCCGTTTCCCCTTGGTAATCCCACCGTCGTCATCCTCATCCTCTTCATGGGCGGCATCCAGCTGATCAGCGTCGGCATCCTCGGCGAATACATCGGCCGCATCTATGAGGAGGTCCGCGCCCGGCCCAAGTTCATCGTCGAGCGCGCCGAGGGCTTCAAAAGCTGACGCCGATGCCCGCAGCGAACGCCGCCAAGTGGCCCAAGGTGCTGCCACCCCTCACGCCCGAGCAAAAGCAGCGCAGCGACGCATTCATGAAGCTGTGGCACGAGGTGCTGCCCCAGCGCTACGGCCTCGTCGAACGCTTCAACCACCGCTTTCCCGTGCGGCATTCGCCGGCCGGCTTTACGACCACCCTCGAGATCGGCGCCGGACTTGGAGAGCACCTCCAGTACGAGAAGCTCACGCCCACCCAGGAGCAGAATTACTACGCGAACGAGTTCCGGGAAAACATGGCCGCGGAAATCCGGCGGCGCCACCCCCGCGTCCAGACCGTGGTCGGCGACTGCCAGCAGCGCCTGGACTTCGCCGACGGCTGCTTTGACCGCGTTATCGCCGTTCATGTGCTCGAACACCTGCCCAACCTCCCCGCCACGATCCGGGAGGCCCACCGCCTACTGAGCCCCGCGCGCGGACGCTTCCTCGTCGTCATCCCGACCGAGGGCAGTCCCGCCTATTCACTCGCCCGCCGGATTTCGGCCCAGCGCGTCTGGAACCGGCAATTCGGCGGCGGCTACGAGGAATTCTACCGGCGGGAGCACATCAACCTCCCCGCCGAGATCCTCGCGGAGCTCGCGCCCTGGTTCACCGTCGAGGCCCGCAGTTTTTTCCCGCTGCGCGTGCCCTGGGTCTTCTGCAACCTCTGCATCGGCCTCAGCCTCGTGCCCCGGCCACAGCCACACGTGGCCCAGTGAGGAGAGAGGGGTGAAAGTGAACGTGAAAGGGTAAGGCAAAGGCATGCCGGACACCTCCAAACTTTCCCAGTACGGTGGCCATCAGAAGGCCTTGGCACTTTTTGACCTAGTGGTCACGGACCTCGCTGGGCTCACCCGTGAACCAGCTTTGCAGCGTCTCGTTTCCCAGCAGATCGCGAGCGCCGATTCGATCGCATCCAACATCGAGGAGGGCTACGGGCGGGGCTCGAAACGGGACTACGCACACTTTCTTATCATTGCGCGTGGTTCAGCGCAGGAGACCAGGGGGCGTTATGGACGCCTGAAACACTGGATTTCGACCGACGCAATTGTTGCACGCGTTGCACTGTGCGACGAAATCATCGCCATCCTCACTGCCACGATCCGCCGGTTGAGAGCCCAGGATGGGGAGTAACTCCAGTCTTCCCCCCTTTCTCACTCTCACCTTCACTCTCACTCTCCCATGCGTTCAGTTTTCATCACCGGCGCCGCCGGCTTCATCGGCAGCAGCCTGGCCGACCGGCTCCTCGCCGACGGCTTGTCCGTCGTGGGCTGGGATAATTTTTCCACCGGTCTGCGACCGTTCCTCACGGACGCGCACAAGCATCCGGGCTACCGTCTGGTCGAGGGGGACAATCTCGACCTGCCCGCCCTGACCGCGGCGATGGCCGGGTGTGATTTTGTGTTTCACCTCGCGGCCAATGCCGACGTGCGTTTCGGCACCGATCATCCCGGCAAGGACCTCCAGCAAAACACCCTCGCGACCTACCACGTGCTGGAGGCCATGCGCGCCAACGGCATCAAGCGCCTCGCCTTCTCTTCCACGGGCTCCGTCTACGGGGAGACCAAGGTCATTCCGACTCCCGAGGATGCGCCCTTCCCCATCCAGACCTCCCTCTATGGCGCGTCGAAGGTCGCCGGCGAGGGTCTCATCCAGGCGTATTGCGAGGGCTTCGGCTTTGAGGGCTACATCTTCCGCTTCGTCTCCATCCTGGGTGAACGCTACACCCACGGCCACGTCTTCGATTTCTACCAGCAGCTCATCGCCCATCCGGATCACCTGCGCGTGCTCGGCGACGGTTCGCAGCGCAAGTCGTACCTCTACATCCAGGACTGCCTCGCGGCGATGCTTCATGCCACCCGGCTCGGCCTCGCCGCGCAGGCCCCGCACCGCGTCGCGATCCTCAATCTCGGCACGGCCGAATACTGCCAGGTGAAGGATTCCATCGGCTGGATTTGCCGCGCACTCGGGGTGACGCCGCGCCTGGACTTCACCGGGGGCAACCGGGGCTGGATCGGCGACAACCCGTTCATCTTTCTCGACACCCAGCGGATCACCGCGAGCGGCTGGCAGCCCAAGCTCAGCATCGAGCAGGGGATCGTGCGCACGCTGCGCTGGCTGGAGGCCAACCGCTGGGTTTACACTTCCCGCGAGAGCGCGCCCCCGCCCCCGCGCGCATGACCTCGACCGAAAAACCCGGGCGCAACCGCTGGCTCTGGCTGCTGGCGGTGGGCCTGATGCTCGCGGAGTTCCTGCTGTTCGACCGGATGGCATCCGTGCACCACGCCTCGATTTATCCGCGGTGGAACGACCAGATCCAGTACCTGCGCGAATCGTACACGGCATTCGAGCAGGCGAAGGCCCACGGCCTCGCCGCCGGGCTCAAGTTTGCGCTGGGGAAACCCGCCCTGCAGGGCACGTTGCATGACACGTCCGCCCTCGTAGTTTTCTGGCTCACCGGCACCGCCTCGCGCAGCGCAGCGCTCAGCCTGAACCTGCTCGTCTTCCTCGCATGGCAGGCGTCACTGCTGGTAGTCATCGCGCGCCGGAGCGGCTCGTCGGCCCTGGGCTGGATGGCCTTCGGCCTCGTGCTCTGTCTGGCCGGGCCGTGGACCGGGGCGGCGGGCTCAGCGGTGGACTTCCGACTCGACCACGCGGCGATGGGTCTGATGGGCCTGATTTCCACGCTGGCGCTGCTGACCCGCGGATTCCGGTCGACCCGCTGGGCCGTCGCACTCGGGGTCGCCACGGGGATCCTCCTCCTGGAACGCTTTCTCACCGGCGTCTATTTCGCGGTCATTTTCCTGGCCAGTGCCGTTTGGATCCTGTGCGGCGCGGAGCGCGGCCGGCGGCTGGGCAACCTCGGGCTGGCCGGTCTATTGGCCGCCGCGTTGGCGCTGCCGGTCTTCTGGCTCAACCGCACCGCCATCTACACGTACTACTGGGTGGGCCATATCACCGGCGCGGAAGGCGCGGCGCGTTCGCCCGGCTTGGATTTGTGGCATTCCGTGCAGTTCATCGGCCGGAATCTCGGGCACCTGCACCTCGGGCCGTGGTTCGGCTGGACTGTGGCCGCGGTTACAACCGTCCTGCTGCTGGGCTTCCTGTTGGCCCGGGCCAAGCCCGCGCCGGGAACGGGCCCGGACCGCGACTGGCTCTACTTTGCCCTGGCCTTCTTGCTCCTGCCCGCCGCGGTGCTTTGCTTCCACCGGCAGAAATCGGAATATGTCCTCGGCGTACTGGCCCCGGGTTTCGTCCTGCTGGTCCTGTGGCTCTGGGCCTGGCTCTGGAGCCGCTTTGATGTTGTCCGGTGTCGTTTCGCCGCCCGCTGGCTCCCCGTGGCGCTGGCCGTGGGCGTGGTGGCCTCCGGTTCGACGTATTTCGCGCAGCGCCAGCTGGCCGCTCCGTACAGCGACGAATTTCGCGCCAGTGCCATCTCCGTCAATGCCATGGCGGACTACATCTACGCCCAGTCCCAAGCCCGGCATCTCGCCAACCCCTACATCGCGGTGGACCAGATCGTGGATTTCATGGACGCCCAGATCCTGCAGGTGATGTGCTATGAGCGCCACAAAACTTGGGTGCCTTTCGTCATCCAACTCCCCAACAGCATTCTCGAGGACAAGGACGAGGTCATGCTCTACCGGATGCAGCTCTGCGATTATGTCCTGCTGACGGACGCCATGCCGGGCAATGGCTACTGGCCCTATGACCGGCAGATGCGCCGGCTTTATCCCGAGTTGAAGGCGTGGTGCGAGGGTCACCTGCACCACACGCAGACTTTCTTCCTCTTCGGCCGTGAAATGTCGCTTTACGAAAAGCGGAATGGCTCCTGACATTCCCCTGTGACAGCCTGACCGGGTCACTCGCGCCCTCCCTTACCCTTCCGCCTTCATGAACCTCGTCGTCACCGGCACCAGCTCCGGCATCGGCCACGCTCTCGCCGAGCGGCTCCTGGCTAGCGGCCATCAGGTTTGGGGCCTCGCCCGCAGCGACCAGTCCGGCTTCGCGGCCCAGCATCCGGGAGCCTTTCGCGCGTCGCGTTGTGATGTCTCTGCGTGGTCCCAGGTCGCCGGCGTCGCGGCCGAGATCGCGGCCGCGTGGCCGCACGTGGATGGGTTGATCACCTGCGCCGGCGTGCATGGCGAGATCGGTCCGGCCCTGGCCGCCGACCCCGCCCAGTGGAGCGCCACGGTCCGCGCCAACCTCGACGGCACGTTTTTCGCCCTGCGCGCCCTGGCCCCGCAACTCGCCCGCGCCCCGCGGCGCGCCAAGGTCGTCTGCTTCTCCGGGGGCGGTGCCACCAAGGCCCGCGCCAATTTTTCCGCCTACGGAGTCGCCAAGACCGCCATCGTCCGGCTCGTCGAGACCGTGGCCGCGGAGGAGTCCCCCCGGCCGATGGACATCAACGCGGTCGCGCCCGGCGCCATCACCACCCGGCTGACCGAGGACATCATCGCCCGCGGGCCCGCGGTCGTCGGTGCGGCAGAATACCAAGCGGCACTGGCGCAAAAAAAATCCGATGGCGGCACCCTGACCAAGGCCTTGGATCTCGTCGAATGGCTGCTGTCGCCCGCCAGCGATGGCATCAGTGGCCGGCTGCTGAGCGCGCCATGGGACGATTGGAAATCCCTCGCCACCAGCCGGGAGGCACTGGCCGCCTCCGAGCTCTACACCCTGCGCCGCATCACGCCGGAGAATCGCAAATCGTAGGGGCGCAGTCTTGCTGCGTCCTGATTGACGTAGGTCGGGGGTTATCCCCGACAGGTTTTCGGTAGGTCGGGCGTAAAGCCCGACCTACGGCTGAGAGGTCTCAGCGAAACTACGCCTCTACGCGTTTCGGGCTCGGAATACGCGGTAGTTGAGCAGCAGGAACACCACCACGGTCGAGGGTGGCACCGCCACCGCGGTGGACCAGATTTTCTCCAGCCCGATGACATCCAGGCAGAGGTGGAAAACCGCGAGGTTGATAAGGTAGCTGATCACCACCGCCCCAAGGTATTCACGGAACTGGTGCCAGGTATCATGCCGCGCACTGGGCAGCGCCCAGAACCGGTTGAGGCAGTAATGCGTCAGCGTCGAACAGAGGAATGCCAGCGTGAAGGCCGGGTTCGTCCCCAGCCCGAGCAGAAAGAGTTTGATGGTCAAAAGCTGGACCACGAAGGCGGTCGCCCCCACGGCCAAGAATCGCGCAAACCTCACTTGCGTCTGCCGGTCGCTTAGCTTGGCCTTGAACATCGGTCCCAAGGAATGAATCGCGCCAACCCCGAGCAACTTAATTTCGCCGTCATCGGCTGCGGTCTCATCGGCCGCAAGCGGGTCCTCGCCCTCGGTGACACCGGCCGTTTGCGCTATGCCTGCGACCTGGATGCCACCCGGTCGGCCGAGCTCGCGCGGGTCGTCCCCGGCTGCACCGCCCTCACCGATTTCCAACCGGCCCTCGCCGATCCGGCCGTCCAGGCGGTCATCATCTCCACCCTCAATGCCTCGCTGGCCCCCCTCGCGCTCGCCGCGGTGCGCGCCGGCAAGCATGTGCTCATCGAGAAGCCTGGCGCGCTCAATTCCGCCCAGCTCCGGACGCTCCGGGACGAGGCCCGGAAAGCCGGCGTCCGCGTCCGGCTCGGCTACAACCATCGCTATCACCCCGCCCTGCAAAAAGCCCGCGCCCTGCTGGATGGCGGAGCGCTCGGTCCGCTCATGTTTCTGCGCGGCCGCTATGGCCATGGCGGACGCACGGGTTATGACCGCGAGTGGCGCGCCGACCCGAAACTTTCCGGCGGCGGCGAGCTCATCGACCAGGGCGTCCATCTGATTGACCTCGCCGGGTGGTTCCTCGGCGACTTCGCGAAGGTGGAGGGTCATGCCGCGACCTACTTCTGGGACATGAAGGTGGACGACAACGCCTTCCTCTCCCTCCGCACCGCCGCCGGGCAGACCGCGTGGCTGCAGGTGAGCTGCACGGAATGGAAGAACCTCTTCTCCCTCGAGATCTACGGCCGCGACGCGAAGATAGCCATCGATGGCCTGGGCGGCAGCTACGGACCCGAGCGGCTGACCTTCTACAAAATGCTGCCGCAAATGGGCCCGCCGGAAACCACCGTCTGGGACTACCCGGGCAACGATGACTCGTGGCGGCTCGAGACCGCGGCCTTTGTTGACGACATCCGCCTCGGCCGCGAACCCGCCCCCGGTCTAGACGAGGGCATCCGCACCCTCGAGGTCGTCGAGGCCATTTACCGCACCAGCGGCTTCCCTCTCTCCGACGCCAAACTCTGACCTCCCCCAAGAGAATACGCATCAGCCCCCTGTCCCTCACTCCCTCAGTCCCTCACTCCCTCCGTCCCTCACTCCCTCCGTCCCTCACTCCCTCCGTCCCTCACTCCCTCCGTCCCTCATTCCCTCAGTCCCCTCAGTCCCTCATTCCCCTCAGTCCCTTTTCCCTCCGCCCCCTCCGTTCCCCCTCCGTTCTCCCCGGTCCCACGTTTCTGCTTTCTCAAGTTTCTTACTCCTTCTTTGCCCCATGATCATCACCCGCTCTCCCCTGCGCATCTCCCTTGGCGGTGGCGGCACCGACCTGCCCTCGTATTATCAGGAACACGGCGGCTTTCTCGTGGCCGCGGCCATCGACAAGTACGTCTACCTGACCCAGCACCGCACCTTCCAGGAGGAGATCATCCTCAAGTACTCGAAGCTCGAGCGCGTGCAATCGATTGACCAGATCGAGCATCCGATCTTCCGGGAGGCCCTCAAGCTCACCGGCATCACCGATCCGCACCTGGAACTTACCTCGATGGCCGACATTCCCGGGGGCACCGGGCTCGGCTCGTCCGGCAGCTTCACCACCGCGCTGCTCAAGTGCCTCCACGCCTACAAAAAGAACATCATCTCCCCGGCCGAACTCGCCGCCCAAGCCTGCGAGATCGAGCTCACCAAGCTCGGCGAACCGATCGGCAAGCAGGACCAGTACATCGCTGCGGTCGGCGGCATCACCGCCTTCACCTTCCACCCCGACGGCCGGGTCGAATACCGCCCCTGCCAGATCAGCGAGGAGACGCTGTTCAACCTCGAGGACAATCTCCTGCTGTTCTTCACCGGCTACTCCCGGAGCGCCTCGAAGATTCTCAAGCACCAGAACGACCAGTCGAAAAAGCAGGACCCGGCGATGCTGGACAACCTGCATTTCACGAAGGACCTGGGCTACAAGTCGCTGGCGGAGCTGGAGGCCGGCAACCTCGAGGAGTTCGCGCACCTGATGGACATCCACTGGCAGCGGAAGAAATCCCGCAGCACCGGCATGAGCAACGACCGCATCAACGAATGGTACGAGTACGCGATCATGAACGGGGCGATCGGCGGCAAGCTCATCGGCGCCGGCGGCGGCGGTTTCCTGATGTTTTACGCGCACGACAAGCAGCAGCTCCGCCACGCGATGCGCGAAAAAGGCCTGCAGGAGGTGCGCTTCCGCTTCGACTTCGAGGGCACGAAGGTCGTCACGCAAAACTGAGGCGGGCAAAGCAGAAACCTTGGAAACGGCAGAAAGAAGAAACAAAGCTCCGCGAGCTACTTACGGCCGAGGCCAGTCAGCTTATCGCCATTCTCTCCACGATTCTTCGTCGCGCCCGGCGCCAGTAAGCCGTTTCTTCTTTCTTCTTTCATGCCGCCCCCCGTTTCTTCTTTTCCCGTCGCCCTTCTCGCCGGCGGCCTGGCGACCCGGCTCCGGCCCATCACGGAAAAAATCCCCAAGCTGCTCGTCGAGGTCGCGGGCGAGCCGTTTTTCTCCCATCAGATCCGCCAGCTAAAAAAGTCCGGACTCACGCACATCGTCCTATGCGTCGGGCATCTCGGAGAACAGATCGTAACCCAATATGGTGACGGCTCACAATGGGGCGTGCAGATCGATTACTCGTTTGACGGCCCGAAGCTGCTTGGTACCGGCGGAGCGCTCATCCAGGCGCTGCCCAAACTCGGCGAGGCGTTCTACGTGCTGTACGGCGACAGCTACCTGCCCACCGACTACCTCGCCGTGGGCGACTGCTTTCAGCGTTCCGGCCTGCCGGGCCTGATGACCGTGTATGAGAACCGCGGGCGCTTCGAAACGAGCAACGTCTGTTTCGAGGGCGGAAAAATCAAAAGCTACGACAAAAAGCATCCCACCGCCGAAATGCACCACGTGGACTACGGACTCGGTTTGTTCCGCGCGGCCGCCTTCGACGGCTTTTCGCGCGAGGTCGCTGTGGACCTCGCGGATGTGCAGATGGCCCTCGCCGCCCGCCAGCAGCTGGCCGGTTACGAGATCCGGCAGCGCTTCTATGAGATCGGCTCCCCCGCTGGCCTGAAGGAACTCGACGCGCTGCTCCGCAGCGAGGGAACGGAAAAATGACACCGCCCGGAGCGAGGGATTGGGGGAAAGAGGGAATGAGTGAAAGCCATGGGGGCGGACGATCAACTTCACCGATTCATCGCTTATCAAAAGGCATGTCTGCTATTTAATTTGGTCGTCGCCGACCTCAAGCCGCTGGCTTGGAACCCTCTCTGCACCCGGCTGATCAGCCAGCAAGTTGCCAGTGCTGATTCCATCTCGTCCAACATCGAGGAAGGCTACGGCCGCCATAGCCGGAGGGATTACTCGCATTTCCTCATTATTGCGCGTGGCTCGGCCACCGAGACCCGCGGGCGATATGAACAACGGTTTAGGCACTGGCTGTCCGAGGAAATTGTCGCCGAACGCGTTCGACTCTGTGAGGAAATTGTCGCCATCCTCAGTGCCAGCATCCGAACCTTACGCGACGAATAGCCCTTCCGCCGGCCTTCCCTTTCCCCTCAGTCCGCCAGTCCCTTTCTCCCTCAGTCCCTTTCTCCCTCATTCCCTTTCTCCCTCATTCCCTTTCTCCGATGTCCTACTCCGTCCAACACTTGAAGGAAACCGCCGCGATCACCGCGCAAATCAACTCCGCCGACTGCGAAAGCTGCGTCCGGGAGCTCGTTGGCGTGCGCACGCGCGGCGGCCGGCTCTTCATTCTCGGCGTCGGCGGCAGCGCGGCCAACGCCTCCCATGCCGTGAACGATTTTAGGAAGATTGCCGGGCTCGAGGTCTATGCGCCCACCGACAACGTTTCCGAGCTTACCGCCCGCACCAATGACGAGGGCTGGGCCACCGTTTTTTCGGAGTGGCTGCGCGGTTCCCGCCTCAATGCCAAGGACGCCCTGTTGATCCTTTCCGTCGGTGGCGGCAACCTGGAGAAAAACGTGTCGCCCAATCTCGTCGCCGCCATGCAACTCGCCAAACAGGTCGGGGCCCGAATCATCGGGATCGTCGGCAAGGACGGCGGCTACACCGCCAAGGTCGCCGACGCCTGCGTCATCGTGCCCACGGTGAACCCCAACAACATCACCCCGCACAGCGAGGCCTTCCAAGCCGTCATCTGGCACCTTTTTGTCTCCCACCCCGACCTCAAGGTAAACCAGACCAAGTGGGAAACCGTGGCCCAGGTGAAGTCGTGAGCTATTCCGGTGCCCCGTTCCTCCCCCGCGTCGCTCATTCCGCGAATCATGACTAGCTCCCTGCCCGCCTCCACCGCCCGCTATCTCGACGGGGTGCGGGATTTCTACGATTCGGCTCCGACGGAACTTCGCTGGGGCGCCCGGGGTTACCGCGCCCTGCTCGCGCATTACTACAACCTGATCGTACCGGCCGACGCCAGTGTCCTCGAAATCGGCTGCGGTTCCGGTGAATTGCTTTCCCGGCTGAACGCCGCGCGGAAGACCGGCCTCGACCTTTCTCCCCGCCAGATCGAAGCCGCCCGGCGTCGCGTGCCGGGCGCCACGTTCCACGTCCAAGCCGGCGAGCTCCTCGAGTTGGATCAACCGTTCGATGTCATCATCATCTCCGACACGCTCAACCTGGCGGCCGATGTGCAACTACTGCTGGAACGCCTGCAGCGCTCGGCCCACCCTGGCACGCGACTCGTCATCAATTTCCAAAACTCCCTCTGGCGGCCCCTGCTCACGCTCGCTCGCTGGCTCGGCTTGAAGGCCCCGCAGCCCGAGAACAGCTGGCTCGCCTCTTCCGACGTCCTCAATCTCCTGCAGCTCGCGGGCTGGGATCCGGTCTGCTGCCAGAGCCGCTTGCTGCTGCCGGTTCCCGTTCCCTTGCTCGCTTCGTTGCTCAACCGCTGGGTGGCGCCGCTCCTCCAATGGTTCTGCCTCACGATCTTCATCGTCGCCCGGCCCGTCCGCCCCGCCACGCAGCCCCGCACCGTTTCCGTCATCATTCCCGCCCGCAACGAGGCCGGCAACATCGAGGCGGCCATCCAGCGCACCGCCGAACTCGGCGCCGGCACCGAGATCATTTTTGTCGAGGGCCATTCCCGCGACGACACCTGGAGCAAGATCCAGCAGGTCGCGCGCGACCACCCGGAACGAAAAATCAAGCTCATGCAGCAGACTGGCCGCGGCAAGGGCGACGCCGTCCGCCTCGGCTTCGCCGCCGCCACGGGCGACATCCTCATGATCCTCGACGCCGATCTCACGATGCCACCCGAGGAACTGCCGAAGTTCTACGACGTCATCGCCAGCGGGCGCGCGGAGTTCGCGAACGGCGTGCGGCTCGTCTACCCGATGGACGAGGAGGCGATGCAGTTCCTCAATCTCTGCGCGAACAAGACCTTCGGCCTCATCTTCACCTGGCTCCTCGGCCAGCCCGTGAAGGACACGCTCTGCGGCACCAAAGTCCTGTCCCGCACGCACTACGAACGCATCGCCGCGAACCGCGCGTACTTCGGTGACTTCGACCCGTTCGGCGACTTCGACCTGCTCTTCGGCGCCGCGAAGCTGAACCTCAAGATCGCCGACGTGCCGATCCGCTACCGCGAGCGCACCTACGGCACCACCAACATCCAGCGCTGGAGCCACGGCTGGCTGCTTCTGCGCATGGTGATGTTCGCTGCCCGCAAGTTGAAATTTGTCTGACCATTAGTTTCTAGGTTACGCTTTCCGCTTTTCGGGGTCCATTCAGTCTCACTTTTGCCTCCCACTCCCTCACTCCCTCACTCCCGGCCCCCGGCGCCGCGCCCCGCCGTCTTCATGGACCGCGATGGCACGCTCAACGTCCAGGTCATCCGCGAGGGCCTGGCCTATGCCCCCCAGTCCGTCGCCGAATTCCGCCTGTTCCCGGGGGTCCCGGAAGCTTGCCGCGCCCTGCATGCCGCCGGCTACGTCCTGATTGTCGCCACGAACCAGCCCGACGTGGGCCGCGGCACGCAGTCGCAGGCTGTCGTCGAGGCGATGCACGCCGAGCTGCGACGCCTGATTCCCGAGCTGGCCAAAGTGGACGTCTGCTATTCCCCCGGCCTGCCCGGCAGCCCGCCGGACCCGCGCCGCAAACCCGAACCCGGCATGCTGCGCGAGGCCGCCGCGGAGTTTAATCTCGATCTCACCCGCTCGTGGATGATCGGTGACCGCTGGCGCGACATTGACTGCGGGGCGAACGCCGGCGTGCAAACGGTGTTCATTGATTTTCACTATGCCGAGTCGCTACGCGCCACCCCGGACTTCACGGTGACCAGCTTCGCCGACGCCGCCCGCATTGTTCTTGCCCACCCGGAAGGCCGGAAGCTCAATTCTCCATCCTAAATTCGCCATGAAATCCCTCAACGATCTCAAGATCCAGATTTTCGCCGACGGTGCCGACAAGGCCGGCATTCTCGACCTCTACGCCAAGCCCTACATCAAGGGCCTGACGACGAACCCGAGCCTCATGAAGAAGGCCGGCATCAAGGACTACGAGGCGTTCGCCAAGGACATTCTCCAGACCGTCACCGCCAAGCCGATCTCGCTCGAGGTATTCTCCGACGAGTTTTCCGAGATGCGCCGCCAGGCCGCGAAGATCAAATCGTGGGGAGCCAACGTCTACGTGAAGATCCCGATCACGAACTCCCGCGGCGAGTCCTCGCTCGCGTTGATCAAGGACCTCGGCCAGGAAGGCGTGAAGCTCAACGTCACCGCCCTCTTCTCCCTCAAGCAGGTCGCCGGCGTCGCCGCCGCGCTCAACCCCGCCGTACCCTCCGTCGTCTCCGTGTTCGCCGGCCGCATCGCCGACTCCGGCGTGGACCCGATGCCGCTCATCCGCGCCTGCACCCCGCTGCTCGAGGAGCAGCCCAAGGCCGAGCTGCTCTGGGCCAGCACGCGCGAGGTCCTCAATATTTTCCAGGCCGAGGAGGCCGGCTGCAAAATCATCACGGTCCCCCACGACATCATCGCCAAGGCCGTCAAGATGCTCGGCATGAGCCTCGACGCCCTGTCCCTCGACACGGTGAAGACCTTCGTCAAGGACTCGACCGACGCCGGCTACAAGCTCTGACGTCCGGCCGGGGTTATAGCCTTTCCATCGGGGAAGCGCGGCGTTTGGCTGGTGGTTAACGCGCCGCCTGTGGATCAACCCGTTCCGCTTCTCAAATCCTACCTCGACCAGCCCGCTGATTGGAAACGGTTGCCGCGCTGCGTGATCATCCGCGGCTGGTGCTATGCCTCGGACGGCCAGCCCCTCGCCGGCATCCGGCTGCGTGCCAAAAACGTCACCCTCGCCGCGGTCATCGGGCTGCCCCGGCCCGACGTCAAAGCCGCGCTGCCCGACGCACCCAACGATCTCACCGGCTTCGAAATCCGCGGCACCCTCCCCTCCGGCCGCGTCACCGTCACGCTGGAAGCCGCGCTCTCCGACGGCACCTGGCAGCCGTTTTTCTCCGGCCCGGTCGAGATCGAACGCCAGCTCATCCCGCTCTGGCTGGGCGGGGGCGCGTGGACCGAGTTGATGTTTTTCCAGATGCCGGCGCACATGGCCTATCCGCCGCGCCCGGTGCGCCCGGAGAAATTTCCCGCCTCCGCCCCGGCGCCAAACCGGCCCAAGCTTTCCATCGTCACGCCATCCTACCAGCACGCGCGCTTTCTGGCCGAAACCCTGTCCAGCGTGCTGGAGCAACCGGGAGTCGATTGCCAGTACGTCGTCCAGGATGGCGGCTCAACTGACGGCAGCGTCAGTCTCATCGCGCCGCACGCCGGCCGCCTGCATGCTTGGGAAAGCGCCCGCGATGGCGGGCAGGCCGATGCCATCGTCCGCGGTTTGGCCAAGACCTCCGGCGGGCCGGACGACGTCATGGCTTGGATCAATTCCGACGACTATTACCAACCCGGGGCCCTCGCTTTCGTCGCAGACTATTTTGCGCGTCACCCGGAGGTGGACGTGCTCTACGGCCACCGCATCGTCGTGGATGAAGCTTCCCGGGAGATCGCCCGCTGGTTCCTGCCCCCCCACGATGCCGAGGTGCTCCGATTGAATGATTTCATCCCGCAGGAAACCCTGTTCTGGCGCCGGCGGGTGTGGGCCAAGGTGGGTGGCTTGGACACCTCCTTCAAATTTGCGATGGATTGGGACCTGCTCCTGCGCTTCACGGCCGCCGGGGCGCGCATCGTCCGGGTGCCTTACTTTCTCGCCTGTTTCCGGGTGCATCCCGCGCAAAAAACCAGCGCCGCCATGCACAACACCGGCCAGCAGGAAATCACCCTGCTGCGCGAGCGCACCCAGGGGCGGACTTTCCCCATCCAGGAATTGGAAACCAGCCCCGTCCTGCTCCACTACCTGCGGCGCAGCGCCCGGATTGAATTCCTCTGGAAACTCGGCCGGCGCGCGCGGTAACCGGCCTCCGGGGCAGGCGACAATAGACTTCACATCCCGCGCCACCGCCATGATGTTGCGCGAGTCATGAAGCCCGACCAGCCGGATCCGGCCGAGATTCCCCAGCGTGTCCGCCAGCAGCTGATCCTCGCGCAGGTGCGCATCATGGAATTGGAGGACGCGCGCGACGCCGCCGCGGGCCGGCTTGCTGAAATCGAACGGCTCCTCCACACGGCCCAGACTCTCACCGACCAGAAGTTGGACGAGGCCGCCCAGGCCGAAAAAGTCCGCGCCGATCTTCAGGTGCAATTCGACCACCTTCGCCAGCTCCAGACGGCGACATCCGCGCTGCTCGAGGCTGCCCGGGCCCGGCTGGAGGAAACCACCGCCGGCGCGGCCGCCCACCAACTCCGCGTCGCGGAGCTTGAGACCGAGCTGCGCAAGTTAAAGGCGTCCCGCAGCTGGCGTTGGACGGCCTGGCTGCGCGCCCTCGGCGGCAACCCGTCATGAGCCCGGCCGCCGCGCTCGTCCTGCATTTTGAGATCGAGACGCCCCGGCCGCTGCGCCTGGCTGCACGCGAAGTGGTGATCAAGGGCTGGTGTCTGGCCGATGACCTGCCCGCACCGCCTCCCGTCCGCCTGGTCACCCCGGCGGGAATCCTCCCGCTCACCGGCCGCCAGTCCCGCGCGGATGTGCCGCAGCTTTTCCCGCGCCATCCCGCCGCGGCCCATTGCGGCTTCACCCTCGCGGGCCGCCTGCCCCCCGGGGTCCATCTCGCCTCCTTCGAGGCCCAGCGCCCTGACGGCACCTGGCAGCTGTTCAAGCAACTCACCCTCGCCATCGAACGCGCGCCCTTTGTGGCGGTGCTGGATGAACCGGTTTCCCAGGGCACCTTGCGCGATCGCGTGAAGGTCGGCGGCTGGGCGCTCGACGTGGACGAGCCCGTCGCGGAGCTCACCCTGCACTACGGTCACCGTGAGCTGGCCTGCGACCCGGAGCTGTTGCGCAACGACGTCCCGGGACAGTTTCCCGACGTCCCGCATGCCGGTCGCGCGGGATTTCGCAGCCAGGATTTTCTCGTGGCCGGCCACGGCCCCATGCGCGTTCGGGCGCGCCTGGCCAGCGGCCGCGTCGCAATCGCCGCCACCAACGTCGTGTTCAGCGTGGCGACCGATGAAAATCACGCGGCCGGCCTGGATCTGACGGTCCCACGCATCAGTTTGGACGCCGCAAGCGCCGCCCGCCCGCCCATCCCGGCGGCGCCCACCCGCGCCGCGCGTCCACTGAACGTGCTGTTCATCCTCCACGGCAGCTTCGCCGCCAACAGCGCGCTGCATGTCGCCGCCCTGGCCAACGAGCTCTCGGCCGCCGGCCATACCTGTGCGGTCGCCGTGCCGCATGATCCCGCCACCCTGGCCCAGCACGACCGTCCGGCTTTCCGCGGCCTGACCTTTGCGGAAGCGGAGCGCGGCGAGGGATTCGCCGATGGCCGCGGACCCGATGTCATCCATGCCTGGACCACGCGGGAAAATGTGCGCGTCCTCACCGAAAAGCTGCGCCTGCGCCATCGCGCCCGGGTGCTGGTCCACCTCGAGGACAACGAGCGGCAGCTCCTGGCCCTGACACTGGCGCGCGATCCCGCCGAGCTCGACCGGTTGAGCGACGCCGAACTTGACCGGCTGGTGCCACCCGACCTCTCCCACCCCCACCGCAGCCGGGCCTTCCTCGCCGCCGCGGACGGCGTGACGGTCATCACCGAGCGCCTGCGCGAGTTCGTGCCCGCCGGAAAACCCGTGCTCACCCTCTGGCCCGCCGCCGATGCCCGGCATTTTTATCCGCGGCCGCTCCCGGAAAAATTCCGCCGCGTGCTCGAGCGCACGCCCGGCGAAACCGTGCTCTTCTATCATGGCAACGTCCATGCCGCCAACGCCGCCGAGGTGCGCGAACTCTACGCCGCCGTCGTCGAACTCAACCGCTCCGGCCAGCCCGTAACGCTCATCCGCACCGGGCTGGATCGCGTGGAGCTACCCGCCGACCTCGCCGCCGCGGCCGCGCCGCATGTGCTGAACCTCGGCCAGATTCCGCACCACCACCACCTGCCCGCGTTGATGGCGCTGGCCGACATCTTGGTGCAGCCGGGCGAACCGGATGCGTTCAACGACTATCGCTTCCCCTCGAAGCTGCCGGAATTCTTCGCCCTCGGCCGGCCGGTCGTGCTGCCGCGCACGAATCTCGGCACGGTCGTCCGCCACGGCACCGACGCCTATGTGCTCGACCGGGCCGACGCCGCCGGCATCGCCGCGGCCGTGCGGGCGCTGCGCGCCGACCCGGCCCTCGCCGCCAGGCTGGCCCACGGAGCCCTGGCCTTTGCGGAGAAAAATTTTAGCTGGCGGCGCAGCGCGGAGGCGCTTGCCAGCTTCTATCTCGCGGTGACACCGTCGTGATTCATGTCTGAACCGACCCCCTCTCGACTGATCGTCACCGGTGGACGGGGCCGTCTGGCCTCGCTCGTCGCCGAGCATTTCCGCGCGCCGGCGAACCAGGTGACCCTCTACTCCCGCGAGGGTGGAGCGGGTTTTCTCCCCCTGGACGGGCTGACCGCACCGGGCGCGCTGGATGAGGCGACCGCCCTGCTCCACCTGGCCTGGAGCACCCTGCCCGCGACTTCCCAGCAGCAACCCGGCACCGAGGAGCAGAATGACCTGCCTTTGCTGAAGCAGCTGCTCGAGGCCATCGCCTCGTCCCCGAAGTCCAAGCGCCTCCACCTGATCTTCTTTTCCTCGGGCGGAACTGTTTATGGCAACGCCCCCGGCCGGGCCAACCTCGAGGCCGACCCCTGCCTGCCCATCGGCAGCTACGGCCGCGCCAAGCGTATGGCGGAGGAACTCATCGCCACCTACGCCGGCTATCACGGCCTGGCCTGCACCATCCTCCGCATCTCGAATCCCTACGGCTATCCCGTGCCGAAAAACCGCGCGCAGGGCCTCATCCCCCATGCCCTCCGCTGCGCCGTCGAGAACCAGCCGCTCACGCTCTGGGGCGACGGCAGTGCCCGGAAGGATTTCCTGCACTACACCGACTTCCTGACGGCGCTGGAACTCGTCGTCGCCCGGCGGCTGACGGGGACGTACAATCTCAGCGCCGGCGAGTCCCACTCGGTCCGCGAGGTGATCAGCCTCGTTGAAAAACACACCGGCCGGCGCGTCCCGCTCAACCCCCAGCCCGGGCTCGACTGGGATGTGCAGGACAGCCGGCTCGACAATGCCCGCCTGAGCGCCGCCACCGGCTGGAAGCCGCTCATCAGCCTCGACGAGGGCATCCGCCGCGCCGCCGCCGGTTACGCCAGCCACGGATAAATCCGGCCTTGCTCCACTTACGCACCTCCGGCCGCCACGCTGCATAGATTAAACCTGATGTCCGATTCACCCGCCAAGTCCGTTTCACTCCGCGCTCCCTCGTCCGGGTGGCTCATTGCGATTTTCGCGGGCATGTTGGTGACCGCCCTGTGGCTGCTCACTCGCGCCTGGCACGCTTCAATCCTCGACCGCTACGAGTTCCGCCAGCTGCAAACCGCCGTTTCCGCCTATTGGATGAAAGTGGACGGCTATCGACTGGATTATGAATTCCCCATCTTTGGGCCGCCCTGGTCGGCGCCGCTGGAGTTTCCCATTTATCAATGGGTCGTCGCCACGGTGAGCCGCATCCTTGGCACCGGACTCGAACCCACGGCGCGCGGGGTCAGCGTGGCTTTCTTCCTGGCGACCCTGCCCGCCGTCTACGGTCTCGCCGGGCTGCTCGGCTTGGCACCGTCGCGCCGTCTGCTCGTGGTCAGCGCGGTGCTCGCCTCGCCCACTTATCTTTTCTACGGGCGCACCTTCATGATCGAGACCACGGCGCTCTGCTTTTCCACGTGGTTTCTCTACACGACGGTCCGGGCGGTTCGCGATGACCGCTGGCTGCTCGCGGGACTGGCGGTGGGCTTTGCCCTCCTCGCCGGTCTGACCAAGATCACCACCTTCGCCGTTTTCCTGTCTCCGGCCGCGCTGCTGATCTGGCCCCATTGGCGGTCCGGCTGGATCGCCCGCGCCCGGAGTCCGGCGGCCTTCCGCCGCGCCACGCTATTCGCCGTCGTGCCCGTGCTGCTGGGCATCGCCACAGCCCTTTGGTGGGTGCGGCACGGGAATGGCGTCAAGGCGACGAACCCATTTTCCGGCTTTCTGACGTCGCAGGCGATGGCCCAAAATAACGTGGGCACATGGTCGCAGCGCTTCTCCGTGGAATACTGGCGTCAGCACTGGGGCAACATCTCCCAAATGGTGCTCGGTGAGGCGCCCATCGCCTTGCTCTTGTTTTGCGCGGCCCTCGTTCCGTCATCTTTCCGCCGCGTCGCGGCCGGCAGCGCGGTATTTTTTCTCAGCGGCCCACTCCTGTTCCCATCCCTGTATTTCACGCATGACTATTACTACTGCGCGAATGCCGTTTTCGTCCTGGCAGGAGCGGGGTTTTTGCTGGCCGGGATCTGGGATGCCCCGCACCTGCCCCGGATCGCGCGCCTGCTGGCCGTGGTGGTGTTCCTGGGCGGCCAGCTCCTGCTGTTTAACCGGAGCTATGCGGGTTATGCCCAGCGGGTTTTGCCCGCACCTCCGGGCATCGCAGCGGTCATCAGGGAGACGGTCCCTACGGACGGCGTGGTGCTGGTCTACGGCTGGGACTGGAACACGCTCGTGCCGTATTATGCCCAGCGCCGCGTGGTGATGGTGCCGCTCGGGCGCGCGCCGGAAACCAAGGTGCTCGACGAGGTTCTCGCCCGCCTGCCGCCGGGCAGTATCAAAGCCATGCTGATCCGCAATGACGAGAACCTGCGGGCCACGCCGGATTTCATCCGCGAGCGCACCAACCGGTTTAACCTCGTAGCCGTGCCGGTCGCCACCAGCGCCGACGGCGATCTCTACCTGGCCGAAGACCGGATTCCGGACGTCCTCGCCCGCGTGCGCGGCCGGACGTTTGCCGGGGTCATTTTCAACGCGCCACCTTCCACGGCGGACCCGGACGAGATCCTGCTGCGGGAAGTCGATGCCACTGCGCTCGCCCTGCCGCTGTTGAGCCCGCATCCCGTGCGCGTTCGCGGCCGTTACGGGGTCAGTGCGGGCCTGTCCGACGGCCGCCCGACCGTGATGGCAAACGCCACTTCCGAGCTGGAGTTCATCCCGCCGGCCGGGGCCACGCAAATCGAAGCTGAGATGGGGTTGGTTGACGCGTCGTATGCCAAAGGCGGGGGCGACGGCACCGATGGGATTAGCGTCGAGATTTATGAATTACAGCCGAACGGCCTGCGCCATATGCTTTATCACCGCGACCTCGATCCCGCGCACAATCCCGCCGACCGCGGCCCGCAGGCCATCTCGCTCCGGCAGGAGGGGCCGTTCACCCGCCGGTTGATTTTCCGCATCACCCCCGGCCTGCACGCCAACTACACCAATGATTGGGCGTACTGGTCGCGCATCACGATTCGCTGAACCGGATCAGTCGATCACGAGGCGCCCCAGCATGACCCAGTCGCGGGCGCTGCGCCCGGCCGGCCCCGGCCCCACGAACAACTCCACCTCGCCCGCCTGCAGCAGGTTGAATTCCATCCGCAACGGTTTCCGGCCGCGGTCTGCCTCGCGATGGCGCGGATCCACGATGCGGCAGGGCAAAGCAAACCCCGTGGCTTGCCCACCCGTTTAATCCATCGCCCCACGGATCGGAACAGGCTTTACTCTCCGTGCGCTGCTCCCGCTTAATTTCCCGCTGTTTTCATGACCGCACCCGTCGCGCCTCTTTTCCACATCGACAGTCCCGCCACTTGGCGGCCGGAGGTGGCTGGGATTGAGGTGACAGGCTGGTTTTATCCGGGCGAAAATGCCGTCTGCGTGGACCTGCGGGCCCGCGTGGATCGCCGGGTCTTTCTCGGCATCTACGGCCTGGACCGGCCCGACACCCAGGCGACGTTGGGCGGCGGCATCCCGGCCCTTCGGACGGGGTTTGTCCAACGCGTGCAGGTCTGGCGGGGCGCCCGGGAACTCGCCCTCGACTACCACGACGGCCGCGAGTGGCGGGAGTTCTTCCGCACCCCGCTCGACACCTCCGCCCTGCCCAAGTCGGCCCGGAAACCGCCGCGCCTCCTCCGCGCCGCGCTCGTGTTCCAGACCCTCGCCCATCTCTACCGCCATTTCCACCGCGCCCCGTGGCGGGTGCTCTGCCGTGAAACGGATGCGACGCTGAACGAGGTGCTCATGCCGACCAGCGATGTCATCATCGGCGAGCAGTTCCTCGGTTTCATCGAGAATCCCGGCTTCTGGATCAACTCCGGCTACGGCAAGTTTCGCCTCACCGGCTGGATTTTCGGCGTCCATCGCGAGCTCCGTCAGCTCAGCGCCACCACCGGCGTGCTCACGGAGAACCGTCTGGTGTATCCGAAGGAGCGGCCCGACGTCGCGGCCCATCTCACCGGCCACACCCACGCCCTCAAGTCCGGGTACTACGGTCTGGTGGACATCCGCCCCGACACCCCCAGCCCGGCCAACCTGAAAATCTTCGCCGAGACGGGTGACGGCACCCGGCCCCTCGCCTTCGCCCGCCGCATGTACCTGGACCGGCGCGACGAACACTCCGGCCCGATCCCGGTTTACCGGCCGATGCTGTTCGCCAAGGTCGTCGCCGCTTTTCTCCGCGGCTGGCTGCTGGGCCGGTTCCGCTTCGACAGCGGGAAGGAATCCCGGGGCGAAATCGCCCGGCTGCAGCACCATCTCGCCTCGACCATGGGTCGCGGTGACGCCCCGCCGGTTTCCGCCGCCATCGTCCGGCGCCGCGACCAGGATCCCTACACCCGCTGGGCCTGGCACAACCGCCTCACGCCGCGCTTGCGCACCGTCCTCGAGCAGGACGCGGCCGCCCTCCTTCAGGCCGGCGCCCCGCTCATCAGCGTGGTCGTCCCCGCCTACAACACGCCCGAGAAATACCTGCGCGAGCTGCTCGAGTGCCTCCGCGACCAGATCTACCCGCGCTGGGAACTTTGCATCGCCGACGACGCCTCGCCGCAACCCCACGTCCGCCGCATGCTCGAGGCCGCCGCGCAGGCCGATGCCCGCATCAAGCTGGTCTTCCGCGCGGAAAACGGCCACATCGCCCGCGCCACCAATTCCGCCCTCGACGTCGCCACGGGGGAGTTCGTGGCCCTGCTCGATCACGATGACCTGCTACCCCACGACGCCCTGCTGCATATCGCCCAGGCCATCGCCCGGCATCCCTCCGCCGGTTATCTTTACACCGACGAGGACAAGATCGACGACACCGGCCGTCGCTTCGACCCGCAGTTCAAGGGTGGCTGGAGCCCGGAGATGGCCATCACCCACAACTACACGCACCATCTCACCATCATCCGCCGCAACCTGATCGAGCAGGCCGGCCGGCTCCGGCCCGAATTCAACGGCGCCCAGGACATCGATCTGTTCCTCCGCTGCTGGGAGCTCATTCCCGCCAGCGACGTCATCCATGTGCCGTTCATCGGCTACCACTGGCGCGCCCACCCCGCGAGCACCGCGACCCGCGGCGACCAGAAAAACTACCTCTTCGACGCCGCCAGCCGGGGCATTGCCGAGGCCGTCACGCGCCGGGGCCTGCGCGCGACGCCCATCCTGCCGCAACTCGCCAAGGACTACGCGCTCTGTCTCTACCAGTTGAAATGGGATCCCGTGATCCTGCGCGAGAATCCCGTGACGGTGGTCATCCCCACCAAGAATCGGGTCGAGCTGCTCCGCACCTGCCTCGACTCGCTCGCCCGCACCACGCCGCGGGAGTTCGTGAAGGTCATCGTGGTGGACGATCACTCCGACGACGCCGACACCCTCGGCTACCTCCAGACGCTGCCCGACCGCACCGACCTGCGCTGCGAAGTGCTCCACGCCCCGGCGACCCCCGGCGGCTTCAATTATTCGCGCCTGGTGAATCTCGGCACCGCCCGCGCCGACACGCCGCTGGTGCTTCAGCTCAACAACGACGTCGAGGCGCTCGAGCCCGGCTGGCTCGAGGATCTGGCCGGCTGGCTCACCGTGCCGGGCGTCGGCGTGGTCGGCGCGAAGCTGCTCTACCCGGATGGCACGCTCAACCACGCCGGCATCGCCCTCAGCCGGCATGACGGTCTCGCGCACGGCCTGTTTGAAAAAGCGCCGGCGGAGGACCTCGGCCACCTGTTCCTGCCGCACGCCGCGCGCAACGTCGCCGCCGTCACCGGCGCCTGTCTGCTCACCCGCACGGACCTCTACCGCCAGCTCCACGGCTTTGATGAGGAAAAATTCCAGGTCGCGTACAACGACGTGGATTACTGCCTGCGCGCGGCGGCCGCCGGTTTCCGCACGGTGTACTCGCCCTCGGCCGTCCTCCGCCACGTCGGCAGCGCCACCCGCGGGAACACCTATGCCGAGCGCGAGCACGTCGCCTACCTCGAGCGGCACGGCGGCTACCGCGACCCCCACCTCAGCGATGCGCTCGACTTCCCGCCGCGCCACCTGCCGCTCAACCCCTACCACCAGCGCTATGCGCAAACCGCCCGGCCGTTCCGCGCCCTGGTGCTCACGCACAACCTCAACTTCGAGGGCGCGCCCCTCTTCATCTTCGAGCTCGCCCGCTTCCTCGCCGAACAGCCGGGCGTCGCCGTGACCATCGCTTCGCCCAAGGACGGCCCGCTCCGCGCGCGCTTCGAGCAGCTCGGGCTCAAGGTCGAGATCTGGGACGAATCCGGTTTCATGAGCGCAAAATCCCCCGCGGAATTCGACGGGGCCCTCAAAAAGTTTGCCGCGTCGCGCCGCTGGGACGACATCGAGGTGTTCGTCTGCAACACCATGCTCACCTTCTGGGGCGTGCACCTCGCGGCGCACCTCGGCAAGTCCTCCGCGTTCTACATCCACGAGAGCAACGCCGTGAAGCGCCTGTTCGCGCCGATCCTCCCGCCGCTGATGCACGATACCGTGGCCGAAGCCTATCGCCTCGCCACCCGGGTCGTGTTCACCGCCCAAGCGACGCGCACGATCTTCGAGGAACTCAATACCGGCGACAATTTCCGCCTGCTCAACAGCTGGGTGGACTTCGCCCGCATTGAGCAGTTCGCCGCCACGCATGATCCGGCCGCCCTGCGCCGCAAGCACGGGCTCGATCCCGACGCCGTGCTGGTGGTCAACATCGGCTCCATCTGCGAACGCAAGGGCCAGCATATCTACATCCGCGGCATTGACCTGCTGGAAAAGGAGCTGCCCACGCTCTTCCCCGGCCGAAAAATCCAGTGGGTGATGGTCGGCGCGCGCCCGGGCCTCTACATGGAGTCGCTCATGGAGGACATCCAGCTGATGAACCTCCATGACGTGAAGATTTTCCCGGAAACCGGCGAGATCTACGACTTCTACCGGATGGCCGACCTCCTGGTCTGCACCAGCTTCGAGGAGTCCTTTCCGCGTGTTCTGCTCGAGGCGATGGTCTTCGGCGACCGCATCGTCAGCACCGACGTCAACGGCATCCCGGAGATGGTGACCAACACCGACGAGGCTTACCTCGTGCCCGCCGGCGACCCGTTCAAGCTCGCCGCGGCCCTGAAGAAGGCGCTCGCCGACCACTTCGCGGGCAATCAAAAGATGCTCTCCATGGCCCACGCCCGCGCCGCCCGCAGCTACCACCAGGCCCGCGCCCTGCCCCAGCACCTGCAGATGATCCGCGAGGCCTGGCTCGGCTGAGCATGCCCCGGATGCACGAGACCGCCTTCAGTTTTTCGAATCTCGAGTCGCCCACTCCCGGCGACGCCCTATCGCCCGGGCGGCATATGCTCCGCGGCTGGGTGATGCCGAAACCCGGCGGCGTGATCGTGGATGTGCGCGCCCGCGTCGGCGGCCGCGTGTTTCCCGGCGTCCACGGGATTCCCCGCGCTGATCTCGCCGCGCATTTCCAGACCGGCCGGCCCGTCGCGCTCGCCGAGTTCTACGTCGTCGTCGATCTTCTGCCCGGCCCGGCCGCCATCGTGCTGGAAGCACTCGAGCTCGAAGGCCGCTGGTCGGTTTTTCAGAAGGTCCACTATTTTGTCACCTCCGCCCAGCCACCCGTCCACGTGGCCATGCCCACCGGACCGCTGCGCTGGCACGAATACGGGCGGGCGCTGCAAATCCTCCTGCGCGCCCAACGCCGCGAACCGTCCAAGCCCCTCGCCGACCTCGCGCGCGCGGTCGCCGACGCCATTCCGTATCCCCGCGACCTGCGACACCCGCACCTGCCATTCCACGGTCACCTCGACGAGCCCGCGGCCCTGACCCGCTGCGGCTTCGGGCGCAGCGCCGTGCTCGGCTACCTGTTCCACGAAACGCAGCCGATCAAGCGGGTCCTCGCCACCTTCGATCTCCAGGCCTGGCAGACCATCGAGCACACCCTGCCGTCCCCCGGCCCCGGCGCGCACTTTCCGTCCTTCGCCAACGCGAAAAACTGCGGGCTCTTCGGCATCATCGATGTGCCGGCCCAGCTGCCGGATCCGGTCTCGCTGCGACTCTATGCCGAGCTGGCTGACGGCAGCCTCCACCTCTGCCCGGTCCAGCGCAGCCTGCTTTTCACCAACGAGGACGAGAAGGCGCCGTATCCCCCGCACAGCACCGCCCGTTTCGCCACCACCCACGCCGCCCTGCAGGCCGCACTGCAGGAGCGCGGGGTTGAAGTGGTCTTCGATGCCGAGATGGAGGCCGAACTGGCCCGGCTCACCGCCGATTTCGCGGCGCGCGCGCCCCAAACCCTGCCGGCCGTCCCGCCGCTTCAGCCCGCCCCGCTGGCCAGCACCGCGCCCGCCCCGCGCCGTGTGCTGCTCGTCTCCCACAACCTCAACCTCGAGGGCGCCCCACTTTTCCTGGTGGATTACGCCCGTCATCTCGCGTCGCTCGGTTCACAACTCACCGTGCTGAGCCCCGCCGATGGCCCGCTGCGCGCGCGGTTCGAGGAGCTGGGCGCCAAAGTCCAGCTGACCGACGCCGCCGCGATCTTCGCCGCGCCGTCCACCGCCGCCGCGCACACGGCCATCCACGCGCTCGCCGCGACCGTTGATTTTGCCGCCGCCGACCTCGTGGTCTGCAACACCTTCACCACCTTCTGGGCCGTGCACGCCGCCAAGGCCGCCGGCCGCCGCGTGCTGCTTTACGTCCACGAGAGCACGACTCCCGCCAGTTTCTATCTCGGCCGCGTCCACGCCGCGGTGATTGCGCTCGTGGACGAGGCCTTCGGCCTGGCCGACTGCGTGTCCTTCACGACGGCTTCGACGCGCAGCTATCACCTCGACTACGGCCGGCCGGCGAACCACCGGCTCACGCCCGGCTGGATTGACGTCGCGCGCATTGACGCCTGGCGGGCCGCCCACCCGCGCGAGGATCTGCGCACCGGCTTCCGGCTCAAACCCGGCGAACTCCTCGTCACGAACGTTGGCACCGTCTGCGACCGCAAGGGCCAGCATATCTTCGCCCGCGCCGTGGACCTGCTCTGGCGCCGCCAGCCGGAACTCGCGGCGCGCACCCGCTTCGTGATGCTGGGCGGCGGCGACACCCCGTTCGACCGCGTGCTGGCCGATTTGCTCGCGCAGCTCAACCGGCCCAATCTCATCGTGCATCCCTCGACGCCGGATTATTTCCCGTATTACGCCGCCGCGGACCTGTTCGTCTGCTCGACCTACGAGGAGTCGTCCCCCCGCGTCATCCTCGAGGCGATGGCCTGCGGCACGCCCATCCTCTCATCCGGCGTGCAGGGCGTGCTGGAACAGGTGCGGGCCGATCGGGAGGCCACGCTCATCCCGCCCGGCGACACCGTCGCGCTGGGTGAGGGCATGGCGAAGCTCCTGCTCGCACCCGCGACCGGCCGGACCCTGGCCGCCCGCGCCCGGACCCGGGTCACGGCCGAATTCGACGCTGCCATTCTCCTTCCCCGCCATGCCGCGCTCGCCAGCGCCGTGGCCGCCGGTCAAATCTGAGCCATGTCCGAATCACCCGGCTGGCAATTTGCCGTAGAAGTCCATCCCGCCGACTGGCACTTTCCCGCGGGCAAGACTTGGATCGCCGGGTGGCTCTGGGCGGGTGAGCACCGGTTTGCGACCGACCTGCGCGCCTGGCTCGACGGCCGGCCCATCCTCGGGCTGCACGGCCTGCCCAAACCCGGGCTGGATGAAAAATTTCTCCACCGGCCCGGCCCACCCTACTCGGGCTTTGTCATCCTTCTCGAGCCGCACCGCGGCGCGCGCGAACTCCGGCTCGAGGTCCGCGACGCGAGCGGACACTGGCATGAATTTTTCCGTACGCCGATCACGGTGGACGAACTGGC
>Ga0209829_10000449_pt1 | contig 38039 bp, 20 predicted proteins | sample C_140205_EF_Meta_FD_187311 | JGI IMG/M metagenome (GOLD analysis project Ga0209829, IMG submission 187311) | Freshwater microbial communities from Lake Croche, Canada to study carbon cycling - C_140205_EF_MetaG (SPAdes) (version 2) | ecosystem: Environmental > Aquatic > Freshwater > Lake...
GCGGGGCCGAATGGGGCGGGGAAGACGACGTATGCGCGGGACTTTCTGCCGTCGGAAATGCAGCGCTGTGAGTTCGTCAACGCGGACTTGATCGCGGCCGGGCTCTCGCCTTTCGATCCGGCGTTGGCCGAAGTCGAGGCCGGGCGAATCATGGTGCAGCGTCTGAAGCAGCTGACGGCGGGGCGGAAAGATTTTTCGTTTGAGACGACGCTGTCGAGCTACGGCTATGTGACGATGTTGGAGGAGATGCGGGCGGTGGGGTATCGCATCCGGCTCGATTTTCTGTGGATTCGCGATTTGGAGACTTCACGCCTGCGCGTGCGGAGCCGGGTCGTCAAAGGCGGTCACAATATTCCCGACGAGGTGCAGCAGCGACGATTCGGAAAAGGTATCCGGCTGTTGATGGAGCATTATCGGCCGCTGATTCATTTTTGGCGACTTTACGACAACACGGGCGACCGGCCTCAGCTGGTCGCTGAGGAGGAAGACGGGGTGTTGCGGATCGCCGATGTCCCGAGACTTGCGCAGATCGAGCAGTCTTCCCATGTTCGGATCATGCCAGACAGCCCTCCGAAAACGGTCGAAGAAGCGGTGGCCTTTGTGCCCGGTGAGGAAACCCGTCGGTCCATGCGAGCGATGCGGCGGGCGTATGCGCGGGTCGTGCTCGAAAACAAAGCGTGGGGACTGCCGGTCATCCAGTGGCGCGAGGGGCGCGGGACGGTCGAAGTGCCGGCGGAGCAGCTGGAGCCGTTTGCGCGAAGGATTCTCGAAGTGAATGGTGATCCGCTGCCGGAGGAGGAGACGCGGGAGCTGTTGAAGGGTTTGAAGGTGTAGGGCGGGAAAACGCCCAACGCTGAACGCTGAACGCCCAACGCTGAACGTTTTAGTTTCGGACTTCGCGCCCGGCGGATTTTCTGAACCTTGAGCGTTGGGCGTTAAGCGTTGAGGGTTGAGCGTTCAGATGGCGCCGCCGACGCGGATCGGGAGGACGACGAAGGGGAGGTTTTCGGCGAAGAAGCGGTGTTGGAGGACGGTGGCGGTGTGGTTGTGGAGAAGGCGGGTGAGGCGCGTCTCGCGGACGAATTGGAGCTGGCCGGCGAAGAAGACGCTGTTGGGAAACTGGGCGCGCGCGGTGGCGGCGAGTGACATGATTTCGCCGGTGATGTCGTGGTCGATGGTGGTAAACGTCGCGGCACCGTAGCCGTGGGCGCGGGCCCAGGCGGCGTAGCGCTCGGCTTCGGCGGCGGTGTGGGTGCGGAGCGCGGCGAGTTCGGCGGCGCCTTTGAAATTGCCGGCGTCGACGGTGCCGACGGAGAGGAAGACGAAGTTCTTAAAGGTGTCGCCGAAGAGCCGCGGGACGTGGAGGGCGGTGTGGAGGCCGAGGCCGTTGTAGCCGTTGACGAGGAGAATCGCGGTGCGCGCGGAGGTGTCGGGTGCGGGGTTTTGTAGGGGCGTCCCTCGTGGACGCCCGAGGGCGCGGTCGAGCCGCGCCCCTACGAGGAGATCATCCAGGCGGCGGAGTTGGGTGGAGACGTTGCGGTAGTGGCGCTTGATGGCGAAGGCGGCGGCGACGAGGGCGCCGGTGACGAGGAGCGTGGCCCAGCCGCCTTCGTGGAATTTTACGGCGGTGAGCGAAATGAGGATGAACGTCGTGAGCGCGAGGCCGAAGCCGTTAACGGCGAGTTTGCGGCGCCAGGACGGCTCGGAATGGCGCGCACGCCACCAGTGGATCACCATGCCGAGTTGCGAGAGCGAGAAGGTGATGAAGACGTTGATCGAGTAGAGGACGACGAGCAGCGCGACGGAACCGCGCGTGATGACGAGCATGGCGAGGGCGGCGGTGCCCATGAGGAGAATGCCGTTTTGGGTGACGAAGCGGTCGGAGAGATTGGCGAATCGTGTGGGGAACCAGCGGTCGAGGGCCATGTTGGCGAGGACGCGCGGGCCGTCGAGGAAGCCGGCTTGCGCGGCGATGAGCAGTAGCGCGGCTTCGGAGGCGAGCGTGATCCAGATGAAGGTTGAGCCGGCGGTGGGCGACCAGGTGGCGGTGAGTTTCTCGAAGAGGACTGCGTTGAGGGTTTTGCCGTCGACGGGGGCGACGCGGTAGAAGAGATAGGCGAGGAGGAGGCCGGCGACGGTGATCGCGAGCGAGGCGCCCATGTAGACCATCGTGCGGCGGCCGGTTTGGGCGCGGGGCTCACGGAGGATGGGGAGTCCGTTGCTGACGGCTTCGATGCCGGTGTAGGTGCCGGCGCCCATGCTGTAAGCCTTGAGGAGGAGCGCGAGAAGGCCGAACCAACCGAGTTGCGAGGAGACGGTGTGGACTTCGCGCGCGGTGGCGCTCGCGACGTCGCCGAGTCCGGAGGCGTGGGAGACGAGGGCGTAGAGAATCGCGAAGGCGTGCGTCGCGACGAAGACGAAGAACACGGGCACGCAGAGCATGACGGATTCGCGGACGCCGCGGAGATTCAGGAGCGTGAGCCCGGCGATGCCGGCGACGGCGAAGGGGAGTTTGTATTCGAGCAGGGTGGGCGGGAGCAGGCTGAAGAGGGCGTCGGCGCCGCTCGCGACGGAGATCGTGATGGTGAGGACGTAGTCGATGAGGAGCGCGCTGCCGGAGACGACGCCGGCAGCGGGCGAGAGGAGTTTACTCGCGACGAGGTAGCCGCCGCCGCCGGTGGGAAACAACGAGATGATCTGCGAGTAACTCGCGCAGATCGCGATGATCGTGACGACGGAGGCCAGCGCGACGAAGAGCGCGAGGTGCGGATTGGCGCCGAGCGTGCGGAAGGTTTCCTCGGGGCCGTAGCACGAGGAGGACAGGCCGTCGGCGCCGAGGCCCACCCATGCGAAGAGCGCGACGAGGGAGACTTGGTGGAAGAGTTTTTGCTCGGTGAGCGAGCGGGCGCGGCCGAGGAAGAGTTGGCGGAGGGTGGGCATGGTGTTGGGTGTAGGGCCGCTGCTTGTCGGCGTGCCGTCGCGACTGTGACGTGCGCCGCGTGACGGCCCGGCGGCGAGCGCCGGCCCTACAAAATGCGGGACGAGGAGGCGGACTGAAGTCCGCCCTACTTTGCGGCGGTTTTTTCGCGGACGAGGAGGGCGAGCATGGAGTCGAGGAGACCGTTGCCGCCTTGCGCGCCCGTGACGCTGACGTCGGGGACGAGGCGGATGTTTTTGTCGGCGAGTGTTTGGGTGAGTTGCATGACGGTGTAGTTGGCGCCGCCGAGGGCTTCGACACCTGCGCGGTAGGCTTCGGCTTTCGCGTTACCGGTGGCGCGGATGGCGTCGGCTTCGCCGAGGGCGCGGAGCTTGGTGGACTCGGCTTCACCGCTGGCGGAGCGGATGGCGGACTGCGCGTGGAGTTCGGCGATGCGCACGCCTTGGTCGGCGTCGACCATTTGCTGTTGGATGTTGGCGAGGGCGGTGGCCTTCACGAGCTCCTGGCGTTGGCGCTGGGCGGCTTCCTGGGTCTCGTAGGTTTTCTTTTCCTCCTCGGCGATCTTGCGGTCGGTCTGCGTGCGCATGAGTTCGGCGGGCGGCGTGATGTCGCCGATGAGCGTGTCGATGGCCTGCACGTCGTAGGCGGCGAGGGCGGTGCGGATGTGGGCAGCGGCCTCGACCTGGCGTTCGCTGCGGGCGTTGAGGAAATCGAGGACGGTGTGATGCTGCGCGGAGTTGCGGAAATAATTTCCGACGATCGGTTGGAGGGCGTGGTCGACGAGGTTTTGCATCGAACCGAGGCGCGAGATGACTTTCGGCGCATCGAGCGCACCGACGTGGATGATTTGGGCAACGTCGAGGTTGAACGCGAAGCCATCCTTGGAGCGCACGGTGATGGAGCTGAGTTTGTCGTCGAAATGGTGGGCCTCGGTGCGGTTGGCCCAGTTGAGGACGATGTTCGTGGTGGGGACGAGTTCGACGCGCATGACGCGGGTGTTGACCGGGTGCTTGCCGGGGAAGAGTGGCGAAACCCAGACGCCCTTGTGGCCGACGTTGACGAGATCGCCGTGTTTGAAGGCGGCGCCGCTGACGTCTTCAAGGGCGAGGCCGACGAAGGAGATGACGACGCCGACGGAGCCGATGGGGATGTGGAGCATCGGGACGGATTCGACGGCGGCGAACCACGGGTTGATGTTCCAGGCGCCGGAGAGGAGAACCTGTTCCTGCAAGCCGCGGCGACCGCCGTCGGCGAGGAAGGATTGGGCGTTTTGGAAGTTATCGTGGTCGTGGATCAGGCCGCCGGCGATGTCGCCCGACTCGATGGGTTTGCCGTCGAGCGAGGTGACGATGCCCACCATGTCGGGCTGGATGCGGGTGACGGCGAGTTGTTCGTGGATCATCCCGTGGTCGGCGGCGAGGTCGGCGGTGATGACGGTGAAGATCGCGGGATTGATGCGGTAGCTGCCGGCCGTGAGGAGACCGAGTTGGCGGCCCTTTTCGCCACCGGAAGTGAGGAAGGCGCGGGCGTCTTGGAAATTGTCACACGCGACGACTTTCGCGAGGAGACGCTCGGGTGGGATTTGCGCGCCGGCGGCGGAGACGACGCAGGCGATTTCGCCGGGCGGCACGATGAGCATGGGCATTTTGGCGACGCGGAATTGCCAGAAGCCGTAGCCAAAGTGCAGCCCGGGAGGAAGCGTGTCGGCTTGGTAGCCGGCTTCGCCGTGGAGCGCGATGAGTTCGCCGGGAGGAAGATTGCGGGAGGCGAATTTTTTGATGACCACGCCGACCTGGTTTTCGCGGATGACGACGATGCCGAGGAGCAACGGCGCGAAGAGGGCGCCGCAGCCGAGCAACACGGCGCGCACCGGCCAGCTCGGGGCGACGATGAACGCCGTGAGCACGAGGGCGAGCGAGGCGAAGCCGAGGATGAGGCGCGAGGTGAGCGAGCGCGGTTGGAGGGCGAGACCCTTGAGCACGAGACTCAAGCCGACGAGGAGGAGGAGCGCGCAGAGCGCACCCGCAGATGCGAGGGAGGAAGCGATTGAAGCGGTCATGGTGGAGGACTCCGAAATGCGCCGTCTCGCGCGCACGGTGGGGCCGGGCGCACACGACGGTGCGGTTGCGATGTGGAGCGACCGTGTCGCGTCAGCCCGAGCTGGCGCGCAGGGGATCACCCTTCCCATTGCCGACGAGGTTAGCTGACGGGCTTGGTGCTAGGAAGTCACCTTGGCCGCACTTGCGTGTGGCCGTTCGCCCCGTCCGCCACGCGAGAGCGCGGAGCGGAATATTGGGTCCCCCGTGAAAACGCCGAGGAAGCGGCGTCTCTTAGGCGTGCGTATCCAAAGAACGAGCGGGACGATGGGCCGGTGGGGCGGGCAATCAAGTTTTCCTATACCCTAGGACGCGTAACTCGCGGCGCGGGGGGCGGATGGCGGAGGATTTTACGTTTGGGAATGAGGGCTGGTAGTGGAGCGAAATCATAGAGAGACTGCGGAATGGAAAAACTTCGTTTTACTGAATTGGGCCTTTCGGCCGATATCCTCAAGGCCGTCGACAAGATGGGATTTGAGGAAGCTTCACCGATTCAGTCGGCCGTGATTCCGACGATCATGGCGGGACGCGATGTCGTGGGACAATCGTCGACGGGCTCGGGCAAGACCGTGGCGTTTGCGATTCCCGCGATCGAGAAAGTAGACCCGAAAATCCGGGCGGTGCAGGTGCTGATCCTTTGCCCGACCCGCGAGCTCGCGGTGCAGGTCGCGGAGGAAACCGGCAAGATCGCGCTGTTTAAAAAGGGCGTGATGGGTGTGCCAATCTATGGTGGACAGAGCTACGACCGGCAGTTTCGCGCACTCGATGCGGGCGCGCAAGTGGTGATCGGGACACCGGGCCGCGTGATGGACCACATGGAGCGTGGTTCGATGAAGCTCGATAAACTCAAGATCGTGATCCTCGACGAGACCGACCGGATGCTCGACATGGGCTTCCGCGATGACATCGAGCATATTTTGAAATCGGTGCCGGCGACGAGGCAGCTGTTGTTCTTCTCGGCAACGATTCCGCGCGCGATTCAGGATCTCATCGGGCGTTACTCGAAAGATCCGGCTTGGATCAAAATCGAGTCGGTCGCGCAGAACGCGCCGCAGGTGGAGCAGACCTACTTCGAAGTGGACCGCCGCTCGAAGATCGAGGCGCTGACGCGGCTGATTGACGTGAACGATTTTCGTTACGGCATCATCTTTTGCAGCACGAAGGTGATGGTCGACGATCTCGACGAACACCTGCACTCGCGCGGCTACATGACGGATCGGTTGCACGGCGATATTTCGCAGGCGCAGCGCGATCGGGTGATGGATAAGTTCCGCCGGCGGGGGTTTGAATTCCTCGTGGCGACGGATGTCGCGGCGCGCGGACTGGATGTCGACGATCTCGAAGTCGTGTTCAATTTCGATCTGCCGAACGACGCCGAGGATTACACGCATCGCATTGGGCGCACGGGCCGGGCCGGGCGAAAGGGGCAGGCGTTCACCTTCGTCTCGGGACAGGAAATTTATAAGCTCCAGAGCATGGTGCGTTGGGCGAAGCTGGACATCCGGCGCGGAAAAATTCCGTCACTCGACGAAGTCGATGAGGCACGCACCAGTGTGTTTTTTGAGAAAGTTCGCGCGACCCTTGATGAGAAGAAATTCAAACCGCACGACCGGATGATCGATCGCTTGCTCGACCAAGGTTACGCAAGCACGGATATCTGTTCGGCGTTGATCAGCATGTTGCAGGGTGCGGCGGGTGGTGGTCCGGGTGGTGGCGGTGTCGCGCCGGCGAAACCAGTGGGAGCTCCGGCCAAACCCGCGCTTGCGGTGGCGGGTGCCCCCAGTGGACCGGTTAGACCGGCGATCGCGGCGGGCGTCGCGGCTCCTGGATTAGCAGCGAAGCCTGCGAAGCCAGTTCCGACGTGGGCCAAGCCGGTAGCCGGACCGAAAGCGGCGGCGGCCGCAACGGTTGAGCGCGTCAAACCAGCGACGCCCGAGGTATCGGCTGCGGTGGCAGCCAGCGCGAACACGAGTGGCCCGCGCATCGAGGCAATGGAACCGGATGATCACGACGACGCCCCGCCACGGAAATCCAAATACGAGCGTCCGGCCCGCACGGGACGGGAACCGGGAATGAAGACAATTTTCCTCAATATCGGACGCAAGCAGTTGATCACGCCGGCGGACATCGTTGGGAAAATTGCCGGTGTCACCCGGTTGGCCGCCAACGTGGTGGGCGCGATGGACATTCACCAACGACATACGCTCGTCGATGTGGCCGAGGGCGAGGTGGAGTTTATCGTAGCGAAGCTCGCGGGGATTAAGGTCAAGGGCATCGCGCTCGAACCGGCGATGGCCGGACCGGAAAACGCGCGGCAGGCCGACTGAGTAGGGCGGCGAGCGGTGGCGGTAGAATGCCGCCGCTGCTGCTACATTTGTGCGACGGCGGTGCGCGTCCTTGACAGTGCGGGGCTGGCGCCGCTAATGCCGTTGTTCCGTGGACGCAGCCCTTGATCAACCGGTCTTGGTTTTGAACCGCCTCTGGCAGGCAGTAAATGTCATCGGTGCACGGCGCGCCTTTGGGCTGCTGGCCCGCGGACACGCACACGTGGTGCACCAAGAGGAGGATGATTTCCGGACCTATGCACTGCTCGATTGGGTGGATTTTTCGGTGCACAACCCACCGCTGGCAGTGTTGGAGGCGGTGCACACGCCGAGCCGGGTAATCCGCCTGCCGCGGGTTATCTTGCTGACATTTTTTGACCGGTTGCCGTGTAAAGAGCTCAAGCTGACGCGCAGCAACGTTTTTGACCGGGATAAGACGACGTGCCAGTATTGTTCGCGGGTGCTCCCGCGGGAGCAGCTCAATCTCGACCATGTGATTCCGCGTGCTTATGGCGGCAAAACGACGTGGGAAAATATCGTCTGCTCGTGCATAAAATGTAACACGCGGAAAGCGAATCGCCTCCCGCACGAGGCGCATATGCGGCTGATTCGGAAGCCGGTGAAACCGAAGTGGCGCCCCGTGATTTCCCTCGTGCTCGGGAATCAGCAGCATCACGAGGCTTGGAAGAATTTCTTGGATGTGGCTTACTGGAATGTGGAGTTGGAAGAATAACCGGCGCTGCATTCAGTTACCCGCAATCATGATGTCACCCCTCCTTCGACCGCTTTGGCGGTGGATTTTCACGGCCAGTCTAGTAGCGGCGTCGGTGACGCACGCGGCCAAAGACGACAACGCGAACGTGATCGCGCAACTACGTGCGCAAATCGGCCAGTTGGAAAAGACCACGACGGCGCCAGGTGGTGGGATGGAGCAACAAAGGAATGAGCGACGGCTCGCCGCTTTGCGGCGCGAACTCGCCGTGATTGAAAAGCGCCAAGAAATCGAAGCACGCGAACGCGTCCTGCGGGCCAGTATGAATGCCCAACCGCGGGCGCAGTTGCGTGAACGGTTGCAGGCGTTGGCCAGCGATACGACGGCGACGGATACCAAATTGGGGACGTTGGCACCGCGACGTTTGCAGGCAACGACGGAGCGCGACGCGCAATCGCGTAGATTGGCGGAGGCACGGCGTGTGACTCCAACCACTGCGGCTGCGACGGCCGACGCAGCCGATGCTGAAGAGCGAATCATTACCAAGGAAGAGGAGTTGCGGGCGGTTGCTTTGCGAGCCGAGGCGTTGGGGCACGAAAGTGATCTCATCGAATTTGGCCAAACGTTACGGGTGCGACTGAAAGAGTCGGAAGCGGTGGTGGCCCGTCCGACGCTGCGGGCAATGTGGGCGATGCAGTCGTTGGCCGACGACGATGACAAGGTGACGGATCAGCTCGCGGTGCGGCTCGCCAATCTGGATGAGAATTTGCGCAATAGCGAAGCCGGCCTCGGCCTCCAGCGCGAGAAGCTGGCGGGAATGGAAGAGGAAATCCGTTTGCTGGAGGCCCGTCCCCCCGGGCAGCGGCGCACACCGGCGATGGATCAGGCGCTGCTGAGTGTGAAAGCGCAGCAGAAGATCGTGACTGAACGCGTACCGCTGCTGTCAGAGCAGGTCGAAGCCTTGCGCATGTCGCGTGATCTTATCCGGGCGCAGCGGGAGTTGCTGGCGCTAGTCGCGGCGGTGCGGGCGGATGATCTTACTTCAATGCGCACTGCCTATGCCGAACGTCTGCGCCTGCCAGTGGGGGCGATCGGTTTGCTCCTGGCGGGTTACCTGGTGATGAGCGTGTTCGTTTTCCCCCGCTGCTATCAGAAAGAGGCCTTGTTCCTCGCCCGCCGCGTCGGAAAATATCTGTTGGTCTTCCTTTGCTTCCTAGTCGTGGCGATCGCCTCGATTGATGACTTGCGGCTGCTGGCGACAACCCTCGGGGTGGCAAGTGCAGGTATGGTGATCGCGCTGCAAGACGTCGCGACGTCGATCTTCGGGTGGTGCGTGATCATGTCCGGCGGGAAATTTACGATCGGCGACCGCTTGGAGATCGATGGGGCGAAAGGTGATGTGCTGGATATCCAACTGATGCGCACGACGCTGGTGGAGGTGAACAACTGGCTCGGGGTCGATCAGCCGACGGGGCGGGTGTTCATCGTGCCGAACAACTTCGTGTTTAAGAGCCGGGTATTTAATTATTCTCATGGTCACCCCTATACTTGGGGCGTGGTGGACGTGACGGTGACCTATGCCACACCGGTGGCGGGGGCGCTGGCTCTTTTTCAGAAAGTTTTGGACGAGGAGACGAGCGATGCGTTTGCCGAGGCCCGACGGGCGGCGGCAGTAATGGAGCGGCGTTACGGCGTGGAGGATGCGGACTACCACCCAAAGGTTTACACGCGCATCGCGGAAAACGGCGTGACGTTCAGTTTGCTGTATGTCTGCCACTACCGGCAAACGCCGATGATGCGCAACCGGATCAACCGACGGCTCATCGCTGAGTTGGAGACGCACGGACACATCCGGCTCGCGTATCCGACGCGGCAGCTCGTGACTTCGGCGGATGGGATCGGATCGCCGTCGGCGGTCTTGGGCCGGGACGAGACGCAGGCGCCATTCGGGCGGACGATCGACAGGCGGTAGGAGCGGTGGTCGGGCCGAGGTGTGACGGCAGAAAGTGAGATTGCCGGTCAGCGTGGGACCTGCTCTGTAGTCGCATGCTCGCAACGCTCGTCATGACGGTGATCGGGGCTGATCGTCCCGGTTTGGTGCAATTGGTTGCAGCCCGCGTGGCGGACCATGGCGGCAATTGGCTGGAAAGTCGGATGTGCCATCTGGGCGGTCAATTCGCGGGGATATTGCGGGTCGAAGTTGCCGCCGAGCGGATCGATGAACTCGTGGGAGCGCTGCACCGATTGGAGAAGGATGGATTGCGGATCCTCGTGCATGCCGAGGGTAGTGACCAAGCGGCGAAGGGCGCCGGAGCTGTCGCTCTGCTGGAGTTGGTCGGTCAGGATCGGCCGGGAATCTTGCGCAGTGTGTCGGGCGTGCTGGCGGCGCACGGCGTCAACGTGGAGGAGTTGGCGTCGGAACGCGTGAGCGCGCCGATGGGCGGTGGGACTTTGTTTCAGGCGCGGGCGACCGTGCTGGTGCCGGTGGCGGTAAACTTGGCGGCAGTGCGGGTCGACTTGGAGCAGATCGCCGCAGACTTGATGGTTGACCTGAAGTTTGCGCCGGCGAAGGGCTGAGCTCGTTTCAGCTGGCGGGGGGCGGACGGCTGAATTTCTGGCGAACGACTACGAATAAAACTGCAGCTCCGATCAAATCGCTGAGGCCGACGGCCAAGCGCAGAGGGAATGGAATGCGGTCGAGCAAGAGCAATACGACGAGGCCGCCCGCGCCCAAGATGGTCGCAAGGATCAGCATTTTTTTGCGGAGACGGTCGCGGTTGGCAGGTGTAGTTTCCGGGGAAGTGGGCACGGGTGAAACGGGAGAAGCTGCGGCGAGACAGGGCGGATATCGAGCCCCTGGTCTACTTGGCGCAGGGTAGAATGAGGCGCATGGTGGTGCCAGCGCCACTCGTGGAACGGAGCACGATATCACCGTGGTGGGAGAGCAAAATGCGTTTGGCGATGGCGAGGCCGAGGCCGGTGCCGTCGGGGCGCCCGGAAAGAAAGGAGTCGAAGACGCGTTCGCGGATGCTTTCGGGAATTCCGGTGCCCGTATCGGCGATGTCGATAATCGCGAGGTGGGCGCCGGGGCGGTCCTCCGCCGAAGCCGTGAGCGTGATCGTGCCGCCCTCGGGCATGGCCTGCGTGGCGTTAATGAGGAGGTTGAGGAGGACTTGTTGGATTTGGCCCTTATGCGCGTCAATGAACAGAGGACCGGCGGGTGGCGTGAAGTGGAGCGAGACTTTGCTTTGGGCGAGTTTGAGGCGAACGAGCACGAGCGTGTCTTCGACGATGTCGGCGAGCGACCAGCGCGAGTGCAGGCTGGTCGGGGCTTTGGCGAAGCCGAGGACGCGGGTGACGATCGACTCGAGCTGGTCGAGTTTCTCGCTGATGACGCGCATATCGGTGCGGCGTGGATCGCCTTCGGGGAAATCGACGTCGAGACCGCCATGGAGAAGCTTGAGGACGGTGAGGGGATTGCGAATTTCGTGAGCGATCTCGGCGGCGAGGAGGCCGAGGGTGGTGAGGCGCTCGTTTTTCCGGAGCACGTCTTCGCTTTGGAAAACGCGGGCGTAGAGGCGGGCGTTTTGCAGGGCGACGGCCCCGAGACTGGCGAGCGCGGCGCAGAGGCGCTTTTCGTCATTGTCGAAGCGGTGCGGGTGGTCGGTGAAAACGGCGAGCACGGCAAGCGTTTCACCTTCGAACAAGAGGGGACTAATGAGCACCGAACGGAGGGCGGGATCGCGAGGGATATCGGTCAGGTCGAGAAACTCGGGCGACTGCACGTCGAGAAAGGTCACTTGGCGCCGGGTGTGGATTGCGGCGCCCATGAGACTAGATTCGAGCGGCTCGGCGCTCTCGGGCAGCGGAATGGCAGTGACGCCGGTGAACGAAACGCAGCGCACGGTGTCGGTGGCGGCGTCGTGCAGATAGAGCGCGGCGGCCCGGCCCTGCATCATGTGACGCGCTTCGCGCGTGAGGGAGTCGATCAGTTCCTGTTGTTCAAATTTTGTGACAAGGGACTGGCCGGCGGTGATGAGGGACTCGAGTTGACGTGCTTTGCCGCGGAGATGGAGGATCAACCAGAGGCGTTGCATCACGCGGGCCGCCTCGGTCGCGAGTAGTTCGAGCTGAACCAGGTCTTCGGGCGTGAAGCCGCCGATTTGGTCGCTCTCCAGATCGATGACGCCGAGCACTTGGTCACCGTCCATCATGGGCGCGGCCATTTCACAACGGGCCGCTGGGCGCACGGCGATGTAGCGGGGTTCTTGGGAGACGTCCGATGCGAGGAGCGAGCGATGGTTGAGCACGCACCAGCCGGTGATGCCGTGGCCGAGTTTGATATTGGAGTAGCCGACGCCGACGGGCAGTCCGGTCTGGACCTCGGTTTCGAGTTGTCGGGTATCTGGACTGAGGAAGGCGATGGCGCCGGCATCTGCCGCAAAGGTCGCGACGAAAAGGTCGAGCATTTCGCGGAGGGCGACTTGCGGGTCGTCGACGCGGGAGGCTAGCCCGGCGAGGCGGTAGAAGGCCGGGAGAAGGCTGGCATCGGGCGTCGCATCCATGCAGGCAGTCGGCCAAGCGTGGCGGTCACGCGCAAGGCAAAGTTCGGGTCGCGCCTGGGGGGGGCTTACTTCGCGCCGGGCGTGGCGGTTGGTGCGGGCGCCGGGGCGATCACTTCGGTCATCGCATCGCGCAGGGCAACGAGCCGTTCGGGGCTGTCGACCGGTTCGTGATTCGCGCTCTCGATGTAGAATGTGTCGATGGCCACGCCGCGTTCGGTCCCGATGCGTGCGAAGGTGATGTCGAAAGCGTGGTCGGAGATGATTTTCGCGAGCCGGTAGAGGAGTCCGATTTGATCCCGCGCCTGAATCTCGATAATGGTGCGCTGCATGGAAAGCTCGTGATAGACCTCGACGGTGGGAGGGAACGAGCTGTGCAACATCTCGCCGCTCGATGACGCGAGGTAGCGGGTGGAGGCGATCTTCTTGGCCTGGGTGACGATATCAGGGAGGAGATCCTTGTTGGCGACGAGGGCTTCCTCGATGGTGCGGGCGAATTTTTCCTGAGCGGCAGCGCTTTGCACGACGCCACGGCCGGGCTCGACGACGTAGAAGGTGTCGATGGCAATATGGTCGGTCCGGGAAATGACCTTTGAGCCGAGAATGCTAAGGCCCGCGACGCTGAACGCTCCGGCGAGTTTATAGAAGAGTCCGGCGCGATCCCACGTGACCACGTTGACGACGGTGAGGGAGCGATTGAGGTCGTCCTTCCACTCGATCACCGGCTTGAGGGAGCCAACCGAGTCGGCGGCAGTGATCGATTTGAAGAGGCGGTTCACCATCTGAATGTGCAAAGCAATCTCAGCGGAATCCGTGTGGACGAAATAACGGTCTGGGAGCAGGCCGAAGTGCGCATTGATCTCGTCGGCACTGATGCCGGGGATAGTTTTCGCGATGAGTTCCTGTTGGGTCATTTTCTTCTTCTCCAGATGGCTGGCTTCGAGGGCGGCGCCAAGTTTTAAGCGTTCTAGGGTCGAGCGATAGAGGTTGGTATGCAACGTGTCTTTGTAACTATTCCACAAGCCGATGGCGGTGCCGCGGGCATCGCAAAAGGTATGGACATAAAGGTGCCGCAGGCGCTCGGTGTCGCCCACCAGTTCGGCGAAGGCAGCAGAGGTCTGAGGGTCATCAACATCTCTCTTCTGCCAGAACCGTGCCATCGCCAGATGATTTTTGATGGTGAAGGAGACCAATTCCCTTCCTTCCGGTGATACGCCGAAGCGTTCGAGCAACGGAAGGGCAAGCCTGACACCGCTTTCAGAATGACCCTGGATGGCTTCCGCTTTGCCGATATCGTGCAGCAAAAGCGTGAGGTAGAGCAGGGCGGGATCGCTGCTTTCGTGCAGCGCCGCGCGATACTTAAGTGTGATCGGCTCGGCTTCGGTAAATACCCGGTCGAGCTCGCGAATCGCGTTTAGCGTGTGAACGTCGGCGGTGTAGCGATGGTAATATTCGTGTTGGACGAGGCACGTGAGCGCGTCGAAGTCTGGAATAAAACGACCGAGCACGCCGAGCTCATGCATTTTTTCCAAGGCGGGGTGCACTGCGCCGACTTCGGACAAAATGGCGCGGAAACACACGCTGGCATCGGTGGATTGGGCGACTTCCGGCGTCAGCCTGTGTAGCGATGCTCTGATCAGCTGAGCGAGGTGAAGGTCGAGGGTCGCGTCCAGCTGTTGACTGTGGCGAAATACGCGGAGCAAGCGAACCGGGTCTTCGACAAAAACCTCGGGGGTTTCCGCGGCGAGTTCGCGTCCACGCAGCACGAACCCATCGAGGCGCTTGGACCGGGTGAAGCGAGTGGCACGCAGGCGCTCGCGGAAGGAGCCGCCGGATTCGCCGTTGGCGCCGCGGCCGATGCTGAGGGCGAGCCGGTCTTCAACGAGTCTTGAAACCCGGAAAATCGTCTGGGCCGCCCGGTAGTAGTCCTGCATGAAGTGCTCCACGCGGGGTAGCATTTCGACTTCCGTGTAGCCGAGATTTTGGGCGATGCGCGGCTGCAGATCCAAATTCATTACGTCGGTCGCCCGCACGCTCATGAAGTGGAGGTCGTTGCGGACCCGCAGGAGGAAATCGTAGCCCCGACGAAACGCTGCGAGATCGTCAGACCGAAGGTAATTTTGGGCCGCGAGCTCATCGATGGTGCTGATCCCGAGCTTTACCCGCGCCATCCACACGGCGTTCTGGTAGTCGCGCAAGCCGCCGACGCCGTTCTTGATGTCGGGCTCCTGGTTGAACACGGTGTTCGCGAATTTCGTGCGGCGGCTCGTTTGGTCATCGAGGCGTAAGGCGATGTAGCCTTTGGGATCTTCACTGACGTAGTAGCTGTGATAGGCCTGCGAAAAGGTGTCGTAGAGTTTGGTCGCACCTGCGATGAGGCGGGCTTCCAATAAGGCGGTCTTTGATTGGATTTCGCGACGGGCCTCGTCGAATGCTTCGTCGATGGTGCGGGTGGAATGGCCGACTTTGAGCCCGCAGTCCCAGAGGATATAGAGGATCTCATTGGTGAGGTGCGCTTGGAGCGGTTTTGCCGCAGCGGGCTTCGTCTTGGTCGGAAAAAGGAACATCACGTCGATATCGCTCAACGGGCTCAGTTCGCCGCGGCCATAGCCGCCGAGTGCGACGAGTGCGACGGAGGCGGGGAGCGGACCCATCATCCGACGATAGGATTCGCAGGCGTAATCGAAGAGGCGGACGAGCAGTGTATCGATGATCGCGGAACGCCCTTGGGCCACGGCAAGGCCGTTGGCGCCGGCTTCGTGTTGTGCCCGCAAGGTCGCGGTTTCAGCCTTCAGGAACTCTTTGCAGGCCGCCAAACGTGTGGCGACGGAGACCTCGCCGGTGAAGCGAAGGCGATCGGCGACGGATGGGAGTAGTGCAGCGGACATCGGTAGGGCGGGCAATAAGCAGTAACGGGCAACCAATTGGCAATCTTCCAGTGGCGACAACCAACGCGGTGCTTGCATCGTCTCGGCGCTCCGGTTTTCTGGATTTCGCAACATCTGCACTGACCTATGGCCGAGATCACCAAAAGCTACGAATCCCGCGACGTTGAGAAAAAATGGTATGCCGCCTGGCAGGCCGCCCAGGCTTTTGCCGGCAAGGTAACGCCCGGGAAAGAGCCCTATTCGATTGTCATCCCGCCCCCCAATGTCACCGGCGTTCTCACCATGGGACACGTGTTGAACAACACGATCCAGGATATTCTCATCCGCCGGGCGCGCTTGGAAGGACGCAGCACGCTGTGGTTACCGGGCACGGACCACGCCGGCATCGCGACGCAAAACGTCGTCGAGCGCCAACTCCGCCAAATCGAAAAGCAAACCCGTCGCGATCTAGGGAGAGAGAAGTTTTTGGAGAAAGTGTGGTCTTGGCGCGAGGAGAAGGGCGGGAAAATTCTGGAGCAACTCCGGCGGCTGGGCGCGTCGTGCGACTGGGATCGCACGCAGTTCACGATGGACCCGCCCTACTCGAAGGCGGTGCTCTCGGCGTTCGTGGACCTGTTTGCCAAGGGGAATATTTACCGCGGTAAACGGATGGTCAACTGGTGCCCGGCGTCGCAGACGGCGTTGTCCGATGAAGAGGTGAACATGAAGCCGGTCAACGGCTCGATCTACCGCGTGCGCTATGAGCGCGTCGATGCACCGGGGGTATTTGTCGAAGTGAAAACGACGCGGCCCGAGACGATTCCCGGCGACGTGGCGATCGCGGTGCATCCCGAAGATCCGCGCTACGCTGGGTGGATTGGTAAATTCGTCCGTCGCGCGCTCGGGCCTGCCGCCGAGATTCCGATCATCGCCGACGCTTCCGTGGACAAAGAATTCGGCACCGGTGCGCTGAAGATCACGCCGGCGCATGACAAGACCGACTTTGAGATCGGCCAACGGCACAAGCTCGCGATCATCGACGTGCTCGAGGCGGACGGGAAACTCAACGCGTTCGCCGGTCCGGAGCTGGCGGGCCTCGACCGCTTCGCCGGCCGGAAGAAAGCCGTCGAGCTGCTCGGCGCGAACGGCGCGCTTGTCGCCGAGGAGCCCTACGCGAACAATGTCGGTTATTCAGAGCGCGCCGATGTGCCGATCGAACCCCGCCTCACGTGGCAGTGGTGGTTGCGGTATCCCAGGATCGAGGAGGCCAAGGCGGCCGTGCGGGACGGTCATATCAAGTTTCACCCCGAGCGCTGGAGTAAAGTCTACCTCCACTGGCTCGAAAACATTCAGGACTGGTGCATCAGCCGCCAACTCTGGTGGGGGCACCGCATTCCTGTTTGGTATCGGAACGGGCTGGACAAGGAGAAACTCACGGAGGCCGACTTGCGTGATGTGACGAAAGTGCACGTTTCCCTGACGGGTCCGGCCGATCCGGAGAACTGGACGCAGGAGGACGACGTGCTCGATACGTGGGCCTCGTCTTGGCTATGGCCGTTTGCCACGATGGGCTGGCCGGATGAAGCGAAAATGAAGGCGCAGGGACTCGATCATTTTTACCCGACGTCGACGCTCGTCACCGGCCCCGACATCATTTTCTTCTGGGTCGCCCGGATGATCATGGCCGGCCTCGAATTCATGCGGCCGGGCGAATCGATCGAACGGCGGATTCCGTTCAAGCACGTCTACTTCACAGGCATTATTCGCGACCAACAGGGGCGGAAAATGTCGAAGTCCCTCGGCAACTCGCCGGATCCCCTCGATCTTATCGATAGCTATGGGGCCGACGGGCTCCGCTTCGGCATCGTGTCCATCGCTCCGCAAGGGCAGGACATCCGTTTTCAAGAAGACCGAATCGAGAGCGGGAAAAACTTCTGCAACAAACTTTGGAACGCCTGCCGGTTCCGCCAAATGAGCGGCGAGGCCGGCGACAACTCCTCGCTCTCGACGATCTTCGCGCGCCTCGCGCCCTGCAAATTCGATGCCGACGACCATGCGATCCTTCAGCGACTCCTCGCCACGACGCGGGAGGTGGACCGGTGTTTCGCCGAATTTGAATTCAGTGCCGCTGTGCAGGCGCTCTACGGATTTTTCTGGAATGATTTTTGCGACTGGTATGTCGAGGTCTCGAAATCGAAACTCCAGTCGGCGGACACGAAGTCTACTTGCTTGGCGATTCAGGACCTCGTGCTCCGGCAGACGCTGCTGCTCCTGCATCCGTTCATCCCGTTTATCACCGAGGAACTCTGGCACCAACTCGGTTACGGTCCGGAGGGAAGTTTCATTGAAGACTCGTACATCGAGAACGCCTCGCAGGTGGCCAATGCCGCCGTGCTTCACGGACTTGTGCTCAATACGAAGGCAGCGGCCACCATCGAGTCGCTGAAGGAACTCGTTTCGAAGGCGCGTGCCCTGAAAGCGGACCACAATCTGGCGAGCCGCCGGGATGTGACGTTTTTCCTCACGACCACCGACCGTGATTGGCAGACGATCGACGAGGCGCTCGCGAAACTCACCCGAATGTGCGGTGCTGCGAGTATCGAACGTCGGGACAAAGTCGACGGAGCCCCCGCAGCCGTGACGGTGCTGGGGACGCTCTATCTCGATTTAGCGAGCACGGTCGATGCCGGGGCCGAGAAGGTGCGCCTCACAAAGGAACTCGACCAGCTGGCGAAGCATATCGCCGGCACCGAGGCGCGCCTTTCGAACGAGGCATTCGTCAGCAAGGCCCCCCCCGCTGTCCTCGAAGGCGCCCGTAAACAATTGGCCGACCAGCAGGCGAAACGAGCGGAACTCGAACGCTTGTTGAAATCGCTCGGTTGAGCTTTCGTCGGGGCATGCCTTCTGTGCCCCCTATCCGCTCTGTCGTCGGCCGCACGCGTCGCGTCGCCAGGCTTCGCGAATTGATCGATCCGTGGGCGGTCGCATCAATTCAACGCCTCCTGGCGGACCGCTTGGCGATTGCGCGGAAGTCGTCGGTCTACGCTCTCTCCCTGCGAAACGTGAAACATGGGTTGCTTTGGTGCTGCGCAGCGGGGATCGCGATGGCCGCCGACTACCCCAAGCCGATCGAAGGCGACGTCGCGTTGCCGGATTTCAAGTTTTCGTCCGGTGAATCGCTGCCCGTGCTCAGAATGCACTACCGAATCCTGGGGCGTCCACAACGCGACACAACGGGTGCGGTTCGCAACGCTGTCTTGATCATGCATGGGACGACGGGTAGTGGTGCCCAGTTCCTTCGTCCTGAGTTCGCCGGAGAATTGTTTGGTGTGGGCCAGCCGCTCGACGCGACGAAGTTCTTCATCGTGTTGCTCGATGGCATTGGGCACGGTCAGTCGAGTAAGCCGAGCGACGGGTTGCGGGCGCGGTTTCCCCGTTACGGCTATCGCGATATGGTGGCCGCCGGCCATCGCATGTTGACCGAGGGACTCGGAGTAAACCACCTCCGCCTCGTCGTGGGAACGTCAATGGGTGGCATGCATACGTGGCTGTGGGGGGAACTGCATCCCGAGTTCATGGACGCGCTGATGCCTTTGGCGAGTGTCCCTGGACAAATCTCCGGTCGAAACCGCGTTTGGCGCCGCATCGTGATCGATGCGATCCGGCGCGATCCGGAGTGGCGCGACGGCAACTACACGATTCAGCCAGGTTCGTTGCGCACCGCCCTGCAAATGCTCTGGTTGATGGGAAGTAGTCCGGCTTTGCGTCAGCGGGAGGCACCATCGCTTGCGCAGAGCGATGAAGTCATTGACGCCTACGTCGATGTTGCCGCCAAGACGACGGACGCCAACGACCTCCTCTACGCGATCGAGGCCTCGCGCGACTATGACCCGGGCCCCGGGCTGGAGCGGATTCGGGTGCCGTTGGTCGCCGTCAATTTCGCGGATGACCTGATTAATCCACCCGAGCTGGGCCTGATTGAGCGGGAGATCGCCCGGGTGCCGCGCGGGCGTCTGGTCCAGATTCCGCTCAGCGAGGATTCGCGCGGACACGGCTCACACACGATAGCGAAACTCTGGCGGGACGAGCTCATGAAACTACTCGGTGAGTCTGGGCGGTGAATCATGCGGCCGAGAATATCTTGGGGTGGACAATTTAGGCCAGTTCTCTGACTTGCCCAAGGCTCCGCGGCTCCTCAACCTCCGCGGTTCTATTGCATGAAAAAAGCCCTAATCACCGGCATCACGGGTCAGGATGGTTCATATCTCGCCGAGCTTTTGCTCGCCAAAGGCTATGAGGTGCATGGCGTGATACGTCGCGCTTCGACCTTCAATACGAGCCGGATTGATCATCTTTACCGCGATCCGCACGTGAATGGAGTGAAGCTGCACCTTCACTACGGCGACCTCGCCGATTCGGTGCAGATGGTGAAGCTCCTTTACGAGCTCCAACCCGAGGAGATTTACAACCTGGGTGCCCAGTCGCACGTTCGCGTTTCCTTCGATATTCCGGAATACACGGGTGACGTTGTGGGCCTCGGGTCGGTGCGCATTTTGGAGGCGATTCGCGAGGCGGGCCTCGTCAAGAAGTGCCGTTTTTACCAAGCCTCTTCGTCCGAAATGTTCGGCAAAGTGCAAGAAGTGCCCCAGACCGAGACGACGCCATTTTGGCCGCGTTCGCCCTACGGCTGTGCGAAGATGTATGCCTACTGGCTCACCGTGAATTATCGCGAGAGCTACCATCTCCACGCGTCAAACGGCATTCTGTTCAACCATGAAAGCCCCCGACGCGGTGAGACGTTTGTGACCCGTAAGATCACTCGTGCCGCCACGCGCATCAAACTCGGTCTGCAAGAGACCCTCTATATGGGAAATATCGATGCCCGCCGTGACTGGGGCTACGCGAAGGAATACGTCGAAATGATGTGGGTCATGCTCCAGCAGGATCAGCCCGATGACTACGTCGTCGCGACGAATGAGACCCACACGGTAAGGGAATTTATCCAGGAGACCTTTGGCCTGCTGAATCTCGACTGGGAGAAATATGTGAAATACGACGCGCGTTATGAGCGTCCGGCGGAAGTCGAGTTGCTCATCGGTGATCCGGCGAAGGCCAAGCGCCAACTCGGCTGGGAGCCCAAAGTGAAATTCAAGGAGCTCGTGAAGATCATGACCGAGGCCGATCTCGAACTCGCCAAGCGCGAGGCGCAGATCGCCAGTCTGCCAGCACCGTCGAACACGCCGTTTGCATGAAGCTTTTTATTGCCGGTCACAACGGGATGGTCGGTGGGGCACTGGTGCGGCGTTTTTCGCGTGACGCGGGCACCACGCTTTTACTGCGCACCCGGCGTGAACTCGATCTGAGCTCTCAGGCGGCGGTCGATGCGTTTTTCTCGGCGGAGCAACCCGACGTCGCGATCATCGCCGCCGCGAAGGTCGGCGGGATTCACGCCAACAACACGTATCCGGCGGAGTTTCTGTTCGAGAACCTCGCGATCGCCTCGAATACGATCCACGCGGCCTACCGGCACGGTGTAAAACGGCTGCTCTTCCTGGGTAGCTCCTGCATCTATCCGAAGCATGCACCGCAACCGATGCCCGAAGATTGTCTGCTCAGCGGTCCGTTGGAGCCGACTAACGAGGCTTACGCGATTGCGAAGATCACCGGTCTCAAGCTCGCGCAATCCTACCGCAAGCAATACGGCGTGATGTTTCACTCGGCGATGCCGACGAATCTTTACGGTCCCGGCGACAACTATCACTTGCAAAACTCGCATGTGCTGCCGGCGCTGATTCGCAAGTTCCACGAGGCAAAAACGGAAGGCCGGGCCGAGGTCGTGGCGTGGGGCACGGGCACGCCGAAGCGTGAATTCCTCCACGTGGATGATCTCGCCGACGCCTGCGCATTCCTGCTCGGGCTCGAAAACCCGCCGGACTGGATCAACGTTGGCACGGGCACGGACGTGACGATTCGTGAGCTCACCGAGTGTGTGGCGGCGGTTACTGGATTTGGCGGGAGGATCGTGTGGGATTCGTCGAAGCCCGACGGCACGCCACGGAAGCTGATGGACGTGTCGCGCCTCACCGCGCTCGGCTGGCGAGCAAAAATCCTGCTCCGCGAAGGTGCGGAGAAAACCTACGCTAGTTTTCTGGCTGAAAAATCCGCCGGACAGCTGCGTGCTTGATACTATTTCGAGTGAGCTCCGTCCTGCCACTTTGTGGATCTACGGTTACTTCGCGCACAAATTCCCCGGGCTCCCTCGTGGTTATTCGCCGCTGTCGGCCTCGGTGCATTTGCATTTTTGGTGAGCGTTTACGTCCGCGTCTGGACGCCGGACTACGGCATCACGAAGTTTCTTACAGCGGGCACTGAGTTCGACGCAAAAGGCATCGCAGCCTACCGTGCGACGCCGAAATACTTGGACCCATATCCTCCTCACCGGTGGGGCTTCGACGGGCAACTTTATGCGGAGCTCGCGCTTGATCCCCTGCTGCGTGATCCGGACCTAGGGCGTGCACTCGACAATCCTCCGTATCGTGCCCGGCGGATTTTGCTCTCGTGGTTGGCGTGGCTCGGTGGACTCGGTCGACCGTTTTGGGTGCTCAATGTTTTTGCCGCCCTGAATCTGGTTTTCTGGATGGGTTACGCGTGGCTGGCGGCGAAGCTATTTCGTCCGCACGGCTGGGCCGGATTGGCCGGTTTCTCTGCCGTGCTGCTGACGTGCGGGATTATCGAGTGCATGCATGGCTCGCTGACTGATTTCCCGAGCTTCGTGCTGATGGCAACGGCGGTGGTGCTCGGTGGCACGGGCGGGGCCGTGGTACTGGCGTTGTCGGCCCTGGCGAGGGAAACCAGTGTCCTCGGTTTTATCGGTCTCGCCGAGCTTCGGCCTCCGTGGAGCGAGGCGTTGCGGAAGAATCTCGTGCGTGGCCTGATCACGGCGGTTCCGCTGGCACTCTGGTTTGGCTATGTGGTGTGGCAATTTCGTCATCGGGAAATCGGTTTCGACGGCGGCAACCTTGAGCGTCCCCTCGCCGGCATGATGGGAAAGTTGGGCGAGTTCAGCGTGACGGCGTTTCACGGGCCGATTCGGTGGCGGCGCGTTTTTTTTGAACTCTACAAGAGCTACGACCTCCATGCGGTGCTCACCATCGTCGCCGTATTCACCCAGTGTCTCTATCTTTCAGTCTATCGTGAGTGGGAGAACCGCCTCTGGCGTTTGGCTGCGCTCTTTGTGCCGTATTTTCTCTGTATCGGATTTCTCTCATGGGAATCGCATTTTACGGTTACCCGCCACGCACTGCCCATCACGCTGGTGTTTAATCTGCTGCTCGCGATGCGCCCGCAGCGCGGCTGGCTGGTCTGGTTTCTCCTCGGTAACTGTTTTGTGCCATTTGGCGTGCACTATTTTTGGCGGCAACCGATGAATCGTTCACCGGACAGGCCTGCAGAGTTTAGGTTGGTCGAATCCGCGATCACAGGGTCAGACGTCCGGGCGGCTTACGCCGACGGTTGGTCACCCCAGCAGTGGAATGGCGTGGACACGTGGCGCTGGAGCACCGGCCCAATCGCGGAACTCACGCTGCGCAACGACACGGCGCAGCCGGTCGCCGGCGAGCTCAGTTTCCTTACTCGCAGCCTAGGGGCACGCGAACTTCGGGTAGGGTTGCGCGGGGAAACGATTTGGCGCGGTCCCGTCGCGGGTGGCCGGCAGACGATCACGCTCCCGCTGTGGCTTCCCCCGGGTGAGACGCGGCTGTTGTTTTCGACCGAAGAACCGCCGACCGCGGCCGACGATACGACACCTGGTCACGTCACGTTTATGGTCGCCAATCCACGGATTCGGCTGACGCCGTCGGTCGGGGCATCGTTGCCCAAAGAGTAGTTATTTTCGCCGGGAGTGGGGGCGAACCGATTTTCCCCTTGCGACTTCGTCTGCACTTTGCGGCCATGACCGTTCGTCACATGGTCTCCACTGAAAATTTAAACCAAATCGAAGTCATTAAGAAGCGCTCGGGGCATCTATGGAGGTTTCTTTGACTGCGATCAAAAGCTGAGGGAAATTGAAGCGATGGACGCGCAGATGGGCGCGCCCGATTTTTGGAACAGCAACGAGCGAGCCCAAAAGCACATCGGCAAGCTCAACACCCTGAAAAAGGCCGTGCTGCCGGTCGTCGCATATCAAAAGAAAATCGATGACGTCGGCGTGATGATCGAGCTGATGGAGGGCGAGGATCTCGCCGCTCAAGAGGCCTACGATTTGGAGCTGAAAGCCACGCTCGTGGTGCTCACGACCCAGCTCGATGAACTTGAGATCGCCTCGTTCCTGACCGGGCAGTTTGACCGCAACAACGCCATTTTCTCGCTGCAAGCCGGCGCCGGTGGCACGGAGTCAAACGATTGGGCCGACATCATGTTTCGCATGTATTCGCGATGGGCGGAACGGCGGAACTTCACCGTGGAACTCATGGACGTGCAGCCAGGCGACACGGCGGGCATCAGCAAGGCCACGATTCTTATCAAAGGCGAAAACGCCTACGGGTATGCCAAGGCCGAGCGCGGCGTGCATCGCCTCGTGCGCATCAGTCCCTTCGACTCGAACAAGCGCCGGCACACCTCGTTTTGCGCGGTGGATGTCGTGGCGGAGATCACCGAGGACATCGATATCGAGATCAAAGAAGATGACCTCCGCGTCGACGTTTACCGGTCCTCCGGCAAAGGTGGTCAGGGCGTCAACACCACGGATTCCGCCGTCCGCCTGACGCACGCGCCCACGGGCATCGTCGTCGTCTGTCAAAACGAGCGGTCGCAGATCAAAAACAAAGCCACCGCGATGGTCGTGCTCAAAGCCCGCATCTACGAAAGGCGCCAAGATGAGCAGCGCGCCGAGATGGACCGCTTCTACGGGGAGAAAGGCGAGATTGGCTTCGGCGCCCAGATCCGCAGCTACGTCCTGCAACCCTACCAGATGGTGAAGGATCTCCGCACCGGTATCAGCACGAGCGACACGCAGGGCGTGCTCGACGGCGACCTTGATCGCTTCGTCAATGCATGGCTTCGGGCCGGCTGTCCGCGCCATCGGAACAAGGAAATTCAGATGGATGAGTAAGAAATCGTTCTTCGTTCTGTGTCCTCGTAATCGTCTTCGTCCGTTTGAATTTGAGCACGTGAACGATTAGAACAACGAGCACGTCAGCCCTCACTATGTCCGACCTTTCCTACGAACATATCCGCTCTACGCTCGCCGCGCAGCCGTTGTTCGAGGACAAGACGTGGCAGTTGTCGCCTGATGCTTGGCCGCTGACCCCAGATCAGGTGGCACAACTTGAGGCCATCGGTTCGGCCTGTCTCGAGTTTCATCAGGTACTGGAGACGCTCTATTTGCGCTCGGCGGCGGGGAAGAATCTCCTGCGCAACAAGCCGCTCCTTGCCCCGTGGGTGGCCGGTTACCTCGACCGGGGCAAGCCCCCGGCGCTCGTGGCCCACGCCCGTGATCCGAAAAATCGTGGCGCTTTTCCTCCGGTTTTGCGACCGGATCTCCTGCTGACCGACGAAGGCTTCGTGCTGACCGAACTCGACTCCGTGCCTGGCGGCATTGGTCTGACGGCGTTTCTTAACCGGCTTTACGGAGGCGCGAACGACCCGGCCATCGTCGGTCATGGCGATGCGATGATCCGGAATTTCCACGCGGCGCTGGCCGCGCTGCGACCGGGCATGCCCAATCCGCTGATCGCGCTGATCGTGAGCGATGAGGCCGCCACTTACCGACCGGAAATGGAGTGGCTCGCCCAGCAACTGCAGTTGCTCGGGAAACGGGTTTTTTGTCTGAAGCCGGAGGATATTTTTCCCCTCGAGAACTCGTTGTTCTACGACTCCGATGGAAATCCGGAGAAAATCGACATTCTCTACCGATTTTTCGAACTCTTCGATTTGGAGAATATCCGGACGAAGAAATTTATTTTCGAATCGTGGGCGGCCGGGGAAGTGGCGATCGCCCCTCCGATGCGTCCGTTTCAGGAGGAGAAGCTCACCCTTGCATTGTTTCATCATCACCTGCTGCAAGATTTTTGGGCGGAGTCGCTCAGCAGCCGGGCTTTGGGGATCCTCCGCGCGCTCATTCCGCCGTCGTGGATTATTGATCCGGCGCCGCTCCCACCGGGTGCGGTGCTCGACGGTCCACGGGTGGGTGGGCGGGCACTCAATGATTGGAATGACCTCGCCGGCGCTTCCCAAAAAGAACGCGATCTGATTGTCAAAATCAGCGGCTATCACGAGACGGCCTGGGGTGCACGGAGCGTCGTGCTCGGCAGCGATTGCTCGCGCGATGAGTGGCAGGCGGGCGTGGCCCACGCCGTCGAACTGGCCCCGGAAAATCTTCATCTGCTCCAAGCCTACAAGAAGCCATGCCGGATCGAGCATCCGCTCTACGATACGAACCCGCTAACGAAATCGTCGCCAATTGTGGCGACTCCGAAAGCAGGTCGGCTTCGACTTTGCCCCTACTATTTTGTGATTGCAGGTCAGACCAAGCTTTCCGGTGCGCTCGCGACGTTTTGTCCTCCCGACAAGAAAATCATTCACGGCATGACGGATGCCGCGTTGTTGCCGTGCCGAGTTTCGGCGAATTGAAGCCGTGGTCGTTGGCGAAACGTTGACGCAGTCGCTCGTGAGGCAGTTGCCTGTTTCTTTGCGTCATCCCGCTTGCTCCTTCGTAGGGTTTTGTCCTTAACGAAGGCCGTGCGTAATCCAGTCGCGTCATCCGCGAGTTTCACCCTCACCGTCAAACAGCGTGCCCTGCTCGCTGCTGCGCTGGTAGCGCTCGGACCGGCGGTTTGGTCCGTGCGAGCCCAAGGGGATGTTTCCGCAGTTCGAACCCGCGCGGATCAGGGAGATCCCGAAGCCCTGAACGGTCTCGCCAACGCTTACGCCAACGGCCAGGGCGTGATTCAAAATCTGGCCGAAGCGATTCGCTACTACCAGCAGGCGGCCGAGCGCGGACATGCTCCGGCGCAATTCAATCTCGGCATGATGCACGAATTGGGGCGGGGAGTGCCAGCGAACCTTCCGAATGCATTTAAGTTTTACCTTAAGGCGGCAGAGCAGGGCTTCGCGCCCGCGCAGTTCAACGTCGGTAATATGTATGCCAGTGGTTTGGGGGTTAAGCAGGACTACTTTGAAGCGGCCCTATGGTTTCGCCAAGCAGCGGAACGGAACGTGCCGGAGGCGCAATACAACCTGGCCTTGGCCTATGAACTGGGTCGCGGCGTGGCCAAGGATGAGCCGTCTGCGCAGAAATGGTATCGTGCATCGGCTGCCCAAGGCTACGCCCGTGCCCGCTATAATCTGGCGCTGATGTTGGAAGAAGGGCGGGGATCAAGTGTCGATCCGGCCGGCGCGATCGAATTATACCGGGCCGCCGCGCTCCAGAATTATGCTCCGGCGCAAAACAATCTTGGCATTCTGCTGGCAGAGGGCCGGGGGGCTCCGGCTGACCTTTCCCAGGCTTACGCCTGGCTGGCATTGGCGGTGGAAAACGGAGCCAAAGCGACTGGCCGTGACATCGTCGCGCAGCAATTTACCTCCGCCCAGCTCGCCGAGGCCAACGTCGCAGTCGCGAAATTGCGCGCTCAACTTGGCACGCGTGATACGCCGGCCTCCCCGCAGCCTGCGCCAGTCGTCGCCGCAGTCGTGCAACCGCCTGCGTCGACCCCAGCACGTCCACCGGTGGCTGCGGGAGGGGTTGACCCCGACCTCAACGCCCGCCTTGCAACCGCCCAAGCGGACTTGGCCAACCTTCGCTCCGAGCATACGCGCCTTTCCGCGACCGCGCAGAGCCTTTCCCTTGAGAAGGCAGCGCTGGAACAGCGGCTTGCCGCCACCGAAGCAACGCGTGCCGATCTGACACTAAAAGCTACTGCGTCGACCGACGCGGTTACCAAAGCCGCGCAGGCGGAAGAAGCACGGGCAAAGATAGCCGTCGAACTTGGGGCCAACCAGACCGCCTTGGCTGACGCGCGGGCCGCCGCGGTCCGGCTCGCGGAAGAAAATCAGCGTTTGAAATCTGCGCCCGCACCGGCCGCTCCCGTGGCTGAAGTCGCCGCACTCACGGCCAGACTGGAAAAGGCTCAAGACCTCATCAACGACGCGCGTTCTGAAAACGCCCGTCTCATCGCGGCGGTCGAAACTGCGCAGCGTGAGCGTGCATCATTTGATCAACGGCTCGCCGTGTCGACGCAACTGCTCGAACGCGAGCGGGCTGCGCTCCAGCAACGGGTGGCCGTCGCCGAGTCTGCTGCGCAAGCCGCCGCGGCGGCTGGCTCCCCAGCGCCGGTCAAAACTTCGCCTGATCCCGCGCTCGAAACCCTGCGCACCAAAGTAGATCAACTCACGCGCGAAACCGGTGCACTTCGCGCCGAAAAGGACCAAGCCCAAGGGCAAATCGCAGAATTTGCCGCACAACTTGCGGCAGCCAAAGCCGGCGCCGGCGGCGCCGTTCCTACCGTCACTGCGTCTGCTCCCAATGTCCCGTCTGCGAGTGACGACAACCGGTTGGCAAAACTCTTGGCCGACAATAACCGGCTCAACGACGAAGTGCGTCGGTCCACCATTCAACTCACTACGCTCAACCGTCAATTGCGGACCGCGCAAGACAAGCTGGCCAAATCAGGCGAGGCGGCGGCTCCTGCAACCGCGCCGAGTGCGGAGGAGGCTAACGTTAAGGTCGTCGAGCTTGCGCGCCAGCTCGACGAGCAGCGTGCGGCCAACCAAAAACTCATTGATGAAAATCGCCGGCTGGTCGCAGCTCCGGCCAAGGCGGTATCCGACGATACAGCGCGCCTTGGAGCGCAGTTGGCTGCTGCCCAAGCGGAGCTCGCTGCTTCCCTCGCTTCGAAAACGCAGGTCCAGCAGGCGCTCGTCGATGCGAGCAAATCGCGCGACGCATTGGTGTTGGAAAAGCAGTCGCTGGAAAAACGCCTTGCGAGGGCGAGCGCGCCGACGGTGCCGGCGACAGATCCAATTGAGCTACGCAAGATCCGCGAGGAACTGGCTCGCCAGCAGGGTGAACTGGCCTCCGCCCGCCAGATGGCGGAAGAGCGGCAGCGGCAGTTGACGGCGGCGGAAAGCGACGGCGCTGCCAAAGTAGCCCAGCTCACTGCCGAATTGGAACGGACGAAATTGGCGATGAACTCGGCTTCCGCTGGCCCCCGAGTCGATCCCTCCCGGCTGACCGCGCTTCAGTCGGATTTAGCCGCTGCGCAAAAGTCACTCGCGAGTGAACGTGAGGCCCAAGTAAGTCTTCAGCTGCGCCTCGAAGAGGCGAACCGTGCGCTCGCTCAGCGGGGGCAGACGGAACAGGAACTTGTTGCGGCGCGGGCGCAACTCGGCGATGCGGCTCGGGCTACGGCTGAGTTGACGACGCTCAAAGCCTCGCTGGCGGGGGCACAAAAATCCTTGGCAGACGATCAAGAGGCCCAGGTGCGGTTGCGCGGGCAACTGGATGAAGCCAATCGTGTGCTGTCACAACGGGGCCAAGTAGATCGCGAACTGGTGGCGGCTCGCGCCCAATTGTCGGAGGCCCAGTCAAAACTCGCCACGGCTCAGCAGGCGCAGGTCGAGGGCAAAGGGGTTGCGGCCCAGTTGGCGGCACTCACGCGTCGTTATGAGGCCCTCGTGGCCGAGCGTGATCGCCTGGCGGCGGCACAGCGAACCCAAGCGGTTGACCGTGAATCGCTCGAGAAATTGAACGCGCAGTTTGACAATGCGAGCCGAACAATTGTTGAGCTGACCCAACGGAACGAAAGCCTCCAAAAGGACATGGAGGTTGCAAAGCAGAGTGTGGCGGCTGCGCTGGCGGCACAGGCTGCGGCCGCGAAGGCCGCGCCCACCGACGCCATGCGACTGGAGATGCAAACATTGCAAGACCAGGTGCGCTCATTGGAGACGCAATTGGAGGAGGATCGGAAGAATTCGGCGCGGGAGATGTCGTCGCTCGCGTCTCAACTCCAACGGGCGAGGGAAGCGAGTAAGTCGCTCTCAGAGGCCAATCGCTCGCTACTCGACGCCAAGAGCGCGGAAGATTCTTCCGCTAGGGCGGAGCTTGATCAGATTGCAGCGCGCCTACGAGTGGCCACTGAGGCCAACGAAAAACTTCGCACCGAGCAGACCAAGCTGACTGTCGCCAACGAACAGCTCCTTGCCGAAAAATCTGCGGTGGAACGGGTGGTGGTGGAAGCGCGCAAGGCCGCTGCCGGCCCATTGCAGGAGCGCGACGCTTTGCGTTCCCAGCTCGAGGACATGTTTACCAAACTGTCGACCACAGAGCGTCAGGTCGCACAGCAAAAACAGACCGCCGAAACTGCCCGGATCGACGCGGAACGTGCGCGGGCTGATTACGCGGCCTTGCAAGCGAAGTATGCGGATGTGGCCAAGTCCTCCGATCAGCATGGCGCGAGCGTCGCCGAGTTAACCGGGCTCAATGAAAAATTGACGGCGGAGAAAACCGCCTTGGAGAAACAGTTTACGCAGTCCCGTCTGTTTGCCGACCAAAACCGCAGTGAACTCGCCGAGCTGCGGGCGCGGGTCACGGCGAGCACCGAGGCGCACGATCGGCAGGCGGCGCTGGCGAAAGAAGCGGCGGCGGCGACCGAAAAACTGCAAGATCAAGTTAAAGGCGTCACGTCGCAGTTGGCCACGGCGCAGGCGGAGAATGCCCGGTTGAGTGCGTTGGGTAACACTGCGGCTGATTTACGGAATGAGCTGGCGACGGCAAAAGCTAAGCTCGCTGAAGCGACGAAGGCCGCCGAGTCCCACGGCTCGAGCGTTGCGGAGCTTACCGGCCAGAACGAAAAAATTGCGGCGGAGAAAACGGCCGCGCAGCAACAATTGGAGCAGGCCCGGACCGCAGCCGAACAGATGCGCAGCGAGCTCGCCGATCTCAGAGCGCGGGTGAACGCGGGGAGCAGGGCTTTCGAACAGCAGGTGGCCGCGGTCACTGAGGCGGCGGGCGCCGGTGAGAAACTGCAGGGCCAAGTGAAAGACCTAACCGCGCAGCTGGCTGCGCTACGTTCGGAAAATGCTCGCTTGGGCTCCGCCAGCGACTCGGCCGGTGCACTGCGCAACGAGCTTAACGATCTAAAAGTCAAATTGGCGGAAAGCCAAAAAGCAGCCGACCTTCAGGCTGCCACCGTGGCGGAGCTCACCGGGGCGCAGGAGAAGGCAACAGGTTCCGTGAAGGATGGGCAGGCCCAGCTGGCCGCACTGCGAGCGGAGAACACCCGCCTTACGCAGGCCAGCGACCAAGCAAAATTGGATGCGGAGCAGAAGGCGACCAGTTCGGCGTCGGCCGTAGCCGCCCAACTCGCCACCGCGCAGCGGGACCTGGCTGCCCAACGAGCTGACAATGCGCGGGTCACCGATTCCCTGCAGGCAGTCGAGCGCGACCGAGTGACACGCGTGGCTCAACTTCAGCAGGAGAATGCGGCCATCGCGGCCCGATTGCGGCAGGCCCAAGGGACCCTTGACCAGATTGCCTCGGCCGCCCGTCTAATCAATGGTGGCTCATCCGCTCCGGTTTCGGCACTGCCTCCGGCAACGCCGACCATCGTTTCTCAAAACGCTCCGGCTCCCGCTGCGCCCCAAGCTAGGATTCACGTGGTTCAGGAGGGTGACTCGCTCACGCGGATCAGCAGCCGCTATTATGGCACGACCGGACGTTGGCAGGAAATTTACGATGCCAATCGGGATGTGCTCAAAGGAGAGAACGCCTTGCGACTGGGCCAGCGGCTGAAGATCCCGTAAGACCGCTTTCCGGGCCGGCACTCCAGTTCCCGCGCATCTTTGGCGTTTTATTTCCGCCCGAGTCCCTTAGGCTGCAACGGCTTTTCCCACCGTCGTGGTTGAGGCGCCTTTCGCTGCCTCGGTTGCCAACTGGGTGAAAAAGGCGTCGCGACGGTCGCGAGCAATCTTGACGTCTTTCGTGCCGAGCGAGCGACGGATACGCTCTTTCGTAAACGGTGTTGGATGCACAGTGTAGTGCAGGAACCAAGTCCCATGGTTGTTCCACAGGTGGTGATTTTCGTTCTCCGCGCGGACGCGGATACCAGGGAGGGTGCTGAGCGTATTCATGATGCGTGATGTTTCTTTGTGGGATTTATCGCGCAGCAGGCTTTGAAAACAAAAAACCGATCTGGGCATCAGATCGGTTCCGTCTTCGGGAGCGTTCTTGGTTCGCTTCCCTTGCGGGTTGCGCACATCCGAGGCCGTCCTCGATCCACCGTGGCCGCTCCCGGCCCGGTTGGCGGAACTAGCTTTTGAGGGCCAGTTCGTTCCTGATGCGTGGGCGAACGTGTCTATCTCGCGCCGCGCGTCCAGTCTTTATTAGGAAAAAAATTCTAGTGACCTGAGCGGAACAGCAATTTGGCGCATGCACGGCGATCTATCTTTCGATGATCGTGAGCGTTCCGTCTTTGCTTCGTTTGTCGCCGAACAACGGACCAAAGTTACTTCTTGTGTGCTTTGGCGTAATGCTCCGCGAGGGCGTCGTGGCCAAAGTCCCCTTTAAAGTCGCGGAAGACAGTGTGGGCGTGATTCGCGTTGTTCTGGGAATTGTCGAACTCGATTAAGAACGTGGGCCCTTGGATGCGGTAATAAACTGCTTTACCTCGAGTGAGGGCCCCAGCCCACGCGAAAGTGAGTTTTTCGAGCCCAGCCCGGTTGATTGCGGCGAAGTTCGCGTCGGCGATTTCGTCGCGGCCTCGGCCGAGGTAGACCTTCACGAGTGCGACTAGTTTTTCGCGCTGAGCCGGAGTGAGTTGGGCTGAACTGATACCGACGGGGGACAGCGGGTCGACACGGTGCTTGTTACTCGTGATGATTTCCTTGGGCGCCTCAGTAGTGAAAATGGCGACCGCACGTTGGGTTTCGTCGAGGGAGTTGATCAATGCGAGACCGAGGTCTTCTTCTTCGCCGAGGACTCGTTCACCTTTGCGGGGGCCGGCGAGTACCTCGGCGGGATTGGTCCCCATAAAGGCCGGGGCGAAGAAAACATGGGAGCCATCGATGACCGTGAAGTTGAACGACAGGTGATGTCCCTCGAAACGCCAACCCCAAGAGGCTTTCTCTGACGGTGTGCCAAAGATCGTGACAAAATAGTTGATGGGATCACGACGGCCGGGCGGAGTGTCTTTCTCTAGCTCCTTGAGGATGGACTCCAGCGACATGATGGCAGCTGCACGCACATTGCCGCGTTGCCCCAATCCGGTGCGGAGCAGCGCGATGCCGAGGGCGCGTTGGGCATCGTTCAACTGCTTCAGAGAAAGTCCGTGGCGGGGGACAGGAGTGAAAAACCAATTTTCCCGTTCTTCGTCCGTCAGCACGTAAGTGGCCTGCTTGGTCTGTTCGGGGTTCAGCGCGCCCAGAAATTTTTGGGCAGCGCCGAACATATCGGTCGCGGGCGCATGTGCGCGGACGAGAGTGCAAAGCGTGAATAAGCCGAGGGCAGCGAGGAAGAGGCGAGGGGTAAGACGCATGGCGCATCAGAAGCGTTCAGGGACGGTGGTGGCAAGCCCGCACGTTTTATTCGCTCCTGCGTTTCGGCTCTGCCCGCTACGATTAGGTCGAAGGCGCGACGATTTCAAAGGGGATCGCGGGCACGGTGCCCAGCGGCACGCGTTGGCTCCCTTTGGCTTTGGCGGTCGGATTGGCGGACGGCCGTTCCCCAAATCCCGAAAGCAGCAAGTTCCCCTGCGGGCCGCGTTGGGTCATGCCCGCCGCGCAGGCGATCGTGACGTTGAGGGTGCTGCCCGGGCCTTCGGACGTGTGTTGAATCGAAATTCCTTCGGGGGCTTCCAGCAGAGCAAAGTAAATTTTTCCAGCGGATTTTGTGCCGGGCGCCGCGATCTGCAGGCGAGTTTTTTGCCCCGGGACGAGCCGGAGCGGAGCCTTGGTTACGACCCGAAATGGCGTACCCCGGCCGGTCACGTCGACGAGGAGATCTTTTGCTGTGACGAGGTGTTTGTAGGAAAATGCCTGCATCATGTCCTCGCATGGAATCGCCGGATGCGCGACTGTTTTGCCGCCGATCGTAGTAAATCCGATGAGCGTAATACCGAACACTTCGTCCCTGGCTCCAAGCGGTGCGGTGAGGGTAACTTGAACTTTTTCCTGATTCGCCGGAATGCGGCCGCCGCTTAGTCCGAAGCCCCACGGAGCGTCGCGCAACACCAGCGTGATTTCGCCTGAGAATCCGTCGCGGCGTAGGGCGTAGACGGTGACGGATGTGCTCGCCCCGGCGCGCACGTTGATGGTGGAGGGCGTGACGCGCAGGTCGAAATCGGGCTGGGGTGGGCCAACGTGCAGGCGATAGCCGTAGTCGTTGCCGCCTTGGTGCTGCGTATCGGCGACCGTGAGAAAGTAGGCGCCGTCCGCCGGGAGTTTGCACGCGATCCGTGAGTCGGCGTGATGCGTCAACAAGCCGTAGGACTTGTCCTCGTGGTCGTCGTTGACCGCGATCTGTTTGCCGTCGGCGTCGCTGAGCTTGAGTACCGAGTCGAGCGGGGAGCCGAGCCGACGGGCGAAAATCTCGGCCACGATTTCGTCGCCGGCTTTGCCGTTGAAGCAAAAAATATCCTGATCACCCGGCCGATCGACCCGGCCGTTGAGGGCGATCGGGAGTGACACGGACTGGGCTAGATCGGGGCGATCATTGGGCTCGGACTCAAAACTGTCGGGCTGGCTATCGAGTGAGATGCGCACGGAGTTCGACATCAGCCTCTGGTTGCGGACCGAGACGAAAAACGTGCCCGGCCGTTTTTCGGTGGTGTCCATGGCAAGGCTGCTCCCCGCGAGATTCCAGCCGGCCACGTCGAAGGTGGCGTGGCTCCCGCTCGGTCCGCCGAGGGGAAAGATGCTGGTGACGAAGGGGATTTCGCCGACGGCGAGGCGGTAGACGAAGTCCTCCCGACCGCGATAAATCGCGTCCTTGATTTCGATCACGTAGCGGCCGTCGGCCGGAATATCGTAGCGCAGGACGGGATCGGGGTTGAAGCGGTAGTCGTCCGCGTAGGCGACCTCGTGACCGGCTGCATCGAACAATCCAAGCGTGGCCTGAAACCAGCCGGGTACGGCGTCGGCGAGATACGGAATTAACGAGCGGGCCGAAGCGACCACGACGATGCGTTGGCCGTGGGTGGCAGTGAACTGAATGCGATCCACTTCGCCGGGAAGAATCTGGCCATTGACCGTCGCGGGCAGCGTGATTTCCAGCCCGGCTCCGGGGTGATGATTGCGCGGAGGGCCGTCGCGTTTCGGGCGGTCGCCATTCACCGGGGATGTGGCAATGCGCGCGGGATCGGAGAATTCCGGGAGCTGGCCGACGCAAAAAACCATGGGGTTCGACAACCCGCCGGAGGTCCGCAGGCGCAGCTCGTGTTCGCCCGGAGTGGCCTCAGGGCCGATCGTCACCTCGAGCGTGACGCTTTCGGCGAGCACGGGACTGAGCTGCCGGTTCCCGCGGGCGGCGAGTTGCGTGCGGATGTCGGCCGAGCGTCTTTCGTCGTCGGCCGTGAAGGCCGGCTTGGTGGGATCGGTGCGGACGGCCGCGCGTTTGTCCTGCAAGGCCTGCACCTCGTCGCGCAGATCGTTGATTTCCTTTTGCGTGAGCGGCCGCTCGTAACCGGAGATTTTTGCGGTGAGGCCGTGCCCCGAAAAATGAACCGCAGCGGCCCCGTTGAGATTTTGTCCGCCGACTGAGACGGTGAACGTCGTGCCTAGTCGGCCGCCGGCGGGATAGACGAAGGCGACGTGCGGTGGTGTGCCTTTGGCGTTGGGCTGGGCGTGCGCGTCGGACGAGAACGTGAGCGTGGCGGCGATGAGGAAAATGAGCCATGGATCGAAAAACTCGAACACGGCGAAAAACTGTTGCTTGAACGTGCGCATGGGGCGTGCGGGGTTTACATGATTTCCGTGATGCGGGTGGCGCGGCGGCCGTTTTCGGACGAGGCCGGCATGGCGCGCACGTCGGCACCTTCGGGGTGGGGCAACTTCGCGTCCCCATCGATGCCGAGTTGCGCATAGATGCTGGCGATGAGATCGCTCGGCTGCACCGGGCGGGCGGTGACTTCTTCGCCCCGGGCGTCGGTCGCGCCCACAACGTGACCACCTTTGAATCCACCGCCCGCGATGACCGTCGAGAAGGCTTTGCCCCAATGGCCGCGTCCGCCATTCCACGGTGATTCCCACAGGACCTTCGGGGTGCGGCCAAATTCCCCGCCAGCGAGGACGATCGTGCTGTTGAGCAGGCCGCGCTCGGCCAGGTCGGTGAGCAAGATGGCGAGACCGCGGTCAAACTCGGGGAGTTTGCGGCGCATGATCGGGAAGTGCTGCTTGTGGGTGTCCCAGCCCTTGTAGTTGATCGTGATATACGGGACGCCGCGCTCGACCAAGCGGCGCGCCATCAGGCAGGACTGGCCGAAGGTGTTGCGACCGTAGCCCTCGCGGATCGCGTCCTTTTCCTGTGAAAGATCAAAGACTTTGCCCGCGTCGCCGAGGATCATTTCGTAGGCGTCATGCTCACATTGTCCAAGAGCAGCGAGGCGAGGGTCGCCGCTTTGCATCGTCCGCTCGAAGGTGTTCAATTGATGCAGGAGCTCGCGGCGGGAGCGCTGGCGTTCGTCCGTGATGCCTTGCGCGACCACACCCTCGACGACAAAGCGATTGGCGCCGGGATCGCCGCCCGTGGCGAAGGGCTTGTAGCGTCCACCGAGAAATCCGGCTTCGGAGAACCGCCCCTGGAGTTCCGTGAGCACGATGTAGGGCGGGAGCAGGCCCTTGTAGCCGGCGTCGTAGCCTTTGCACCACGAAACGACGGCGCCCATGCCGGGAAACACATCACGGCCGCCGGACGCCCGGCCAGTTTGTACGGCATACGATGCGGTTTCGTGACCGTTGATCCCGTGCGTCATACCGCGAATGATCGAATATTTATCGGCCTGTTTCGCGAGCAACGGGAGTAGTTCGCCGATCTGAATGCCGGCGACATTGGTGGCAATCGGCGTTTTGAGCGCGCCGTAGTAGTCGTAGCCGGCGTCTGGTTTGGGGTCGAAGGTGTCGAGATGACACGGCCCGCCCCAGAGCCAGATTTGAATCACGGATTTTGCCTGCGGCGCGACGGGTGCGAGCGGTGCGGGCGCAGCCCCCGCGCCGAACGCGCGGGCGGCGACGCTGCCGGAGAGTGCGAAGCCGGCGGCGCCGACGAGACTCTGGCGAATCGCAGTGCGGCGCGTCATCTGCGGTCCACCCAAGCCGAGCAAGCGGACTTCGGCGGACAAATTCCAGAGACGGGGAGCGAAGCTGTGATGGCGGTTCACGGGTGTGTTTCCTGTTCGGGGGCGGGTCGGCCACCGGGGTTTAGTGGCGGTAGAGGAACTCGGTGCTGTTGATGAGAGCCCAGGCGAGGTCGATGGCGTTGGCCCGGCCATCCGGGCCCGTGAAAGGGCGGGTCGCGATCACGCGGCGTTCATCGGCGGTCGGCGGCCGGGAGAGAATGGCGAAGTAGAGACCGTCGATGATTTCGTTGGGCGCATTGCGATTGCGGGTCAGGGCCTGGATTTTCGGGCCTTGCTCGAGCTTGCGCTGCACCTGCGTGGAATTGAGAAGGCAGAGGCGCTGGGCCGCCGTGAGGCGGTTGTTGCGCTCGGACTCGAAGCCGGTATCGCGTGCGGGCCGGCCGAAGTTTTCCAAAAAAGAACTCGTGATGCTGCCGTCGGGGAGAGCGATCGAACGCTGGTCTTCCGGCACAAAGGTGAACGGCTCGGGAATCGCGCTCGAATATTTTTCCGTCGTGCCGGTGAGCTCGTTGAGCGCGTCAATCAGCACCTCGGCGTCGAGCCGGCGGGGCACGTAGAACGCGAAGTTGGCCTCGGCGCGCGCCCCGGCATGGCGGGCGATCGAGGACAGTTGGTAAGTGGATGAGTTCAGGATCACCCGCATCAGCTGCTTCACGTCGAATTGGGCGGCTACCAGGGTCCGTTCAAGCGCAGCGAGCAGTGCGGGATTTTCCGGCGGATTGTCGGGTCGGAAGTCGTCGACCTCGTGCACGACGCCGCGACCGAGGAGCCACGACCAGACGCGGTTCGCCATCGCCCGGGCGAACGAAGGATTGTCGGCCCGGATCAACCAATCGGCGAAAACTTCACGGGGGTCGCGTCCGAGCGGGATGGACGCAATGGTGCCGTCGGGGAAACGGGCGGGCGCCGACTCCGAGGCGGGAGTCGGTTTGTTGGCATCGAAAAACACGATCTCCTCCTTCCATTCACCCGTCGCTTTGTAGGTGAGCTGCGTAAAAAACCCCGCCAGGCCCGCGAGGCGCTCCGCCGGCCAATGTTCCGCGCGTTCGCCAAGGAACGTCAGCGCGACGGTACGGGCGATCGAGCTCGGTTCCTTGTTCTGGACCGCGCGGTAGAAATTTACGGGGCCGACGCGGAAATTGCTGCCGTTTGATGTGAGTAACTCGCGGGCAAATTGATCGTAGGGTTGATTTGCG
>Ga0209829_10000450_pt1 | contig 38038 bp, 30 predicted proteins | sample C_140205_EF_Meta_FD_187311 | JGI IMG/M metagenome (GOLD analysis project Ga0209829, IMG submission 187311) | Freshwater microbial communities from Lake Croche, Canada to study carbon cycling - C_140205_EF_MetaG (SPAdes) (version 2) | ecosystem: Environmental > Aquatic > Freshwater > Lake...
GGCAATTGTACTATAAGTAAATGCTAAAATCAGTCTATTTTGCTTCATAATCAGTGCCTTAATGCTGTTTTAGTTTATTTTTGCAGCTGTGATAGTATCCGGATACAAAAATAACGTAAAATCTAGGCCTTCTATTGTAAATATTGGCATTTTACTAATATTAACAATAGTTTTAATGGCTGTGTATCCAGCCCAAGGACAAAGAGTGCCCACTCCTAAAGAGAAAACCAAACTCATTGATACCTCCGTTAAAAAGTCCGATACAATCAACACTAAGTCCATCCGATTGTCAAAAGACAGCATTGAAACCCCTGTAAATTATTCGGCAGCTGATTCTGGAGTAATGATAATGTCAAGCAAGGAATTCTTTTTATATGGGAGTGCCAGGACGGTTTACAAAACTTCTCAATTGGAAGCAGCCAACATTGTTTATGACCAACAAAGTCAAAATATAAAAGCTTTTGGAGCCAAGGATACTTCTGGCAATCCACAAAGCAATCCTAAATTTCAAGAAAGTGGAATGGTTTCCCTCAATGATTCCATATTTTTTAATATGAAATCTGGAAAAGGATTAACAAAAAATACCAATTTTCAAGAAGGGGAGATTTATGTGAATGCGTTGACGATGAAAAAAGTGAACAAAGACGAAGCCTTTGCATGGAAAGCAAGATTCACTACTTGTAATTTAGATGACCCGCATTTTGCTTTTAGAACCAATAAGTTAAAGATCATCAATGATAAAATTGGGGTATCAGGTCCCGCTTTCCCAGAATTTGAAGGAGTGCCATTTCCCATTGGAATTCCATTTGGAATATTTCCTTTAACCAAAGGGCGACACTCTGGGATGTTGGCTCCTGCATTTACTTCAAGTGAAGATTTTGGTTTGGGATTTGAAGGGCTAGGTTATTATAAAGTACTGACTGACAATTTTGATGCCACCTTAAGAAGTAATATTTATTCCTATGGAGGTTGGAGTGCGAATTTGAATAGTAAATATATTTTAAGATATAAGTACATTGGAAATTTTAATTTAAGCCTTCAGAATACTAAAATGTTAAATAGAAATACCTCTATACTTACAGAATTTACTGGCAGTCGCACCTTTATGATCAACTGGTCACATTCTATGGATACAAGAGCATTGCCTGGAACAAACTTTTCGGCGAATGTGAATTTTGGAAGTACAAAATACAATAAACTATTACTTAACAACCCTTATCAAAACTATCAAAATCAAATTAGTTCTTCGATTAGTTATAATAAAACCTGGGACAACAAGTATAATTTATCTGTAAACTTAAATCACAGTCAAAATAATAATTTGGGGTTGGTAAATTTAAGTTTACCAAACATTAACTTTAATGCTCTTACCATTTATCCATTTCAAAAAAAGGATCAAGTTGGTGCAGGCAAATGGTATGAAAAAATTGGCGTAGGATACAATACTTCATTTCAAAATCAATTTTCTTTTTACGACACAGCCTTTAATATGAACAGGTTGCTAGACACCATGCAATGGGGTGCCACACATAGTATCCCTTTAAGTTTGTCTTTGCCTTCATTAGGTCCTATAACAGTGAGTCCCAATATTACTTTTGAAGAAAAATGGTTTGGAGCAGAAAATACAAAAACCTGGGACAATAAATTAAAAAAAGTAGATACTACACTTAGCAGAGGCTTTTATCGTGCTCCACATGTAACTTTTGGAGTTGGAACCGCAACAAGAATATTTGGTACGTATAAATTTAAAAGTGATTACGTAGAAGCTATTAGACATGAGATAAGACCCAGCATTACTTTTAATTACACCCCCGATTTAGCTGCGAATTATCATTATACATCACAAATAGATTCAACTGGAAGAAAATATCGTTTTTCTAAATTTGATGGCGGTGCAATAGGAGGCGGTTATTCTGAAGGCACTTTTGGTGGATTGGGTTTTGGTGTCGACAATTTATTGGAAATGAAAGTAAAAGATAGGGAAGACACGAATGGGACAGAGCCAAAGTTTAAAAAAATAAAACTATTAGAAGGATTTGGGTTTAATTCCAATTTCAATTTTTTAGCAGACAGTTTTCAATTAGGTTCATTTAATTTTTATGCTCGTACTGTTTTATTCAATAATATCAACATTACTTCTTCCTTTAATGTAGATCCTTATGCCAATGACAAGCAAGGATTTAGAGTCAATAAATTAGACGTAGATTTATCCAATTTTAAATTAGGTCACATTACCAGTGGAGGAATTGCCATATCAACTTCCTTTAAAAGTAAATCCATCAACGAAAAAGATGCTAAAGCAAAAGAAATTCCAATAGATCCTTTCATGACCCCAGATGAACAGCAAAGACAACTTCAATATGTAAAGGCCAATCCAGCCGAATACACCGATTTTAATATCCCTTGGTCTTTGTCATTTTCTTACTCTTTTCAGTTTTCCAGAATAATGAAGCCTGATTATTCAGGATTTAAACTACAAACGTATTCTAGTTTAAATTTTAATGGCGACTTTAGTTTAACCCCTAAGTGGAAAATAGGAAGTACTGGTTATATTGATGTAGCTAAAATGAATATTCAACAATTGAGTATGTTTATTACAAGAGAAATGCATTGTTGGCAAATGGCGATTAATGTTACCCCTATAGGAATTTATCGATCCTTTAGTATCACCATCAATCCTAAATCTGGCATATTAAGAGATTTGAAAATAAATAGAAGTAGAACGTTCTCTTCTAGCTCTTATTAAGGTTGATCATTGTTGGCTAAATAATAATCAGCCATTACATCAAATACCATTTTCTTTAAACTATCCTTGGTATGTCCTTGTGGAAATATGGCTGGTAAAATGTGCATTTTCATTTTTCCTGGAGTTAAATACATACTTGGTTTTGCTGGTAATACTCTTTTAGTATTTAATAAAACCACTGGCACAATTGGTTTCTGTGTATCTATAGACAATTTAAAAGCGCCATCAAAAAAAGATTTAAGTGGCGCTGAAGTTCTGTTTCTGGTCCCTTCGGGATATATTAACATGTCTAAGCCATTGTTTAATACCGATTTCATTTTTTCAAAACTAGCGCTTCTGCTTTGATGGTCTTTTCTATCCACAATGACTGTTGCAAACTGATACACCCACCCAAATAAGGGAACGTATACAAAACTTTTTTTTGCAATGGTTTTATTGGCTCGAGGTAAAAACGGAGTACTTATAGGGATGTCAATTAAACTATTGTGATTGCAAACAACAATGGCATTTTCTAAGCCCTCAAAAACTTCTTTTCCTGAAACGGTAAAAGTACACCCTGATAAAAATAAAAATAAACCCATCCAAACCTGTGAAACTTTTCTATGGAATCTTGTTTTTAAAGGATCAGGCATAAAAAAACAAAATAAATAAAACCAGATAAAAATAAACATGGTGGAAGCAAAAACAAACAAAGCCCAAAAGGCCAAAAATCTAGCAATGATATTTTTTATAGTTTTCATAGATATCAATTTAAATAGCCCAATCAATCGGATTTTTATTTTGTTGAACCAGGTATTCATTAGTACTACTAAAATGTTTGCAGCCAAAAAAACCATGGTAAGCACTTAATGGGGATGGATGTGCTGATTTTAAAATTTTATGTTTTAAAGGATCAATAAGTCTTATTTTTTGTTGAGCTAAATTACCCCATAAAATAAATACCAACCCTTTTTTTTCTTCAGAAAGTAAATGAATTATGTCATCGGTAAAATTCATCCATCCAATTTTAGCGTGACTAGCAGGTTCATTGGCCCTTACTGTTAATACTGCATTTAATAATAGAACTCCTTGTTTCGCCCAGGGGGTAAGATTGCCATTGGTAGGAATGGCCATGCCAATGTCTTTATTCAATTCTTTAAAAATATTCATTAATGAAGGAGGTGGTTTTACTCCCTCTGGCACTGAAAAACTAAGGCCCATGGCTTGGTTTGGATGGTGGTAAGGGTCTTGTCCCAAAATGATCACTTTAACTTGTTCATAGGGGGTTTGTTCAAAGGCATTAAATAGCTGACCGCCCATAGGGTAAATAGTTCTATGTAGTGCTTTCTCCGCTTTTAAATGTTCAACTATTTGGTTAAAATAGGGTTTTTTAAAGAGCTCCTTTAAAGCGGCTTTCCAAGAAATTTCTATATCCACTTCCATAGGTAATTGGTCTACATTTAAAGCTAAAGATAAATCTACTTGAACAAATCGCCACAGTTAAGTTTTTAAGTACATTTTTAGTAACTTTCTGTATTATTTTATCCCAATTAATCTCTTCAAAATGAATCATCGTTATCTACTTGCCATCCTTCTGTGGAGTTGCTCTTTTAACAAGCAGTTGTCTGCACAAACGAATACGGTAAAAATTGATCCGGTTAATTTTTCAAATGTTACAGTAACAGATGCTTTTTGGAAACCTAAAATGGATTTAGTGGCTACTAAAACATTGGCTGCTTGTGTTTATCAAACCGAAGTAAAGACGGCTAGAATTAGAAATTTTGAAAAAGTAGCTCGAAAGAAAGGGGAGCAACATGAGGGTATATTTTTCGATGATTCAGATGTTTTTAAAGCCATTGAAGCTATGTCCTATGCTATTAAGACCAATAAGGATAAAAATTTAGAAGCCAAAGCAGATGAATGGATCGATAAAATTGCTGCTGCTCAATTAGAAGATGGGTATTTAAATACTTATTACACATTAACAGGTTTAGACAAAAGATGGACAGATATGAGCATGCACGAAGATTACATTGGTGGTCATATGATAGAGGCAGCTGTTGCTTATTATGATGCTACCGGAAAAAGAAAATTTTTAGATGTGGTTATAAAATGGGCCAATTATTTTGATTCTTTATTTGGGCCTGGTAAACGTGATTGGGTAACAGGGCATCAGGAATTAGAATTGGCTTTAGTGAAATTATACCGAGTAACCAAGGATAAAAAATACTTGAATTTGGCGGATTGGTTGCTGTCTGAACGAGGTAAGAAATTAGCCAAAGGATATACTTGGTCGCAATGGAAAGATACCGCTTATACACAGGACGTGGTTCCTGTAAAAGAACAAAAAGAAATTACGGGGCATGCTGTTAGAGCCATGTATTTATATACTGGGGCTGCTGATGTAGCAGCACATACAGGAGATCAGGAGTATGTCACTGCCATGCGCAGGGTTTGGGAAGATGTGGTATTTAGAAATATGTACATCACTGGGGGCATTGGTTCGGCAGGCACCAATGAAGGTTTTTCAAAAGATTATGATTTGCCCAATGAACAAGCCTATTGTGAAACATGTGCATCTGTAGGGATGGTATTTTGGAATCAAAGAATGAATAGCTTGACTGGGAATGCCGAATACATTGATGTACTTGAAAGAAGTTTATACAATGGAGCGTTAGATGGATTGTCCTTGAGTGGAGATCGCTTTTTTTATGGCAACCCTTTGGCTTCTTCAGGCAAAAATGAAAGAAGAGAGTGGTTTGGTACTGCTTGTTGCCCTTCCAACATTGCCAGGTTAATTGCTTCACTAGGAAATTACATCTATGGTTTTTCGAATGATAAAATATTTGTGAATTTATTTGTTGGTAGCAATTCGCATTTCAAATTGCCAAATGGAGAAATGCAATTTTCAATGTCTACCAACTATCCTTGGGAAGGGAATATGAAGTGCACCTTGAATATGAAAAAGAAAATGACAGTTCCCATTGCTTTTCGTTTACCAGGCTGGGCCAATGGCATTCCTGCACCAGGAAAATTATATCATTATGATATGGATACTAAAGACGAAGCTCCCATCGTTTTAGTGAATGGGAAAGTGGTAGATTATCAATTAGAAAATGGATATGTAGTGGTGAAACAAGAATGGAAAAATAATGATGTAGTAGAATACAAATTGCCTTTAGAAGTTAAAAAAGTGGTAGCTAGGGATGAATTGTTGCAAGACAATGGACGCATTGCATTACAAAGAGGTCCAATTGTATATTGTGTAGAAGCGGCAGATAATAATGGCAAAGCTTGGAATTTAATAGCCCCTAGCAATACTTCCTTTACTACTGAAAAATTTTCAGTATTGGATGAAAATGTAATTAGTTTAGTAGCAAAAGTACCAGTCATTCAAATGAATGAAGATGGTTTATCGGCACAAACTACTGTTCAAAAAGTAAGGGCCATTCCATATTATACTTGGTGCAATAGAGGAAGCAATGCAATGCAAGTATGGTTGCCAATCAATTTTAAAAAAGAAAAGATCAATTTTTAATACCCTAAATTAACCTCCTTTGAATATGAAAAAAGCAATTATATATTTTTTAGCCACTTTATTTTTATCTGAATATGGAATAGCGCAAGTAAGTAAAGCACCTGCCTATCCGCTCATTACGCACAATCCTTATTTTAGTATATGGTCTTTTTCAGATCAATTAAATGAAACCACAACTAAACATTGGACAGGTTCACCCAATTCGATGCTTGGGTTAATTAAAGTAGATGGAAAAGTGTATCGTTTCTTAGGGAAAGAGGATACTTTAAGTACTCTCTCTATAGCATTGGCCAAACAAGAATCTATCAATATGACCGCCACGCAAACCAATTATGTATTTAATTGCGGGGGCATTCAAATAATGGTAAGTTTTACATCTCCTTTAATTATCAATGATCTATCCATTTTATCTAGACCTGTTTCTTACCTAAGTATGAAAACAAAATCTATGGATGGTAAAAAACATCAAGCTAGTATATTTATGGGTGTTTCCTCCTTATTGGCAGCCAACACCTCTAAGCAAGAAATGAATGCAAGTACTTATACTGCTAATGAATTGAATGTTTTAAAAGTTGGAACAGTGGAGCAGCCCTTATTGCAAAAAACAGGAGACAATTTAAGAATTGATTGGGGCTATGCATACTTAGCAGCCAATAAAAATACCACAATACAATCCATATCAGATATATTGGAGGCGGTCAATGATTTCATTCGTCCTTCAAATCCTTCACGCAAATTGGTAACACAGGCGAAAGGGAATCGTTTATTTCTAAATACCATTTTCAAACAGGAAACAATTGATGATAATATAAAAGATCACTTGATGTTGGTTGGATACGATGAGTTATTCTCTATTCAATATTTTAAAGAGAATTTAAAGCCTTGGTGGAAATTAGATCCAAACATGAACATGGACAAAATGTTGCAATTGGCCTATAGCCAGTATGCTCAGGTCATAAAAAAATCGGATGTATTTAATAAGATAATATACAATGATGCGCTGGCTGCAGGGGGTGAAAATTATGCTAAACTTTGTATCACAGCTTATAGACAATCGGTAGCTGCTCATAATTTAGTCAAGAGCAAACAAAATGGAGAATTGCTATTTTTATCCAAGGAAAATTTCAGCAATGGAAGTATTAATACTGTTGATGTAACTTATCCAAGTGCCCCTTTGTTTTTAGCCTATAGTCCAGAACTAATGAAAGGCATGTTAAATGGTATATTTTATTTTAGCGAAAAAAGCGGATTGTACAACCGCCCTTATGCCGCTCATGATTTAGGTACCTATCCAGTGGCCAATGGACAAACTTATCCAGAAGGTATGCCAGTAGAAGAGTCTGGCAATATGATGATATTAACAGGAGCAATTGTAAAAGCGACTGGCAATGCTGAATATGCGAATAAACATTGGGCAACACTTACGCAATGGGTTCATTTTTTAGAAAAAGAAGGATTGGATCCTGCCAATCAATTGTGTACAGATGATTTTGCTGGTCATTTGGCTCGCAATGCGAATTTAGCTATCAAAGCGATTGTAGGAATAAGATGTTATACGATGATGGCGGATAAATTAGGAAAAAAGGAGTTGGCTGCTCAATATTTGAAATTAGCCAATGAAATGGCAGTAAAATGGCAGGACTTAGCCAATGCTGGAGATCATTATGCATTAACTTATAATGATAAAAATACCTGGAGTCAGAAATACAATATGGTTTGGGACAAATTGTTTGGATTTGAATTGTTTCCACAACAAGTATATGATAAAGAAGTAGCTTATTACCTAACTAAACAAAATACATTCGGTCTGCCATTAGACAGTCGTAAAACCTATACCAAATCGGATTGGATCACTTGGACAGCCACCTTATCTAAATCACAAACTGATTTTGAAAAAATAATCAATCCAGTGTATCAATTTTCAACCAATACACCTACCAGAGTTCCTTTGAGTGATTGGCACGAAACAATGGATGGAAAACAAATTGGATTTCAAGCCCGAAGTGTAGTAGGAGGTTACTTTATTAAAGTTTTACATGAAAAATGGCAAAGTGCACATCCCACAATCTTAGTTAAAGGGAATGGATATTTTTCAGGTAAAAAAAAAGCCCCATTAAATGAGGAGGAGGAGGAAATTGTACAAAAGAAAATAACAAGCAAAGAGGAATCTTTAAAAATATATTTTTATCCTCAACAAAAAGGGAATATGGAAGTTTTTATCAACATCAAACCCATTGCAAGCGCCGCTTCAATAGCAATTAGTATGGACGAGTCGGATCAGTTGAATCAAATTAATATTCCAATCAATGCTGCCATGTCTTCTGTAAATGTGGGGCAATTTTATATCAATAAGCCAGGGTATCATTATTTGAAAATAAAGGGGGTAAATGCGATGGACCATGTTTATCCAGAAATTGAATCTATAAAAATAAATTGTATCACCCCCAATGAAATTAAATACAATATAAGCACTCATTTAGGGGCTCCATCAACTCATTTAAGGTATTTGGTACCTGGTGACAGCGTTGTTAAATGGTTTTATACCGAAGTGCGCGTACCAAAAGAAGTTGAAAATTCCATCCATGCTTATTATGAAACCAATGGTTTTCATAGCGGGTATGGTGGCATACAAATTAACAATGAAAAGGAAAGAAGATTTATTTTTTCTATTTGGAGTTTGTATAAAACGGATCATCCCAATGAAATTCCTGCTAAGTATGCAGTTAATTTAAAAAATAAAGGAAATCAAGTTTACGCTGGTGAATTTGGAAATGAAGGATCAGGTGGCCACAGTCATTTAGTATTCCCGTGGAAAGTAGAACAAACTTATCATTTTTTAACCGGTATCAAGTCCATAGTAGGAGACAGTGCTACTTATGTCGGTTATTATGCTGCACCAGAAGACAATTACACATGGCATTTATTGTCTGAATGGACGCAAAATAAAACAGATACAAAAACAGGTTTTAAAAATTTATATGCATTTGTAGAAAATTTTGGAAACAATGGAGATGATTATTTTAAAGCTTATTATGGGAATCAGTGGATCATGACTCCTGCTGGAAATTGGGTGGAATTAAATCAAGCAAAATTTACCACCACCGCACATCCACAAAAACACCAAAGATTTGATTTTGGTTCTGGGGCAGAAGGGAATTTATTTTACATGTATTCTGGAGGCTTTAGAAAATTAAAGAATGTAGATGCGGGTGATATCATTACCAGAAAATTAAATCGAAAACACCCTCAAATAGATTTTACTAAATTATAATTGGCAAATTCTATTTAAGATTTTTTGACTTTGCATCAAGGATTGGATCAAATGGACCATATTTATGTTGTGCTTCAGAAAAGGCATCTGCATAGGGGCCAAATGGGTAATCAACTGGTTTGGTAGCTAGGATTGGCCAGTCTTTAGATTTATCCTTGCTAGGTCTTGGTTGGGAGTTGATGAAAGCGGCCAGATCCCAACTTTCTTGATTGGTTAAAGTGGAGGTATGATAATTAATTCCATTGGGCATATTGTTTTTGATAAAACCAGCCAATTTAGAAAGCTGATAGAGTCCAGCGGCATCATTGTAACTATGCTTGCCCCATAAAGGAGGATACAAATACATTTTTCCTGTTGAATCCATTACACCCGCTCCATTTTGCCCATGACATTTTTGACAGCTTTGTGTGTAAACAATTTTCCCTTTCATAGGATTAGCTGCAGTATTTAAATAGGGTAGTATTTCTATACCTGATCCTTTAACTTTATTTCCTGTTGGTACATCATTACCCAACCATTTAATGTAGGCATAGATCGATTTCATTTCTTTTGAATTGGTATCTAAGGCTTTGCCATTTAAACTCCGCTCCATACAATCATTCACTCTTTTATAAATAGTTTCGATGCTGCCCGATCTATCTCTAAATTTTGGATAAGTTGAAAAAACAGAACCGTAATTTAAACCCCATGGTTTAGTGCCTGCTTCTAAATGACAGTTTTGGCAGTTCATACCATTGGTGGATTGTTGTACAATTCCTTTTGGGCCTAAATAATAGGAAGTATGGGCAATTAATTCAAATCCATATTGGATAAGTGCCCCATTTTTTTCTGTTTTTTGAGGAATTTGATAAAGTGATTTACCCACCCATGCAGAAGAATCAACCTTTGCTTCTGCTCTTTTAATCATCACTTTTTGATCCTTGATGCGGTTCGATTGCAAGGTTCGATAACATGTAAAAAATACAAGTACTAAAAAAAGGGTAAAAAATAGTCGCTTAAACATGAATTTATAATATTAAAGCAGGTTTAATTAATCCCTGCTTTTAAATAACTCCAGCCTGCTTCTTGTTTTAAAACAACTTCTGCCACTCCCGAAGGAACTGTGAAAGCTTCTGTTACTAAGTCTGCTTTAGCAACATGATGTTTTCTCATTGAATTTTCACAGGCCATAAAATTTACCCCTGTTTTTGTAAGTTCAGTAACTTCTTTGGCCATGGGAGTTTTGCTCGCAACCAATAAATCTAAAGCCATTCCATGCACCACCACTTCCACCATTACTTGGTTAGGCCATAACCTTTGTAAGTTTTTGATATTGCCCATCGTGGAAGTCCATGCACTCGTATCTGCAGTATTTAGCTGAATAACTACTTTATGTTGCGTGGTATTGTTTTGTGCATTCGCATTCAGTGTAAAGAAGAAGGCAAGTAAGGTGCATGCCAATAAGGGTAGGAATTGTTTCATAGGTATAATTTGTATGAATTTATGAAAAAAATCAATGGAAGGCGTATCCATTTTGATACCTCTTGCTTCATAAACTAAATGCTTTGAAACTTTGACTGATTTTGACCTTTTTTATCTTGGAAAATAAACAATACCCATCTGTGAGATTGCTTTATAGGTAATAATCTATTGATATTAAGTTGTTTATATCATTTAAAGAACTTAAGATTAAATGTTTAGATGCCCGAAAAATGAATTAAATTTAAACAACAAAAAAATTAATTATGGAAAGGAACAAATTTATTTTTAACAGCATCCTAGCAAGTACCATGTTGCCAAGTGTAGCAAGTGCTTTTTCTAAAGAATCAGTCACTGCAAAAAAAATAATTACAAATAATGATTTTAAAATACAAAGAGTAGAGGATAATATAATTATAGAAAGGCCGCAATCAGGTAAGCCACATCAAGGGAAAATTTTAGCTGCTATTCAACCACATTGTGATGATGTTCCCATTTTTGCAGGGGGGACTGTTGCTAAACTTATACAGGAAGGATACACTGGTTATTTAATTAGAACTTCCAATGATGATGCTGCTGGAACAGGTAAAACGATGGGCGAAGTAGTGGTGAACAATGAAATTGCAACAGCGGCTACTGCAAAAGAACTAGGTATAAAAAAAGTGTATGATTTAGGGTATAGAAATCATAGAATGGAGGAATACAATATCCAAGAATTAAAAGGTCGTTTGATTTTTCTTTTTAGATTGTTAAAAGTGGATACCGTTATTTGTTATGATCCTTGGGGCATATATGAAGAAAATCCAGATCATTATGTAACTGCAAAAGCAGTGGAAGCGGCTTGTTGGGAAGCTGGCAGCCATGATTACCCAGAACAATTAGAAGTGGTGGCGCCTCATGCCGTAAATGAAAAATATTATTTTGCCAGAGGGCCTCAAATGGTGAATCGAATTGTCGACTATAGTCCTTATGTTGATATTAAAGTGAAATGCAATGTAGTTATCAAAAGTCAAGGACCTGGTGGCGATGCGGGAGCCAACCTTAGAAAAAGCTTGTTGGCAAAAGGAAAGAATACTTCCTTATTGGGCAATGATGATGAAACGGCTAATTTTAATTACATTAAAAATTTTATGTTAGACATTGATTCAGAAAATTTAAGAGGTGTAATATCTGACAAAGAATTAGGTAAAAAATACGGAGTAGACTGGGCGGAAGCATTTCATTATATTGGCCCAAGAGATTCAAAAATTGACGCCTATTTGAAAAATAATGCTAAGTAATCATCATGATTAAAAGATTTATTTTTTTAGGTTTTTTATGCGCTGTGCTAATTGGTAAAGCTCAAAATGTTACACTGGTAGCAAAAGATTTTATCGATACCCTTCCAATAACCCCTTCTTGTCATGCATCTACGCTGATTGAAATTCCAGGGGGCATCATGGCAGCCTGGTTTGGAGGAGAACATGAAAGTCATCCACTAGTAGGCATTTATATGTCCACCTTACAAAAGGGAGCTTGGAGCAAACCCATGGAAATTGCCAACGGTAAATTTTCAGATGGACAACAATATGCTTGTTATAATCCAGTGTTGCAAAGATATCCTGATGGAGAAATTATTTTATTTTATAAAATTGGGAAAGGCCCAAGTACTTGGTGGGGTATGCTTAAACGAAGTTTTGACAATGGTCAACATTGGACTGCTCCAGAAAAATTACCTGATGGAATCTACGGCCCTATAAAAAACAAAGCTTATTTAACAAAAAAGGGTGTTTTAATTTGTCCATCTAGTTCAGAAGACAAAGGATGGAAAGTGCATGTAGAATTCACTTCCGACAGAGGCAAAACTTGGACCAGAACGGAGGCAATTACCAATCCTACTATTGCAGGGGTCATTCAACCTGCATTACTTTTTCATGGTGAAAATGAGTATGAATTTTTGATGCGTAGTCAACAGGATGCTATCATGCGTATGGAAACCAAAGATGGAGGAAAGCATTGGTCAGCTCTTACCAAAACAAATTTACCTAATCCAAATTCAGGAATAGATGCAGTTACCTTACACAATGGGAAACATATTTTAGTGTATAATCCAACTTTAAAAAATGGTATGGATCGGGGAGAACTAATAGTAGCTATTTCTAATGATGGAAAGATATGGACTCCATTGCTAACACTTGAAAAAGAAATGGGGGCTGAATTTTCTTATCCGGCTGTCATTCAAGGATCAGATGGTATCTTACATATTTCTTATACATGGAAAAGACAAAGAATTAAATATATAAAATTAAAGGTATAAAAAATCCTCTCTTGAATAAACAAGAAAGGATTTACTATTTTTAAAAATATTATTGATTTGGGCCTCGGCCACCACCACGTTGCATGGACATGGCTTCAATTACTTTTTTAGCCAAATCTGCTGGCAAAGCTTTTTCAATTCTTTTATTTCTTTCCTCATTAATTTCCTTCATTTTTGTTTGTCTTTCTTCTGGCTCTAAATCACGTAAAGCCATCATTTTTGGACGGAAATCATTGCTAATAGCCATCACTGAGTCTACTTGAACGTCATTACAACCTAAGTTTTTAAAGCGTTCTTTCATCATGGCCATTCTTTGTGCTGGATCCATTTGTTGTCCACCACCTCCACCACCAGTTTGTGCATGCACAGATGTGATAGATAAACCTAATGTTAATAGCATCAAACCAAACATTTTTTTCATATGTATTTGTTTTTGTTATGATGAATCTACTTAATTATTGAATTAAAAGCAAAAAGGTGTGATAAAAGGTTGAAAGTTGGAGGAGAAAGCGCTTTCAGTCTACATTTTTAAAACAAAAAAGCCTATCTCAATTTCTCGAGACAGGCTTTCGTGATTCGGATTGGATTCGAACCAATGGCCCTCATCTTAGAAGGATGACGCTCTATCCAGCTGAGCTACCGAACCGTCCTTTTTTCTTAGGCTGCAAATTTAATGAAAAATAAGGCTGATTTCAAAGAAAATAGGCCTATAAATCAATCCATTGCCATTAAATCCCTTATTACAACACTGGCTACAGTACAGCCAAAAATAGCAGGCATATAGCTTAAAGTTCCAATGATCGACTTCTTAGGATAGGCCTGCTCAGTTTCTATTATTTTACTTTGGTCAGCTTTCTCTGCACTAAATACCACTTTCAACCCTTTCTTAATACCCAAAGCTTGTAATCGTTTTCTTACATAACGGGCCAAATTGCATTCATGGGTTTTAGAAAGGTCAGTGACTTTAATTTGAGAAGGATCTACTTTACCCCCAGCTCCCATAGAACTTACAATGGATATTTTTCTATCCATACAACCTTTTATCAAATCCACTTTTGCAGACAAGGTATCAATACAATCTACAACATAGTCCCAGGTTTCTTTTTCAATTAAGGCAATCATAGAATCGTTCTCAACAAATGCTTCCAGGATGGTTAAATGAAGGGTGGGATTGATGTCTAATAATCGAGCTGCTAAAACTTGTGCCTTTGATTTTTTTATCGTGGAATGTAAAGCAGGTATTTGACGATTGATATTACTAGCATCAATGGTATCATTGTCAACAATGGTTATTTTTCCAACGCCTGCTCTTACAATCATTTCGGCACAAATACCTCCCACGCCACCCAATCCTACCACTAAAATGTTTTTACCCATTAATTTTAGTACCAAATCATCTCCTAACATTAATTGAGTTCTGCTCATCCAATAGGGTATCATATCGTATCTTTAAATGGTTAAAATAATTATTATATGAAAAAGTCTTTGTTTATTTTAGTTGCTTTTTTGTTGCAATATCCTATCAGTTATGCGCAAAATTCGGTTAATAATTCGATAAAAATACTTACTCAGAAAAAAGGAATAAGTATCAGAGGCTTATCAGTTCCTAATATAAATACGATTTGGGCAAGTGGCAGTAAAGGAAGCGTTGTTAAATCTGTGAATGGAGGAAATAATTTTGAATGGATGCAAGTAAAAGATTATGAGACAAGAGATTTTCGTTCCATTCATGCCTGGGATGAGCAAGAGGCTATCATTGTTGCAGTTGCTGCTCCAGCAGTTATTTTAAAAACAAAAGATGGTGGAAATTCTTGGTATAAAGTGTATGAAAATACGGATACTTTGATGTTTTTAGATGCGATAAATTTTAGGGATATCAATAATGGATTGGTCGTGGGAGACCCGATCAACAATCATATTTTTTTACTTAGCACAAAAGACAAAGGGGAGCATTGGCTAGAAACTGCCTCAACTTATTTCAAAACGCCTTTACACAATGGGGAAGCTTTTTTTGCATCGAGTAGCTCTAATATAGCTCAATGGGCAAATCAACAGTTTTTTGTTTCAGGGGGTGGAGCCAGTAGATTGTGGATGAATGGTGTTGCGATGGATATACCAATGATTCAAGGTGGAAAATCTACCGGAGCTAATAGTGTCGCCATTTCACCCAATGGAGAAAATATGATGATAGTAGGGGGAGATTTTATGAAAGATACAATTCGCAAATTAAATGCGGTTGGATTAGAATCATTCATAGTTTCCAATTCAAATAACAAAGGGCAATCAATTAAGAAACAAGTTTGGAAAATAGATACCAAAACTGGTTACCCAAATGGGTACCGATCGGGCGTGGAATACATTACGAATACCATGTTAATTGCATGCGGAACATCGGGGGTGGATAGGTCTAATGACAAAGGTAAAAATTGGGATTTAATATCAAATGAAAGCTTCCATGTAGTTCGTAAACAACCTACTATAAATGGGGTATTTTTAGCGGGTGCAGGCGGAAGAATTGGTTATATAAAATTGAACTAATCTTTAAAACATTCTATTTAGCCTGCTAATTTTAAATAGGATATAAAATGATTTTTAGTTTTCAATACTTAGTGTACCTTAGTAAAGATTTAGCATTGAAATGAAAAAATACCAAGCAATTATAGCTTTTGAAATGGACGAGGAATTCATGTCTTTTGTTCCACCACATCGTACTTATATCAACTATTTACTTAATAAAGGGATTATTGACAGTTATGCTGTTAGCATGGAAACTCAAAATTCTTGGATAACCATCAACGCCAATAATAAAAAAGAAGTAAAGGAATACTTAGACAAATCACCTTTAAGCAAGTATTGGACCTATGAAATTGTAGAGCTTTTTGTATATGATAGTCAATCTACTAGACTTCCTGCTGTACAATTAAATTAAATCACCTTTTTTTTGGGGATTTCCTATTTGCCCCTTATTTTTGCAGTCCTCAAAAGGGGGCATAGCTCAGTTGGTTTAGAGCATCTGCCTTACAAGCAGAGGGTCCGCGGTTCGAACCCGTGTGCCCCCACAGACAAAATCCTTCTCGTTGATTCGGGAAGGATTTTCTTATTTAAATATTAGGTATATTTATTCTTCAATTTATTACGTTATGAAATCAGTAAAAGTATTTTTATTCATGCTATTAATGGCAATTGTACAAATAGCAAGTAGCCAAAAAGTGACCTTCAAACAACTTGATCAAGATAGAAAAGTAGAAGTGTATATTGGCAATAAATTCTTTACCACTTTTATTTATCCAACCAATTTAGAAAAGCAATCCTTGTATCCCATTGTCAATGCCAATGGAAAATTTATAACAAGAGGTTTCCCAACAGATCCTCGTCCATTTGAAAGGGTAGACCATCCACATCATGTAGGTTTTTGGTTTAATTTTGGAGACGTCAATGGTTTAGATTTTTGGAACAACTCCTTTGCCATCAAGCCAGCAGATAAACCTAAATATGGTACTATTCTATTTAACAAAATAGAATCCATCAATGCTAAAAAGGGAACTTTAACTTATAGTGCTAATTGGGTTGATATCAATAACAAAGTATTACTTACCGAATTGACTACGTTTACTTTTTTTGGAGTAGGTGTATTAAGAACTATTGAAAGAACAACTCAACTAACTGCCAAACAAGAAGTCACATTTACTGAAAATAAAGAAGGTATCATTGGACTTAGAGTGGACAGGGCTTTCGAAGAACCTGCTACTGCTCCAGAAACATTTTTGGATGCGCATGGAGTAGCAACCAAAGTACCAGTACTTAACAATGAAGGTGTCAATGGCGTTTACCACAATAAAGAAGGTATTGTAGGAGCAAGCGTTTGGGGCAAACGTTCTAGTTGGGTGGCCTTAAAAGCAACCAAAGAAGCTGAAATTATTACCCTTGTTTTAATGGATCATCCTTCTAATGTCAATTATCCAGCTTGGTCGCATGCCAGAGGGTATGGTTTGTTTGCTATGAATAATTTAGGGGGGAGGGCTTTTGATAAAAATACAAGTCCAGTAAAAGTAGTTTTACAACCAGAACAAAATATTGTTTTTAAACATAAATTGGTGGTTGGCGACGATTTATCCGACGAATCCATTAATAGAATGGCAATGGATTTTAATAAGTAACTTTGCATTTATGCAAGTATTTACTACGCCGAGTAAAATTATTATTACCTGTCACAAATGGTTGGCCATTTCTCTACAAAAAGAAGTTATTGCATTAGGTTTTATGCCTGATAGAGTTTTTCAAACTGGGGTAGAACTCACTGGAACGGTTCAGGATTGTATAAAACTTAATTTAAATTTAAGATGCGCCAGTCAAGTAATGTATTCTATAAAGTCATTTATTTGTAATGATCCAGAAGAATTGTATAAAAATTTAGTGGGTGTCCATTGGGAAACCTTAATAAAACCTTCTGGTTATTTTTCTGTAACCAGCAATGTATTTCACCCAACCATTTCTACCAACTTATACGCGAATTTAAAGGTGAAAGATGCGATTGTAGATAGAATGAGAGACATCAGCAATCAGCGTCCTTCTACAGGGTCAGAATTATCTGGAGCAGTAGTGTATTTGTTTTGGAAACAGGAGGAAGCAGAAATATTTTTAGACACTTCTGGAGAAACTTTGGCAAAACATGGTTATAGAAAATTACCAGGTACTGCTCCCATGTTAGAAGCATTGGCAGCAGCTACTATATTAAGTACTAAATGGAATAAAAAAGCATCCTTCGTTAACCCTATGTGTGGTTCGGGTACTTTAGCCATTGAAGCAGCTTTGATTGCCACCAACAGAGCTCCAGGATTATTAAGAAGCAATTATGCTTTTATGCATTTACTAGGGTATGAAAGCGCTATGTATCAAGTGGAAAAAGAAAAATTAACCACGCAAATCATTAAAATACCTGGTTTACAAATTATTGCTTCCGATATTAGTAAAAAAGCCATTGAAATTGCAAAGACCAATGCGACTGTAGCGGGTGTTGCACATTTAATATATTTTCAAGACGGTGATTTTGAAACCACCAATATTCCAGTTGCAGAAGAAGGGGCCGTAATTATGTTTAATCCAGAATATGGAGAAAGACTCGGTGAGGAGCTTGAATTGGAAGCGACATATGCTCGTATGGGTGATTTTTTAAAAAACAATTGTAAAGGATACTTGGGTTATATATTTACCGGAAATTTAGAATTGGCTAAAAAAATTCGCTTAAAACCAAGTCGTCGAATAGAATTTTATAACGCTACTATTGATTGTAGGTTGCTTGAATATGAAATGTATGCGGGAACTAAAAGAGTAGATAAAAAAGTAGACGTTCAAAGTAGTGAAGTTGAAGAACCGCTTTTTTAATACCTAAATAAGAATTGATTTGGTAAAACTTGGATTTCTAAATTGTTAGCAAAAAACAATTCGCCATCCATTTGTATGGGCAATTCTTTTTGACTTCTGATATTTATTTTTTTCACCAATCTTGGAATTACAAAAGGAAGTGCCAAATGTTTTCCAGATTTAATAATAGGCAAATACCATAATCTTTTCCAAAGCGGTAATTTTTGACACAATACCATATTTAGCAATCCATCATTCACCTCTGCTGGTGGTGCAATGTAAAATCCACCGCCAGCCCTGGATGAATTGACCACCATGGCCAATAAAAACGGGGCTTCCCATTTTTCAGTTTCAGACGTTATAGAAATAGTAGATTCCCTAAAGCCAAAGAGTTTATAAATCACTGCTAATAAGTAGCCATAATGTCCGCCAATAAATCTAATGGCTTTCATAGATTGTAAAACTTCTCCATCAAAGCCTACTCCTAAACAATTGATGTATAACCTGTCATTTACCTTAGCCGCATCAATTAATTTTGGAGAGGAATTTAAAATGAGATTTAATTTTTGTGGATCATTCAGGTTGCCATATAGTTTCCAAGCGAAATCGTTGCCGGTACCTCCATTGAATAAAGCAAGAGGTAATTTGCAATTAGAATAATGATTGATAAAATAATTAATGGTGCCATCTCCACCAATGATCCAGCAATCTGTAAATTGATCTAATAGGGTAGTTGTGGGCCATTCATTTGTAAAAATGGTACTAGAAATATTTTTTTGTTTTAATTGATCCTGTAACCAACCTGATAAATCAGTAGCTTTCCCAGTTCCTGCCCTAGGATTGGCCAATATTGCTACTGATTTGATTTGCATAGTTATTGCTAATAATTTATTTGACTTTTGATTTCTGGTTGTTAATTAACATGTATTTGGATGTTTCATAAATGGTTTCCGTTAATATCCTCATTTGTTTAGCAGCAGAATCATTGGTAATCTTGTTATTGTCTACAACACTTTCAAATATTCCTTTAGACGGATTTTTAAGTTGGTATCCAAAATAATATTGGTTGTTTAATACTCCTATTTGTTGATTAAAATCGTCGTATAAAAAAATGGTATTGTTGTTTGACTTATTGATTAAGTTAAAAACATTTTTTCCCATGGTAGTATTGGTATAGGGGATATTACAAAGTGAAGCAATACTAGGCATTACATCTAGCTGAGATACAGGAACCCCATATTCTTTTGCGGGTAAAATTTTAGGAGCATAAAAAAGAAATGGAACATGCATATTGGTTAAGCCTTGTTCTGTAAAAGATTTAGGCAACATGTTGCCAGCGTCTCCTTTAATTCCATGATCCCCTATAAATACAAATAAGGTATTGTCAAAATACTTTTCCTTTTTGGCAGCTTCTATAAATTGTTCAAAACAATAATCAGTATATCTAAAGGCATTGTATTCATCATTGTTCTCAAAGCCATATTTTAACAAAGAATCCTTAGCTACGTTAATTTTTTTAAACACTTTTAAATCTTCATCGGGAATGGTATAAGGACGATGATTATCGGCTGTTTGTATAATAGCAAAAAAGGGTTTTGTATTATTGCTAAGTGTTTTATTGGCTTCTAAGAACAAATTTTTGTCACTAATTCCCCAAACATTTATTTCACTGGATTGATACTTACCTTGTTCATAAATTTTTAAATCTAAAATATTATTGGTAAGCACGCCTCTAATATTGGCCCAACTGGTACTGCCTCCTAAAAAATAATACTTTTCATAATTTTTAAAATCTGCTAAAATGGTATGTTGATCTACCGCCAATGGATTCCGACTGGAGGTTTTGCCTTCCAGTATATCCGGTGTCCCTGTAATGGCTGCCCATACACCACGAGCAGTTCCATATGCTGGAGAAAAGGCTCGATTGAAAAATACCCCATGCTTTCTCATTTGATTAAAATAGGGTGTTGCATTCAATGGATTGCCCATCACTGAACTTTTATATGCCGAAAAGGATTCGCAAATTACCAATACCACATTTTTAATTTTAGGAGAAATGGTGTCATTAAGTTTAGGAACAACTACTCTTGAAAAATGATATGACTGGGCATCCTGTTCTTCCTTTGATAGGTCTAAGTAATCACTAATAACTGCATAATTGTTCTTTATTAAATTCATGTTAATTTTAGAGGATCTAAAACTAAGGCTACTAAAAAAGGATTGCATTGGATTCAAAGCCACATTGGCATTGTAATCGCTGCCTAAACTATAGGCATCACTCCACCTTAATGGATACTGCCCACCTGAATAAACTACATTGCCTACGATACTATATACAAGGATGAAAAAAAACAATAAATGAAGGATGAAATTTTGGAGCTTATTCGAGGGGTTGCTTCTTTTTGAAGTCATTTTATAAGTGGTTTGCACCAATTTATAAAGTAGAAATAAGGTTAACGCAATAATAGCAACAATTAATAAAATTGGGTAAGATTGCCACATCATTTGTAAAGAGATGGTTGCATTGTCTAAATAACTTAATATGCTCGCGTTTAACCTTTGATGCACATAGGCGTAATGAACAAAATCAGTAGCATAAAAAACAATTATAAAGGCACTGAAAGTCATCCAAATTCCCATGGCTATCTTTTTACCTAATGGAGTATTAAATGGATGGATGGGCTTGATGAAAGACAATAAAAATAAAAGTAAAAGGACTATAGAAACATACCTTAAATCATATCTTAATCCCAATACATAAGCTGCTTTTAAAGCACCTTGATGTAAGGAGGGGGCAGTAAAACGAGCAACAAAAACGAAGCGAAGTATCGTCATTATTGTTAAAAAACAGACTCCTGTTATTAGATTCCATACAAGTGTCTTAGAAAGTAAATTTTTTTTCATCCATGTTTTGTTTAAATACAATAAACTTTATTCGTACAATATAAAAGGCGAAATATCTTTTTCCCAATGAGTCACTTTTACCAATTGAACCATTTTACTTAACCACTCTTTTAAATTTAAATCAAATAAGCTTTCCGCATGCGCTATTCCGAGTAATAAAGATAAATGATTTTCCCCAGTAGGATTGGCATTGGTAGGGTAAGGCGCCCATTTAAAATCTTTTGGATGAATGTCTTTAATCAATTTTAAAAGCAATAAGCCATTCATCACCGAATTAAAATGATAGGGATCTATTACTTTTATTCTAATGCCTGGTAATGATGTATTTTCAGATGATATGGATAGCGGTTCCATTTTAAGGTCCTCACTTAATATGTTTTGACCAACCATCGTAATGGCTGGTAGATTAAACCAACTAGCACCTAGCCATTCAAAAGACAATGAACTGCCTCTTCCCACACTTACATTGGTTGCTTCAAACAAACATAAGCCCGGATATAAAATACAAGATTCAATATTTTGTATCGCAGGAGAGGTGGCTACCCAGGGTTTATTCCAGTCAAAAAATTGATGGGCTCTATTCCAATTTTTACAGGCCAGCACTTCTAGTTTTGCATGGATTTGCTCTGTTTCATTAAAATAGAGGGCCAATTCTCCCAATGTACATTGATGTTTAATGGGGATGGAATATCGACCAATAAAACTTGATATAGTAGTATCCAGCATGGGCCCTTCAGATAAAGCCAACTCACCTCCTAATGGATTGGGGCGGTCTAAAATAATAATTCGTTTGTTGAATTTAGCAGCGGCTTCTAACAAATAAGTCATTGACCACAAATAAGTGTAAAAACGAACACCCACATCTGGAATATCAAAAAGCAATATTTCAATATCCGACAAATCCGATTCTGTTGGTGCAAATTTTGCCCCATATAAACTAATGACTGGCAAACCAGTAGTGACGTCTATTTCATTGCCCATGGAAGCACCATCTTTTCCTTTGCTATAAATACCATGTTCGGGGGAAAATAATTTTACAAGATTAAATCCCTTGCTTAATAAGGCTATTCTGGTTTTTTCACCAGTAGAAGTGGTAGCTGCATCATTGGTTAATAGTGCTATGGGTTTATTTTTCCAATGAGGTGCGGAATTCAATAATACGTCAATGCCAAATTGTAGAGACATGTTTTATTACATTTTTGCTTCAAATGCCAATATTACTTTTAAATTTTCTATCACATTAAAAATAATAGGACACCTATCGTAGTGCATAAAAGTGGTAAAAAGCCTTTTATTGAAATCGGGTACATGAAAGGCAGGGAATTCTCTGCATCCTGCAAATCGATGTTCATACACACTGCAACTATTTTCAACTAAAAAATGGCAGGGAATGGCATTCATCACCATTCGACCCGATTCACCTTTAGAAATATAAGCTTCGTCAAATGCCGCTCTTGTTTGTCCTAAATGATCTGCCAAATGATTGGCTTCCTGCTCATCAATATTAACCATTAAGCTCTTACAACAATTGCCACAACTGGTGCAATCTATTTGTGGACTGATTGCTTCTGATAGGGAAAATACAGCTTCATCAAGTTCCTGACTGTTGATTTGTCTCAAATGAGCCTGAAACTGATCATTTTCTGGAGCTAATTGTTTTGCCTTGATTTTAATGAAATCTAGGTCAAGAATGGGGTATTTTGGGTCTGTTTTGATGCTTTAAAGATAAGCGATTAATCGTTTATCCACATAAAAGTGACAATTGGTGAAAAGTAAAATTGGGGTAACCACCGTGCTCATTAGATTTGCAGACAGACAAGGGCCTATTTTGTCCCTAAAGCATTGATAATTATGGCAGAAACTAAGTTACCAGTTGAATACAACGAAGACTCGATTAGATCCTTAGATTGGAAAGAACACATACGTTTAAGACCAGGGATGTATATTGGTAAATTGGGAGACGGATCGGCCCCTGATGATGGCATTTATGTTTTAATGAAAGAAGTCATCGATAACTGTATTGATGAACATACCATGGGGTATGGTAAACAAGTAGAAATTTCCATTCAAGATAAAACGGTGACTATTAGAGATTATGGTCGTGGAATACCATTGGGAAAAATTGTAGATGTAGTTAGTAAAATTAATACGGGTGCCAAATATGATAGCAAGGCCTTTCAAAAATCGGTGGGTTTAAACGGTGTTGGTACCAAAGCGGTGAATGCATTGAGTGAAGATTTTTTGGTAACCGCATTTAGAGAAGGCAAACAAAAATCGGCCAGTTTTAAAAAGGGACAACTTATTCAAGAAACCAAAGAAACAAAAACAACGGAAGCCAATGGTACATTGGTGGTATTTACACCAGACAGTTCCATGTTTAAAAATTTCCATTTTATAAATGAATATATAGATGGGCAACTTTGGAATTATTGTTATTTGAATGCGGGTTTGAGTATTCTATTTAATGAAAAAAAATATGTCAGTAAAAATGGCTTGTTGGATTTATTAGAAAGAAAAACCAACCCAGATGAACTTCGTTATCCAATCATTCATTTGAAAGGAGAAGATATTGAAGTAGCCTTGTCTCACAACAATGATTACGGAGAAGATATCTTTTCATTTGTCAACGGACAATACACTACCCAAGGAGGTACGCACCAACAAGCATTTAGAGAAGCTTATGTGAAAGTAATTCGTGATTATTATAAAAAAGATTACGAGGCTTCTGATATTAGAACCAGCATTGTGGCGGCGGTTTCGGTACGTGTGCAAGAACCCGTATTTGAAAGTCAAACCAAAACTAAGTTAGGTTCTCAGAATGTTGCAGAAGGCGGGCCAAGTATGAAAAATTTTGTTACAGAATTTTTGGCAAAAGAATTAGACAATTTCTTACACCGCAATCCAGCAACCGCAGAAGCACTTAAAAAACGCATCGAACAAAATGAACATGAGCGTAAAGAATTGGCAGGTATCAAAAAATTAGCCAATGAGCGAGCGAAAAAAGCCAACCTACATAATAAAAAATTAAGAGATTGTAGAATACATCTCAACGATGAATTGCCTAACAAGAATAAAGAAATGTTTATTTCCTTGCAACAAGGAAGTACCTTATTCATTACCGAAGGTGATTCTGCGAGTGGTAGTATCACTAAATCGCGTAATGTAGATACACAGGCCGTGTTTAGTTTGAGAGGTAAACCTTTGAATGCTTTCGGCTTAACTAAAAAAGTGGTGTATGAAAATGAAGAATTCAATTTATTGCAACATGCTTTAAACATTGAAGAAGGTTTAGAAGGACTGCGATACAATCAAATCGTAATTGCAACCGATGCGGATGTTGATGGGATGCACATTCGTTTGTTGATTTTGACTTTCTTTTTACAATTCTTTCCTGACTTGGTTAAAAAAGGACATGTATTTGTATTAGAAACTCCTTTATTTCGGGTACGCAATAAACAAAAAACCATCTATTGCTACAACGAAACGGAGAAACAAGCAGCGATGAAAGAACTGGGTACGAAGCCAGAAATTACAAGGTTCAAAGGGCTGGGAGAGATTAGTCCCGAGGAGTTTGGCAAGTTTATCAATGCAGATATCAAACTAGCCCCAGTGATTTTAGAACAAGGAGATCATATTCAACATTTATTAGAATATTACATGGGAAAAAACACCCAAGAAAGACAAGATTTTATTATCAATAATTTAAAAGTAGAACTGGACAAAGCACATGATACACTTAGTATTTAATACAGCAGATATTGCTTCCATAGAAGCAGCCATCCAATTGGATGAAACATTGGCAGGCAGGATCATTGAAATAAAAGATGATTATGCTGTGGGGCCTTTGTTGGATATTTATGAAACAGAAGGCTATCAAGCTAGAAGGGATTGGTGGAATGGTGTTTTGGAACATACTCCTTATATAGATCAATTGAATATTGTGGACGATAAATTAACGGTACACCAATTGATTCAAAGCTTGGAAGAAGATCCTGCTGAAGAAGTTTGGTTTTGGATGGGACAAAATTCACACGATGTTTGCGGTTATTATTGGTTAATGAGCCAGCTAAAACCATTTCAAGGTCGATTGCAAGTATTGTATTTAAATAATCTTCCCTTTTTAAATGACAAAGGTCAATTGTTTTATCCTACTCATTTGTCTGAAATTCAACCTAAAGAATTTTTAAAAGCAAAAAGATTGGCAAGGCCTATTACACTAAGTGAATTTGAATTGGATCCAGATGAATGGAAAAAGATTTGCCAAGAAAATGAAGGCGTAAGGTTTTTAGAAGGAGGCAAAAAGTTGGTAAGCATGCCCATTCACTTTTATGACAAAGAAATTTTATCCTTACTTACTAAAAATGCGCAAAAACTACCCAGTGCACTTGCTCATATTTTAAGTAAAATGAAAGTTAAAACAGGGGATGCCTTTATTGTGTTTAGATTAAAGGCCTTAGCTGAACTAGGAAAAATTGTTTTTGCAGGGAATTGGGAAAAAGGATGGAAAGACATCGTTGTTCAAATGCCAGGTGGATCAAGTGTAGTTGTTGAAGAATAAATAGTATAGAGCTAATTAAAACAATGAGTGTAACAGTATCCCATATAGATGTAAAAGCAATGGATGAGCGCGGCGCCCTACATTATTTTAGTACCAATAGAACAGGTGAATTCCTATTGGTATACAGAAATGCAGGAACGGTGAGCGGACAACACTATCATACAGGGAAGTCTGCAGGAAAAAACCCAGAAGAAATGTTATTGGTACATGGATCATTGACATTGAACTGGAAAAATTTAAAAACAAATGAAATAGGAACCATTCAAGTAGCAGCACCTTCAAGAGTTATTATTCAACCGAATGTGTGGCATGAAACAAAGGCTATTTCGGATATCGTTTTTATAGAATTAAATAGTTTAGTTGACGGTAGTGAAGATACGTATCGTCTCTAAGTAAGAATAAATATGGCAAAAGAGAAAAATTTAAGTCGAGTAACGGACAATGAATCAGGTGTTCAAGGCCAATATAAAAATTGGTTTTTGGATTATGCTTCCTACGTTATATTAGAAAGAGCAGTACCCGCAATTGAAGATGGTTTAAAACCAGTTCAAAGAAGAATCTTACACGCCATGAAAGAAATGGACGATGGAAGATTTAATAAAGTTGCGAATATCATTGGTCAAAGTATGCAGTACCACCCCCATGGTGATGCAAGTATTGGGGATGCTTTAGTGAATATTGGTCAAAAAGACATGTTGGTCGAAACCCAAGGAAACTGGGGTGATGTAAGAACAGGAGACGATGCTGCTGCTGCCAGATATATTGAAGCACGTTTAAGCAAGTTCGCCTTGGAAGTGGCTTTCAATGCCAAGACCACCGATTGGGCTTTAAGTTATGATGGGCGTAAACAAGAGCCAGTGACTTTGCCCATGAAGTTCCCTTTGTTGTTGGCACAAGGAGCAGATGGTATTGCGGTAGGTTTGTCCACTAAAATATTGCCTCATAATTTTTGTGAATTGGCAGAAGCGGCCATCAAACATTTAAGAGGACGAAAATTTGAATTGCTTCCCGATTTTCAAACGGGAGGAATGATTGATACTTCTAATTACAATGACGGTAAAAGAGGGGGTAAAATAAGAGTACGTGCTCACATTGAAGAGTTTGATAAGAAAACCCTTCTCATCAAAGATGTTCCATATAGTGTTACTACTACTCAATTGATGGAAAGTATCACTAAAGCCAATGATCAAGGAAAGATTAAAATAAAAAAAGTAACCGATGTAACTGCTGCTGAAGTTGAAATACAAATTGATTTAGCAGCTGGTATCTCGCCAGATATTACCATTGACGCGTTGTATGCTTTTACCGATTGTGAAATTAGCATTTCTCCCAATGCCTGTGTGATTGTAAGTCAAAGACCTCAATTTTTAGGTGCTTCCGATTTGTTGCGTCATTCTGTAGACCATACCAAAGGACTATTACAAGCAGAATTACAAATTCAATTAAAGGAGTTAGAAGACAAATGGCATTTCACCAGTCTGGAAAAAATATTTTTCGAAGAAAAGATTTATAAAGAATTAGAAAAGAAACATGCTACCTGGGACAAAGTAATTGATGCCATTAATGATGCTTTTTTACCTTTTAAAAAGAAGTTTAAAAAACCAATTGAACGTACCGATTTACTAAAATTGACCGACAAGCCTGTTAGAAGAATATACAAATTAGATATTGACGAATTGAATGCTCAAATAAAATCTATTGAAGAAGAAATTAGGGAAGTAAAAAATCATCTGGCCAATTTGGTGGATTATGCGGTTGCCTATTATGAGAATTTGGTAAAAAAATATGGGAAAGGAAAAGAAAGAAAAACAGAAATTAAAGAATTTGATACCATTCAAGTGAAACAAGTTGCAATTGCTAACACAAAACTTTACATCAACAAAGTGGAAGGCTTTGTGGGCACTAGTTTAAAAAAGGATGAATTTTTATGTGACTGTACCGATTATGATGACATCATTGCATTTGCCAAATCGGGTGTCATGAAAGTGGTGAAAGTATCCGATAAAGTATTTATTGGCAAGGACATCATTCATGCAGCAGTATTCCAAAAGAACGACGAACGAACTACTTATAATATGGTGTATGTGGATGGCGCTTCTGGTATTGCTTATGCTAAAAGATTTAATGTGACAGGTGTGACCCGTGACAAAGAATACTTTTTAGCAAAGAGTCCAGAGAAATCCAAGATTCATTATATGTCTGTGAACTTAAACGGGGAAGCAGAATCGGTTAAAATAATTTTGAGTCCCAATTGTTCGGCACGTATTAAAGAATTTGATTTCTTTTTTGATTCATTAGAAGTAAAAGGAAGAAGTAGCGTGGGCAATCAAGTGACCAAATACCCTGTGAAGGCGGTTAAGCTGAAAGAAGCTGGAAAAAGTACTTTATTGGGTCGAAAACTTTGGTTTGATGATAAGTTTGGCCGTTTAAATACCGACGAAAAAGGAATTTATTTGGGTACCTTTGAAGATGAGAAATTACTTGTTATTACCAAAGATGGTAATTACGAAGTAACAGATACAGAGGTAAGTCAAAGATTTGATCCTGAGAAAGTAATTTTTATGGAAAAGTTTGATCCTGAAAAAATTGTTACAGCAGTATACTTGGACAAAGAAAAATTGCAATTCAATATCAAACGTTTCAACATAGAAACGACCACTTTAAAAACACCATTTACCTTTATTAAAGAAGGAGACGGTAATTATGTAGTGACTGCTTCTACTTTTGCAGAACCCATTTTGGTAGTTCAAACTGGAAGAGGAACTCAAATAAGAAAAGCGAAATTTAAAGTGAGTAAGATGGTAGATGTGATGGGATGGAAAGCCATTGGAACTAAACTGGTTGATTTTTCTAAAACGGTTGAAATGAATTGGGAAAACAAAGTAGTGATAAAAGATCCGAATGACGCTCAACCTGAATTGTTTTAAATTTAAATAAATAACATGTCAACCATTAATGTAGGTCAATTTAATTTGATGCGTGTAGACCGAAGAGTTGACTTTGGTTTTTATATGGACGATGGTGCCGAAGGTATTTTACTTCCTAAACGATTTGTTCCTTCAGGTTTACAAGTGGATGATACCATTAGCGTTTTTGTTTACCATGATTCTGACAATAGACTCATTGCTACTACCCAAGAACCTTTAGCAGTCGTAGGTGACATTGCGGCTTTAAAAGTAGTAGAAGTAACCTCACAAGGTGCTTTCTTGGATTGGGGCTTGATGAAAGATTTATTTGTGCCCGTATCTCAACAGTTGTCAACCATGCGTTTGGGTGGAAAATATTTGGTCAAACTGTACATTGATGCTCAAACTGGCAGGGTAGCAGCCACTGAAAAAATTGACAAACAAATAAGCAATGACCATTTAACAGTAAAAGAAGGAGAAAAAGTAAAAATTCAAGTATACCGTGAATCGGAAATTGGATATGTAGTGATTGTAAATCAAGTGCATCAAGGATTGGTGTATAAAAATGAAGTATTTACACATTTGCATATAGGTCAATTTATTGACGAAGCTTTTGTAAAAAAAATTAGAGAAGACAATAAATTAGACATTGGGTTAGGAAAACAAGGGGGAGAGAAATTAGCAGATGACAACCAGAAAATAATAAGTTTATTAAAATCGCATAAGGGTTTCTTGCCCTATCATGACAAATCAGCTCCTGACGATATTTATGCTTTCTTTGGGATGAGTAAAAAAGCATTTAAAATGAATGTAGGCATGTTGTATAAACTTAAACTCATTCGTATTGAAGAAGATGGAATTCATTTAATGCCAGAAGTGACATCTACAGCCACCCCCGCATAAATTCTATTGTATGAATAAAGATGTGTACATCGTTGCTGCTGTAAGAACACCCATTGGATCATTTGGTGGAGCTTTAAGTAGTTTGTCAGCCACTTCCTTAGGTGCCATAGCCATTCAAGGCGCTTTGGTTAAATCAGGTGTAAATGCATTGCAAATAGATGAAGTGATCATGGGATCGGTGCTACAAGCCGGATTGGGACAAGCTCCTGCCAGACAAGCTGCTAAAGCTGCTGGATTGCCTGATAAAGTAATTTGTACGACCATCAATAAAGTTTGTGCCAGTGGGATGAAATCCATTGCCATTGCAGCTCAAAATATCATGTTAGGAGATGCCCAAATTATTATTGCAGGAGGAATGGAAAGTATGAGCAATGTTCCATTTTACAATACCACCCAACGTTGGGGAAACAAATATGGAGATACTATTTTACAGGATGGTTTGTCCAAAGATGGACTAGTGGATGTATATGATCAAGTAGCGATGGGCCATTTTGCCGATGTATGCGCCTCTGAATATAAAATTTCAAGAGCAGATCAAGATGCATTTGCTACTCAAAGTTATCAAAAAGCGCAAGCTGCTAGGAACAATGGTTGGTTTATAGATGAAATTATTCCTGTCTCCATTCCACAAAAAAAAGGGCCTGCCATTGTTATAGATCAAGATGAGGAACCTTTGAAAGTGAATTTTGAAAAAATTGCACAACTCCATCCTGCATTTAGCAAAGAAGGTACCGTTACTGCCGCCAATGCAAGTACCATGAATGATGGAGCAGCTGCTTTGGTACTCATGAGCGCTGACAAAGCAAAAGAATTAGGTATTCCACCCATAGCCATCATCAGAGGATTTGCAGATGCCGAGCAAGATCCAAAATGGTTTACCACTACGCCAGCATTGGCATTGCCAAAAGCATTAACAAAAGCTGGATTAACCAAAGAGCAAATTGATTATTTTGAATTCAACGAAGCCTTTTCGGTAGTTGGTATTGCGAACTCAAAAATTTTAGCAATAGATGCCGCCAAAGTGAATGTACATGGAGGAGCGGTAGCATTGGGACATCCATTGGGATGCAGTGGAGCTAGAATTGTAGTGACGCTAATTCATATTCTTCATAAGAATAAAGCTACCTATGGAGCTGCTGCTATTTGTAATGGAGGTGGAGGCGCCAGTGCCATGGTCATCGAAGCCCTGTAATGGAAAAATCGTTTTACTTTATTTAACTGCTTGTTCTTCTATTTCTTCCATCTGAATTCCCCCATGGCTTTCGTCATAAACACATGCTCCATTTTTTATCAATATTACTTGTGGAGATTCGTGATACACTTTAAACTTTTCAGCGATCGCCTGAGAAATGTCTCTATGATTGAGTAAATCTAAATAGTGGAAATCAATATGAGTAGGGGTAGTAGCCCTTTCTAAACGAGCCAATGACATTTTGCTAATACTACAAGTGGTACTGTGTTTTAGAATCAATTGTGGTTTATTAAATGAAGCGGCTTCAATACTGGCCAACTGATCGATATTTGTAATGTTATTCCATTGCATATGGTGTAATTTATTTGGCAAATTTAATACATAATTCCTATCTTATTTAATTGAATTTAATGATTTTGGTTAGTAAGTTTACTTAACTTTACTATATAATAAAAAGTATGCGATTACAACTTACAAGACCCATTTGCTTTATTGATTTAGAAACTACTGGAATTAATGTTAGTACGGATAAAATAGTAGAAATAGCGATCGTAAAAATTTTGCCAGATGGAAGCAAGCTCATCAAAAGGAAATTGGTTAATCCCGAAATGTCTATTCCTAAAGCAGCATCTGAAATACATGGCATATCTGATGAAATGGTAAAAGACGCGCCCACTTTTAAGCAAATGGCCAACGAAATAAAACAATTTATTGAATTAAGTGATTTAGCGGGGTACAATAGCAATCGTTTTGATATCCCTATGCTCAATGAAGAATTTTTAAGAGCTGGCATTTCGGTTGATATTGAAAATCGTAAACTATTAGATGTACAAAAAGTATATCATATGATGGAGCAAAGAACTTTGTCTGCTGCTTATAAATTTTATTGCAATAAGAATTTAGAAGACGCCCATAGCGCAGAAGCTGATGCTGCGGCTACTTGGGAGGTTTTGGAAGCACAATTAGAAAAGTATCCTCAAATTGGAAGCACGGTGGATGCAGTGGTTAAATTTACCGGTGAAGACCAAATTATAGACTTTGCTAGACGTTTTGTATTTGAAAATGGGGTAGAAGTGTTCAATTTTGGAAAACACAAGGGAAAGCCTGTCACTCAAGTACTTAAAGAAGAGCCACAGTATTATGATTGGATGATGAAAGGGGATTTTGCCCTTCATACCAAGCAAAAACTAACCGAAATATTGAATAAAACCATCGTGCATAAGTAGTGGATAATCCATATGTAAAAATCAGTATTTTTAATCTCAAATAGTCCCCCCAAAAGAGTGAAAAAAATTGTATTAATCCCCACATACAACGAAAAAGAAAATATTGCTTTAATAGTTCATGCTGTTTTAGGATTGTCTACCGATTATCATGTTTTGATCATTGATGACAACTCTCCAGATGGTACTGCAAGTATTGTAAATACTTTACAATCCAAGTTTCAAGATCGATTGTTTTTAGAAAGTAGAACAGGAAAATTAGGTTTAGGTACCGCTTACATCCATGGGTTTAAATGGGCCCTTAAAAATAATTACGATTATATTTTTGAAATGGATGCCGATTTTTCTCACAATCCATCTGATTTGGATCGATTGTTAGATGCTTGTGAACAAGGTGCTGATGTATCCATAGGAAGTAGATATGTAAAAGGGGGGGAAACTGAAAACTGGCCATTGGATAGAAAATTATATTCTTTGGGAGGGTCTGCCTATACCCGTTTGATTACTTGCATGCCAATTAAAGATCCAACTGCAGGATTTGTGTGTTATAAAAATAAAGTATTAACAGAAATCAATTTGGATACCATTAAATTTATTGGCTACGCTTTTCAAATTGAAATGAAATTTGCTGCTTGGAAATTAGGATTCAAAATCAAGGAAGTTCCTATCACTTTTGTAGATAGAAAGATTGGAATTAGTAAAATGTCAAAAGGAATTATTAAAGAAGCCATGTTGGGAGTATTAAGCATGCAATGGCAATCTGCCACCGGACGTTTTGTTAAATCAATAAAACGCATTCGTGTCAACTTTTAAAAAAGCTATTTTACAATTACATGTATTTGTTTTTTTAGCAGGACTTACTGGCCCATTAGGTTATTTAATTCAGTTGAATGGAATTTTATTAGTTTTTTATCGGATGCTGATTACTTCGGTTGTTTTGTGGGGCATTTATATGTTCAGAAAAAACCACTCTTACCCCATTAAAACAAAACTTCAATTATTAGGTGTTGGTGCTATTATAGCCATGCATTGGGTATGTTTTTATGCCAGCATTAAATTAGCCAATATTTCCATTGCCTTGGTTTGTTTCTCAAGTACCAGCTTATTTTCTTCCATTTTAGAACCCCTAGCTAAAAAATATAAAATACAAGTACAAGAAATATGGATTGGTTTGCTAAGTTTGGTAGGAATCTTATTCATATTTCATTTTGATACTAAATTTAGAACTGGCATTGTGGTGGGTTTATTTTCGTCTTTATTTGCTGCTATCTTCTCCATTATCAATAAACGTATTACCAATCATGTAGATGTGAATACCATTCAAACTTATGAAATGACAGGAGGCGTATTATTTTTATTGCCCTGTGTTATTATTTTGAGTGCTATGAGTCATTTTAACCCAATATTAATTACACCCACGCCAATGGATTGGGTATGGCTTCTTGTCTTAGCTATTCTTTGTACGGTTATATCCAATCATTTAATGTTGTCAGCACTCAAACATATCAGTGCGTTTACCCTTAATGTAACTTTGAATTTAGAACCTGTATATGGCATTATTTTGGCTTTTATCTTATTTAAAGAACAAAAGCAATTAGGGCTAAGTTTTTACATTGGAATTGTATTAATAACACTTTCTGTAATGATACAAATGGTTCGAATTGTAAATCAAAATAAGTTTAAACCGCTAAGCTAGCTAATTTCAGGCCTCTTCTTTTCTATGGGTTAAAACTCAAAAATAAACCCAACAGTGGGGGTAATAAACACTGTATTATTATCAGTTAATGCAGGAATTGCATTCGATCCATCTTTTTTTACGGGCAAACCATCGGTGGTATGAAAAGTTCCATTTTCATTGTAGGAAAAAATATAATAGGGTGGAGAAACCGACTTAGCACCATACCAATTGGTTATATCTATATAGAAATCTAGTGTAGATTTTTTATAATTGTACCTTTTATCCAATCTAAAATCGCTAGAATGGTAAGGTTTATTTCGATAGGCGTTTAATTTTGAATAATCTAAAATACCAACCCCTAAAGAGGCAAAATTAAGCTTACTCGCATTCATGTCATAGGGGGTATATGGGGTGCCTCCTTGGTACCTGAATTTAATTCCCAACTCCCAATTTTTATTAAATTTATACCCGCCTGACAAACTTATTAAATGAATGTTCTCCCATGAACTTGGAATATAGGTACCAAGTAAATTGGTATATGAACTTCTAAAAAAGCTATAGCTCATGACTCCAAAAAATCGTTTTGTTAATTTTTGTTGGGCAAATAATTCATATCCATAACTTCTTCCCAGTCCAATCGTGCTAATATCTTCATTGCCTAAAATATTAAAATCGGCTCCTAAATTTGACAAGCTGGTCCCTTTGTCTACACTAATTGGTACATTGTTGTATTTTTTATAAAACACTTCTGCTGTAAAACGAGTGGCATCTGAAGGTATATATTCTAGACCAGTTACATAATGCGTGCTTTGAATATAATCAGCATCTCTATTTAAATAATTTCCTTGGCTGTCTTTGAAGCCCAATGCAGTATTTGGGGCCAGTTTGAAATAATTTCCGATAGAGGCATTCCAAGTAAGTTTATCAGACCATACCCAACTTAGACCCATTCGAGGCGACAATTGATGCATGAAACGATTCCCTTGTGTGGTAAAACTATTTCCATCGGTTCTAATGCCTGCGCTAATACCTAAGCGATTGTCAAAGGCCCTTTTACCTACTTGAAAAAAAGCACCGTATTTATTATAATTAAAAGCAGCATTGTAGTTGATGGTGGTGGAAGGGGTTAACTTGGAGGTAGGGTTTGTGATATCATTGACCCTTAACAATTGAAATGTACTATTGTCGTAACCAACATTTACTAAATTAAGTCCTGTGGTCCATTTTAATCCCAATAAACTTTTTGTAATATCCCATCTAATATTATTGCCTAATTCATTGGAACTATAGTCAAAAGTTTTTTCTCCTTTAATGGGAGCCAAATTATTTTCATACTTTTCATTTACATTGTTCAAATGATTTCTACTAATGGCTAAATTCCAATAACCTTTCGTTATTAATTTTTTTAATGAAACGCCCACGGTATAGCTCCATTGATTGATAGAAGGACTTGAATTTAAGGCATAAATTTTTTGAGGCGTTGCGTTTTTGGGAGCAGCAAAAGCAAATTCATCAATAGCACCCACTCCTAAAAAAGTTAGCGTGGTTTTAGGATCAATGACATGCGTTACTTTGAATTGAAAGTCCCAAAAATTTGGTCGGATGGGCAAATCAATTAATTTAAATAAAAATTGCAAATAACTACGTCTAGCAGAAGCTAAGAAAGTTGTCTTTCCTGATTTAGACAAAGGTCCTTCGAAAGTGCTTGCAAATTCTGTCGCGCCTAAACGTAGATTGCCTTGTAATTTATCGGTATTGCCTCTTTTTTGTTTAAACTCAAATACCGAAGACAATGCATTGTCAAATTTAGCATCAAAAGCAGAGGAGGATAATTTTACTTCGTCTATAAAAGAAACATTTAAAATTCCTTGTGGACCACCAGCACTGCCTTGGGTACTAAAATGATTGATTACAGGAATTTCAATTCCATCTAAATAAAATACGTTTTCATTGGGAGCGCCCCCTCTAACAATAATATCATTCCTAAAACCAGCACCAGTACTGGCCGATCCAGTGACTCCAGGCAAGGATTGAACCACTTTGGATATATCAAAATTGGCACCAGGGCTTGATTTAATTTCTTCTGCAGTTAATCGTTGAACACTTAAAGGAGTTTCTAATGTGGCTACTCGTACTGTTTTTTTATTGCTTCCTACTTGAACCGTAGTTAATTGTACACTTTCAGTGATAAGTTCTATGGTATTATTGGTTTCATTCCCAGTACTTACTATGACATTAAAAAGAGTTAATGGGGCACTACCTAGTGAAGTGAATTTGATTTGGTATTGACCAGTTGGTATGGCTTTAAAATTATACTTACCTGTAGTATCTGTAAATGTTGAATAAATGGTATTCACCAATTTTACACTTACGCCAGCGATGGGCTTTTGTGTATTTTTATCAATGACCCAACCTGATAAATTTCCTTTTGATTGTGCAGAAACTTCTGCAAGAATGAAAAATAATCCTATTGTGAATAACCATTTCATGAAAAAACACTTTTCTATTGTAACAATTTTAAAGCATAAAAGTTGAAAATTAAAACGAAAAATGGAGGGTTTTTGCTTTACTGGATAGCATTAAACGTATTGAAACCACTGTCTATTGGGATCCCAAGCTTCAAATGATTTTGCTACTGCAGCTAAAAATTTAGATCCCATAGCACCATCCACAATTCGATGATCATAGCTCATGGACAAAAACATCATGTGCCTTACTAAGATCGCATCTCCAGAAGGGGTTTCTACGACCACTGGGCGCTTTTTAATGGCCCCCAAAGCTAAGATGGCTACTTGGGGTTGATTGATGATGGGGGTTCCCATGATGCTGCCAAAAGAACCAACATTGGTAACTGTAAAGGTACCACCTTGGGTATCCTGTGGTTTTAATTGATTGTTTCTTGCAGCAATTGCTAAATTATTCACTGCTTTACTTATGCCCACAATACTTAATTGATTGGCCCCTTTAATCACTGGAACAATTAAATTGCCAGAGGGGAGTGCCGTGGCCATCCCAATATTAATGTCTTTTCTTAAAATTATTTGATCTCCTAATAAACTGCTATTCACCATCGGGTATTGTTCTAATATAGCAGCAATACATTCTAAAAACATAGGAGTAAAAGTCAATTTTATACCTTCTCTTTTTTCAAACAGCTGTTTTACTTGCTCTCTCCAAACTACCATATTGGTAACATCGGCTTCCACAAAGGAAGTTACATGCGGACTGGTTTGAACACTTTCCACCATATGTTTGGCAATCAACTTGCGCATCCGATCCATTTCAATGATCTCCGTTAATCCTTCCACCACCACTTCCGATGGATTGGCTAGTTTAGCTGTTGCTGAGCCACTAAATTGACCTTCGTTATTGTCGTAAATGGAACTGGGTTTAGTCAGAATAGATTTAGTTTCAGAAATTTTATTATTTTGATTTTCAATAAATTGACTATTGTTACCTAGTATTTTTTTATTGGCAATAAAAGCAATGATGTCTTTTTTAGTTACCCTTCCTTGCGTTCCAGTTCCATGAATGGATTGGAGTTCTTGCATACTTACCCCTTCATTTTGTGCAATATTCATCACCAAAGGAGAATAAAATTTAGGATCATCCAACATGATTTCAGCAGCCTCTTTTAAATTAGTCGATGTATTCGGCGCTGGAATGGAGGGAATATAAGGGATAGGTATTTCTGTTGCAATGGGTAAAGATGCTTGAACTTTAGGTTCGAATACGGAAGATAGGATAGGGGCAGTTGTATCACTCAACGCTTTGTTGGATTGTATTTTTGCAATCACCGTACCAATGGGAACAACACTATTAACTTCAAATAAAATTTCTGTAATGATGCCTTCTGCAGTAGAAGGGATTTCGCTGTCTACCTTATCCGTTGCTATATCTAAAATGGTTTCATCTAATTGTACAGTATCGCCCACCTTTTTGTGCCACTTTAAAATGGTCGCTTCCATGATACTTTCACCCAACTTAGGCAAAACCAAATCGACAATTGGCATAAGGGTTAATTT
>Ga0209829_10000453_pt1 | contig 37948 bp, 33 predicted proteins | sample C_140205_EF_Meta_FD_187311 | JGI IMG/M metagenome (GOLD analysis project Ga0209829, IMG submission 187311) | Freshwater microbial communities from Lake Croche, Canada to study carbon cycling - C_140205_EF_MetaG (SPAdes) (version 2) | ecosystem: Environmental > Aquatic > Freshwater > Lake...
CCGTGGACGGCAGAAGTCTCCTCGCGGAGGCCGAGGCGGCCTAACGCTCGTCGAGCGTCCGCCGATCCCCGGCTGCCTCACCCCCAATTGCATGGCAGGATGCCATGCGCAGCACCAGCGGGCGGAGGCCCGCCAAGACGCTGGCTGTAGACAGGCATCCGCCTGTCGGGGCAGCAGGATGCCGTGTTTGTCGTAAAGACATCTGCCCGGCTCGCGCACGCGGGCGGAGGCCCGCCAAGCGAGCATCGCCACCCAGCTGCCGGGCATGGATGCCCGGCTCGCGCACGCGGGCGGAGGCCCGCCAAGCGAAAATCGGCAGGATGCCGATGTTTCGCGTGTATTCAGAAAAGACGCGTCTGCGGACCGACTCGCGGCAGCGTGCCCAGATGCGCCTCGCCCTTGGGGGTGAGCCTGCGCCCCCGGGGAGTGCGGACGACCAGCTCACACCGCAGCAAAAAGGGCTCGACGTCATCCTCGAGCGTATCCGTCGCCGAACTCATCGTGTGGGCGATCGCCTCAATGCCGACCGGACCGCCTGCAAACACCCGTTGAATCGTCTCCAGGTAGCGGCGATCAAATCCGTCGAGGCCGAATTCGTCGATCCCTTGCATCTCCAGTGCCGTGCGGGCGATTTCCACGTCCATCAAGCCATTGGCCCGGCTGGTGGAAAAATCGCGGATCCAGCGGAGACGGTTGTTGGCCAGTCGCGGCGTGCCGCGGCTCCGCCGACTGATCTCATCGGCCGTGGCATCATCCATCGGCATGCTCAGCTTCGCAGCCGATCGTCGCACGATTTCGGCCAATTCTGCATGCGAATAGAAGTCGAGGTGTTCCCGCATCACGAACCGGTCGCGGAGCGGCGCCGAGAGCAAGCCGGGCCGCGTCGTGGCCCCCACGAGGGTATAGGGCCGCAGCGGCATGTTGATGGTGCGGGCCGACACGCCGTCGCCCAGCGTGATGTCGATCCGAAAATCCTCCATCGCTGGGTAGAGAAACTCTTCAACGGCGATCGGCAGTCGGTGGATTTCGTCGATGAAGAGAACCGATCCCTCGGCCGCATTGGTGAGGTAGGGGAGCAGGTCCTTCGGCGCGGACAGCGCCGCCCCGCTGGCGATCTGGAGGGTGGTGCCCAGTTCCCGCGGGATGCATGTGGCGAACGTGGTCTTGCCCAGTCCTGGCGGCCCGTCCAGGAGAATGTGTCCGAGGGGTTCCCCCCGTTTTCGCGAGGCATCAACGGCGATCGACAGCCGTTCAAACACCGCCCGCTGCCCGACCATCTCGCTAAACCGCTGCGGCCGCAGGGCGCGATCTTCGACTGGCGCATCGTCGGTGGCCTGCACGGTGGGCTGGCGGAAACTTTCCATGAGATCCTCTTGCGTCAGCCTACCCGCTGGCGGCTCAACAGGGACAGCAGGCCGTGTGGTGCGTGACCGCAGCTCGCCCGGCACGGCACAGGAATTGTCACCGGGGCCTGTGCATCTGCCTGTAAATGGCCTCGAGGGCGTCCTGCACGTCCTTAAACTTCTTCTTGCCCTCGCGGAGACCGTCCACGAGCCGACGGGCTTCGGTTTCGGAGTGGCCCAGCGATCGCAGCACCTCAAACGTCTCAGTGAGCACGTCGGTCCCGGGCCCGACCTCGCCGGGAGACTCACGGGCCACCAAGAGTGCGAATTTCGGCATTCGACGCCGCAGCTTGGCAATCATTCGTTCGGCCGTGGCCGCACCGATGCCAGGCAGGGTGGAGAGCATCGCGGCGTCCTGCTCCTCGATGGCGGTCGCGATCTCGCCGACCGGCCGCACGATGGCACGGAGGGCCTTCCGCACCCCAACGCCATCCACCTCGCAAATCAGCTCGAAAAACTCCCGCTCCACCTCGGTGAGAAAGCCCACCAGTCGCGGCACCATGTTGCCTCGGGTGGGGTTGCCTTCCAGAAACTCCAGTGTGTGGAGCGTCACGGTCTGTCCGAGCTTCTGCTGCAGCCCGCGGCGAACCAATTCCGGCACGAGCACCTCGTGAACAGCGTGCCCCATCAACAGTTCCACGCCCGAAGGTTCGACCCTTTCGAGCACCCCAGACACTCTTTTGATCATGGCCTGGAACTCCTGATGCGGTCGATGGTAAGTCCTGCGTGCAGCGGCCGCAGGCGGAGGTGATAGTCGGCGAGGGCGACGGCAAGGGCATCGGCAGCGTCCGCGGGCTCGGGGCGGCTGACCAGCCCCAGTTCCCGCTGGACAGCCATCTGCATCTGCTCCTTACCGGCGTGGCCGTTGCCGGTGAGCGTGCTCTTCACGCGGGTGGGCATGTAATGGTGCACCGCCAAGCCAGACTGGGCAGCGGCCAGACAGATCACGCCCCGGGCGTGTCCCATCAAAATGGCCGTCTTCGGGAAGCGGGCGTGCACGAAAATCTGCTCGATCGCCATGGCGCCCGGGCGAAAGGTCTCCAGCACCTCGCGAACTCCGGCGTGGATCGTGGCCAGACGTGTTTCCAGCGTTTCTCCGCGGGAGCGGACGGTGCCGGCCTCCAGCAGGCGCACGGAAGTCCCCGACCACTCCACCACGCCGTAGCCGGTGATATTCAGTCCGGGATCGAAGCCGACCACGCGGGAAGGGAAACACTGGCTTTCCATGCGGAGAGCCTAGCGGCGAGTGAAAAAATGGGACAGGCCGAAACGGCGAACCATGGAAGAGGGATCGCCACGGGCCGGCTCGTCATTTGGAAGCCCGAGCACTGTCGAGCATTGAAGCCCGAGCACTGTCGAGCATTGAAGCCCGAGCACCGTCGAGCACTCAAGCCCGAGCACTGTCGAGCACTCAAGCCCGAGCACTGTCGAGCGACGTTTCATCGCGACCGCGGCCTGACGCCGGCACCACGCGTGCAGCCAGCATCCAATACACCCCGCTGGGCTCGAACCAGCAACCTTCGGTTCCGTAGACCGATGCTCTATCCAATTGAGCTAGGGGTGCCCTACCTGCGGAAGAATACACCGTTCACGCACGGGCACCAAGCTTGCTTTGTGGCTTTCCGAGAAATCCGCCCTTCACTCAGCTGTTCTGGATCGGTTTCTGCCTCTGACCGCCTCCGACAGGCCGGGCAAGCCTCCCTCCCGCAGGACGAGAAAGCCTTCCTTGTCCACATCGAAGGCCGTCTCCAGCACACATGCCCAGGGAAGCCCCGGGGCCACGTCGGCCCCTGGAGGCTGGTTGGGCCTCCTGGGCAACGTGGCGCCGAGCACGAGCGTCCGCGATTCCCCCACACAAACCCCGCGATCGATCAGAGGTGAAAGCCCCAGGTCATCGCGCATCGCGGCCCGCGGCCAGACTACGACGCCGTTGACCACCCGTCCCACCGTGTGGGCCTTTGATGTGATCTCGTGATCGGCCGTTCCTCGCGCCGGCGGCGTGTTCATCGCCACCAGTCCATGCGCCTCCCGAGCCGCGAAGGCCACGACCGGCTCGATCCCAAACACCTCCCGAAACCGCTCCGCTGCCAGGCGGGCCCGGGGCAGATCGGCCACGTCGTTGATCGGCATCACCACCGCCGCGAGCATGTCACCCCAGCCAGGCAGCGGCGTGCCGCCGTCGGTGGGCTCGTTCGCCAGGCCGAGCACCTGCTCGATGCGGGCCAGCCAGATGGTGGTGCCTTCTCGCACGATCGCCTCGCCCAGCCTGCGCGGGGAAAGGCTGGCATCGGCCACGACCGCCCGCATATTCAGCAGGGGACCGGCAAATAAGCCCAGCGATCCGTGCAGCGGATCGCCCACCGCCAGCGATGACAGGATCCGGTCGTCGCGACGCAGCAGGCAGCAGCCGTCGAAGGCTTCGGCGGTTGCCGCCATGGCCGTCCAATCACTCGCTTCGGCGACAACGACTGCGGCAAAGAGAGCCGGGCCCGCGAACATCTGGCCGGCCGTAGAGGCGACCCCCTGGGCATCAATCGAGACCACATGGCTCCGCTGCCGCCGCGCCCAGACCGGGATCTCCCGGCCAGCCGACCGCGTGGCCAGCATCCGCTGCCTGACGGCGGTGGCTGTAATCTCCTGCAACGCCAGCCGTGCCTGGTCGCCGGGCGTGCCGACGGGCAGGGGAGGGCCGTAGGTGAGCGTCACGGGCCGGCGAAAAACCCGCGGCCACTTGGTGAAATATCGTCCCTCCGAAAAGCTCAGCGGGCTGCCCCACATGCCGTCGATGTGCAGCGGGACGATCGGCGCATCGACCCGTTCCAGGATCCATTCCAGGCCGCGTTTGAAACCCAGAATCTGCCCGGTCCGCGAGATGCCACCCTCGGAGAAGATACCGATCACATCGCCGGCCGACAGGCCCGACTGGATCGTTTTGAGTGCTTGCCCCATCGATTTGGGCCGCGGCTCGAAGAGGATAAACCTCCACTGATCGGCGAGCATCCGCATGAATTTACCGCGGATGTTGGGGCCGTAGACGACCATGCGGATCGGCCGCAGGCCCGACAGAACGACGATAAATCCGTCGAGCCACGAGAGGTGGTTGGCCACCACGACCACTGGCCCGGAGGCCGGAAGGCGTTCGGGATGCGCGACACGAAATCGGTGCGTGGCGCTGACGATCGATGCCACGAAGATCCGCAGCGATGCCCGCGGTGCCGCATAGATCGCGGCGGCGCAGGCCGCCAATGCCAGCAGGCCAAAGAGTGCGAAAATGGCCTGGGCGGAAAGGAGCGGTTCGGCATTGGCCGCTGCGGCGGCGGTCCACGGGCTCCGCAGCAGGCCGTAGAGCAGCGACGCCCCGAACATGCCCGCAAACGTGAGTAGGTTGGCGGCGGCCAGCAGGGCTCCCCGGCGGGGCGGCGGGCTTTTTTCCTGAAACGACGCCTCCAATGGCACGTCGAAAATGCCGGCCCCGAGGCCCAGCAGCACCAGCGAGCCGGCCGCCCACCACCAGGCAAACCCCTGCATCGTGCCGCCTGTCGCAGTGAAGATCGTCTGAGGTCCGACGGCAAGGCAGAAAGATCCTGCCGCCATCAGCAGCGCCCCCAGCGGCACGAGCCCCAGATTGACTCCCCGTGTCGACACTTTTCCGGCAACGACGCTTCCCAGCCCGATGCCGCTGACCAACGCAACCAGCAGCGGCACCACCTGTCCCTGCGACGTCGCCCCCGCCTCGGTGGCGAATTGGTCGACATTCAGCTGCGCCACAGCCCCCAGCGCCCAGAAGAAGACGATGCCGGCCGCAGCGGCAGCCAGTTCGCGGGAGGCAAAAAGTTCGACGAGGTCCGACCAGGTGCGTGCCATCGCATTCCAGGGCGGGGGCGACGTCGGATCGGCCGCAGGCCTGGGCACGAGCAGGAGGGCGGCGATCCAGCCGGCGATCGCGAGGCCCACGAGCACGATCGCGGCCGGCAACGCATGCAGCCAAAGCGGCGACGAATGCAGGAGCCCATCGCTACCGGGCACGACCGTGCCATCGGCCAGCCAGTTGCCACCGGCCATGCCGACGAGCGTTGCCGCCAGCGTCGCCATCGCAAAAAGGCCGTTGGCGGGAGAGAGCCGGGCGGCGGGCACGCACTCGGGAATCGTGCCGATCACGCTCGGACTGAGCAGTGCCGCCTGGCAGCCGATCAAGACCACGCTCCCGAGCAACAGCCAGAGCCCACCGGGCAGGCCGGCAAAGATGCCCCCTGATCGTACGCCCCAGGCCACGGCGGCTGCGGCTGCGGCCGCGATCAGGATCTCCGCGAACTTGCACCAGACAATCACCGACCGCTTCGGATACCGGTCGGCGAGGAAGCCGGCCAGCCACGCCAGCAGCACGAAGGGCAGCACGAAGCCGGCCGTACCGACGGTGAGCACAAGGGCCACCTGAGGTCCTGCAACCGCTTTTTTTCCAAGGCCGATCGCCAGCCATCGGATTACGTTGTCGTTGAGGACGGTGAGCACCCGCAGGGCGAGCAGGGGCCAAAAGCCGTTGGCTGCCGTGGAAGTGCGTGTGACTGTGTCCAAAGTGTCGTCTCAAAAGCGGGTTGTAAGGGGGGGGTTTATGCCAAGGTCATGCTCAACTGCATGGCAGGCAGGCCAGAGCAACAAGAGCTTAAAACACTGTTTTTCAGCGGCCGCATCAGCCTCCAGGCCCCGTCCACAAGGCTGGCAAACATTGCGGGCAGTTTGCAGGGGGGTGGGGGTCGAGCGTATTCTGAATGGAGTCCTCACGCCGTAACAAGGCCGATCGCCTCCGGATTCCGCCCGGTGATCACCGGCTGGCCGGTGCGGCTCATCACGGAAGAAAACAAGGGAAACGCCATGTTTTGCTCTCTCACAATCGTGTGCCACCATCTTTCTGGCCGCCGCAGTAGGCGGCTTGCGATCGCCTCGGCGGTATTGGCCGTTGCTTGTGTTGCCACCGCGCCGAATGCACACGGGCAGATGGTGGTGTACGAGACGCTGCGGCCCGTGGTGTCGTACTACACTCCCGTCGCAGCCGGCTATCCGGGCGGCTACATCGCCAACTACTCACCGGCTGGCAATTATGCCGCGGTCACGGCGTTTTCCCCCCCTGTCGCCACCGGCTACGTCGCCAACTACCCGGTCGCCCAGGTCGCCAACTATCCGGTCGCTCAGGTCGCCAACTACCCGGTCGCCCAGGTCGCCAACTATCCGGTCGTCCAGGTCGCCAACTACCCGGTCGCTCAGGTCGCCAACTACGCAGTGGAGTCCGTGGCTTCCCCCATGATGGCCGCCCCCATCGCCGTGACCAGCTATTACTCCCCGGCACCGGTGATGGCCGCGCCGGTGATGGCGTACTACGCCCCGACGGCAGTGGCAGTGCCGCTCTATCGCCGCGGCCTCTTTGGCGGTCTTCGGCCCACTCGGACCGCGATGTACATCCCGTATTGATTAGGATTTTCTTGCCCCGCCGTCCGCCCGCGCTATAGTGCCGGCGAACGTGGAATTTCGCCCCGACTCATTGGTGCTTTCGGGAGCCCCGCAAGCCGGCGTGAGCAGGTTCGTGAGCAGGGTTTAGATCCGCGATCTGCTGGGCCGTGCAACGCCGTTTTGGGTGCATAAAACCCAAAACAAAGGGTTTTTTAACTGGAACAATCTCATGCCCGGCGCGGCATGGACTTTTTCAACGGGCTTCTCGTGCAAACGCGCATGACGCGAACAGTCAACATTATCGGTGCCGGCCCCGGCGGCTTGGCCTCCGCCATGCTTCTCGCCCGGGCGGGTGTCCGAGTGCGGATTCTCGAACGCCTCGATGTTCCGGGCGGTCGCACCAGCACGATCAGCACGCCTGAAGGCTTCCGCTTTGATCTGGGCCCCACGTTCTTTCTCTACCCGCAAGTCTTGGAGGAAATCTTCGCCGCCAGCGGCTACGACCTGAGACGCGAGGTGGAGATGGTGCGCCTCGACCCGCAGTATCGGCTCGTCTTCGGCGCCGGTGGCGACCTGCTGGCGACGCCTGACGTTGAGCGGATGGAGGCCGAGGTTTCGAGGCTGTCGCCGGCAGACCGCGGCTCATTCACCCGATTCATGGTCGCCACGCGGGCGAAGTTTGCCCGTTTTGCCCCGTTCCTGGAACAGTCCTTCGAGAGTTGGAGGGATCTGGCCACCCCCGATCTGCTCAAACTGATGCCGCTGCTCAAGCCGTGGAAGAGCCTCGACGCCGAATTGGGCACGTTTTTCTCCGACGAGCGGATCCGCCTGGCCTTCACGTTCCAGTCGAAGTATCTGGGCATGTCTCCGTTTCGCTGTCCGAGCCTGTTCTCGATCCTCTCGTTTCTTGAATACGAGCACGGCGTCTTCCATCCCATCGGCGGCTGCGGTGCGGTGTCGGCGGCGATGGCGAGGATCGCGACCGATATGGGCGTTGAAATCCACTACGGCGAACCGGTCGAGTTGCTTGAGTTTGAGGGCCGCAAGTTGACGGCGGTTCGGACTCCCCGAGCGACGTACAAGGCCGACGCCACCGTGGTGAATGCCGACTTCGCGCGCACGATGACGCGGCTGGTGCCCGACCGGTTGCGCCGGCGGTGGAGCGATCGGAAAATTGCCGGCAAGCGGTTCTCCTGCTCGACGTTCATGCTGTACCTCGGCATCGAAGGACGCTACGACGACATTCCGCACCATTCGATTTACCTCTCCGAGAACTACCGGGATAACCTCGCCGACATCGAGTCGCGCCACGTGCTCAGCAACGACCCATCGATGTACGTGCAAAATGCCGGCATCACCGACTCCACGCTCGCCCCCCGTGGCATGAGCACGCTCTACCTGCTCGTTCCCGTCACCCACCGGCATCCAAACGTCGACTGGCGGCGGGAGGCGCCGCGTTTCAGAGAAGTGGCCCTCGATCAACTCGATCGCTTTGGCATCCACAACGTGCGGGAGAGGATCCGCTATGAGAAGATGCTGACCCCGGACGACTGGCAGGATGGCTACGAGATCTACCGCGGAGCGACGTTCAACCTCTCGCACGACCTCGGCCAGATGTTGCACTTGCGTCCGCACAACCGCTTCGAGGATCTCGAGGGAGTGTATCTTGTGGGTGGGGGTACACACCCTGGCAGCGGGCTGCCCGTGATTTACTCCTCGGCGAAAATCTCGTCGAACCTGCTGCTGCAGGACCTGGGCATCGACCCAGGCGCATCGGATCGGCACCACCTCCCACGCACTTTTGAGCACGGAGCCCGCCAGTGCGATGCCATGACGGCCGGACGATAGACGCCCGCTTTGAAACCGATGCCCCCCAGACACAGCCGAGGATGGCACGATGAACGCGTCGCGTAAATCAAACACGGTTGTGGTGGTCGGGGGTGGGCTCGGCGGACTGGCGGCCGCCTGCACGCTCGCGGCCCGCGGCTACGCCGTGACGCTCTGTGACAAGAATTCGTGGGTGGGCGGCAAGGCCGCCGTGCTGGCGGAGCAGGGCTTCCGCTTCGACATGGGACCGACGATCCTAACGATCCCGGGCGTGCTCAAGCGCATCTACGCCGAGGCCGGCCGCGACCTGAAAAACCACCTCGACCTCGTGCCACTCGACCCGCAGTGGCGGAGTTTCTTCGACGACGGCACCTCGCTCGACCTGTTCGCCGACGTCGATCGCATGCGTGCCACGCTCGATGCATATGCTCCGGACACCGGGTCTGGCCAGGGCTACGCACGGTTCATGGATCTCTCCGAACGGCTCCACCGGCTCTCCAACAACTACTTCTTCTGGCGGAGCGTGGGGGGCATGAAAGACATGTTCGATCCCCGGCGTGGCCTGTCGCTGTCGATCATGAAGGAAGTCATGGGGATGCGGCTCGGCCGCAGCGTGGCAGGCACGGTGCGGTCGTTCGTGTCCGACGAGCGGGCTGCCCAGATGCTCGACCACTTCACGCAGTATGTCGGCAGCGCCCCCGACGCCTCGCCCGCCGTGCTCTGCAGCATCGCCCACATGCAGTCGCAGGAAGGGGTGTGGTATCCCCGCGGCGGCACCGGCGCCGTGCCGAGGGCCCTGGCCAGTCTGGCCGTTGATCTGGGCGTGGAGATCCGAACGCAGACACCGATCAGCCGCATCATCGTGGAGGGCGGCCGCGTGCGGGGAGTCGAGACGGCGGCCGGCGAGACGATCGCCGCCGGAGCCGTGGTCAGCAATTCCGACAGTGTCCGCACCCACCGCGAACTGGTGGATGGCCCGCCCCGCAACCGGTTCCTGAACCGCCGCCGATACGAGCCCGCCTGCTCGGGCGTGGTGCTCTACCTCGGCCTCGACAAGCGGTACGAACAGCTGATCCATCACAACTTTGTCTTCTCGGCGGATCCGCACGAGGAGTTTGAGACGATCTACCGCCGTGGCGAGCCCGCCCCCGATCCCACCTGCTATGTCTGCGCTCCCGCAGTCACCGAGCCGGCCGTGGCGCCACCGGGGGGCGAGGCTCTCTACGTGCTGGTGCACACCCCTTACCTGCGGCCCCACCACGACTGGTCGAAGATGTTCGCCCCGTATCGGGCACGCATCATCGAGAAGCTTGAGAGCACGGCAGGGATGAAGGATCTTGAGAAGCACATCGTCTTCGAGCGGGCCCTGACGCCGCAGGACATCCACGACCGCTATCACGTGCTCAACGGCGCGATCTACGGTCTGGCCAGCCACGGCACATTCCTCGGCGCCTTCAAGCCGGCCAATCGGTCGCCCGACATCGAGGGGCTCTATCTTGCCGGCGGTTCGGCCCACCCTGGCCCCGGTATGCCGATGGTGATGATGTCCGGCTGGATCGCCGCCGACTGCGTCGATCGGGACGGGCTCGTGGCCCATGCGCCTGCGTCGGTGCGCCCCGCGGCGTGCACCGTCTGACCGACATGACTGACCGCCCCCCGGGCTCCGCTTTCATGCCGACTCGCGACGACCTCCACGAGCACGAACTGCCCGCCTTCTCGCACCGGCTCAACGGCTGGTTCATGCGCTATGTGCGCCGGTATCTCCAGCGTCACTTTCATGGCGTGCGGCTGCTCAACGCCACCGCCGACATCCCTGCCGTTCCCGACCTCGCGGGCGAGCCGGCGATCTTCTACTCCAACCATCCCAGCTGGTGGGATCCGCTCACATTCCTCTTCGTCGGCCAACAGCTCCATCCCGGACGCATGATCTACGGACCGATCGACGGGCTGGCCCTGAGCAAGTATCGATTCATGGAACGCATCGGCTTCATCGGCATCGAACCGGGCACATGGCGGGGTTCGGCCCGCTTCCTGCGCATGGCCCGCGCTGCGGGCCGGCGCAGCGACGTGATCTTCTGGACCACTTCGCAGGGGGATTTTGCCGATCCGCGTGAGCGGCCGGCCCGTATCCGACCAGGCGTTGGCCATGCCGTGGCCGCGGCCGATCGGTGCCTCGTGGTGCCGCTGGCCGTTGAATACCCGTTTTGGAACGAGCGGCTTCCAGAGGCGCTCGTGGCCTTCGGGCCGGCGATCCAGATCGCCGATGCACCGCGTCGGACCGCGGAAGAGTGGACGGCGGTGCTGGCCGCGGCGCTCGAAGCGACGCAGAACAGGCTGGCCGAGGCGGCGCAGCGACGTGATCCGCGTGCATTCACGACACTGCTCTCCGGCAAGGTGGGCGTGGGGCTGGCCTACGACATCATCCGCCGGCTGAAGGCCTGGGCGCGGGGCGAACGCTTCGATGCCTCGCATGGCGGGAAAGAGAATGCGGATGGAGCGCTGCCATGACGCCATTGGCGGTTGGCACGCTTGTCGCCGTGAGTGTCGGGCTGGCAGCTATCCCGGCGGTGCTCACGATCACGAATCTGCGAGTATTTCTCCCTGCGCCGCCGTCGGAGCAGGCCGGAACAACCGCTCCGGCGGGCCGGGCTGTGCCGCAGGTGTCGGTGCTCGTGCCCGCGAGAAACGAGTCTGCGGCCATCGGGCAGTGCATGCAGGCCGTGCTCGCCAGCCGCGGCGTGGAGCTCGAGCTCGTGATTCTCGATGACGCTTCGACCGACGGCACCGCAGAAATCGTGGAGCAGCTGGCCAGGAACGATTCCCGCGTTCGGCTGGTCCGCGGTCGGCCGCTGCCGCCGGGCTGGTGCGGCAAGCAGCACGCCTGCAGCCAGCTGGCGGAGGCGGCCACGCACGACACCTGGGTGTTTCTCGACACCGACGTCTTGCTCACCCCTGACGCGCTCTCCCGGTGCGTCGCGTTTCTGGATGCCTCCCGGGCGGCGCTCGCCAGCGGCTTTCCACGGCAGGTGATCGGCTCGTTCCTGGAGTGGCTGCTGCTGCCGCTCATCCATTTCGTGCTGCTTGGGTTCCTGCCGATCTCCCGCAGCCGCATGGAAAAGTCACCGGGCCTGGCCGCAGGCTGCGGGCAGCTGTTCATCACCCGGCGAGAGGGCTATCTGAAGGCCGGCGGCCACGCGGCCATTCGCGCTTCGCTCCACGACGGCATCAAGCTGCCGCGGGCTTTTCGCCGCGTGGGCCTCCGCACCGACATCTTCGACGCCACCGACATCGCCGCCTGCAGGATGTATACGCGGAGCATCGACGTGCTCCAGGGCCTCGCGAAGAATGCAACCGAGGGAATCGGCTCACCCGTCACGATCCTGCCCTTCACGATTCTGCTGGCGGGCGGCCAGATCGTGCCGTTCGTGGTCGTGGCATGGGGGCTGGCGACCGGATGGCAGGGATGGCCGGCGTGGGCGGTGCCTGCGGCCGTTGCCGCCGTCGCGCTCTCGTACCTGCCGCGGATACTCGAGGCCGCGAGGTTCCGGCAGAGCCTCACGAGCGTGCTGGCCCATCCCCTGGGCATTGCCGTGTTTCTCGGCATCCAGTGGGTGAGCCTCGCGCGTCGGCTGCTCGGCCTCCAGACGAGTTGGCGGGGTCGGTCGCTCGCCCCGCAGTGATGCCGGCGTGGGCAATCCATCAACCCGGGATTTCCCAGATGGAATTTCTAGGACCCCCTCTAGCAGGCCGTGGATAAACTGCCTGCTCGACCGCACGAGGCGGTCGCGAGTGCGCAGCACTCGCGACAAAACGGACGTTTTGCAAGTGGAACTATTTTCAGATCCGGTCAGGGCATGGATGACTTTTTCCACGGGCAGCTAGGCGACTCGTTCGGAGTCGATGACGAAGCCGCCCGCCATCTCTTTATCAGACGGCCTTCTTGTTGGCAGCACGTTTTCTAGCGTGCTGATTCTTGTGGCAGCAAGTTTTCAACGTGCTGAGTCTTGTGGCAGCAAGTTTTCAACTTGCTGATTCCGACACGATGAAATCGTGTCGCCACGGGGAAGGAGCGAGGAAGAAGGAGCTGGGAAAAGAGAGAAGGCGTGGAGCCCCAGTGCGGGAATCATCCAATCGCGTTACACGAACCCGCCGTGAAACCAAAAGCCTCATGAGATTCTTCGATCCGATGAGCACGCATGAGCACGCATGAGCACGCATGAGCACGCATGAGCACGCATGAGCACGCATTGGCAGGAAGCCCCTGATTTCCCCCCCTGAGCAGAATCTGTGGGTACATCTCGGCTCGGGTAGGTTTACCCCATCGGATGAAACAGCGCGATTTCGATGCCTTGCGGCGTTCTCGAGCCATACGCTTTTCTGCTGGTCAGTTTCGCCTTGCCGCTGAATCCCTCGACGACGCCCGATGAGATCACGTCTCCAGTTCGGAACCAGTTGAGGATCAGATGCCGGTATCTCTTGTGGCCACAAAAGGGCATCGTGTCTCTTGTGGCGACAAGATTTCATCGTGTCTCTTCTGCAAGTTGAAAACTTGCAGCCACATGGGAAAACTTGCAGCCACATTGGAAAACTTGCACCCACATGGGAAAACTTGCTGCCACAGGGAAAGAGAAGTCCGACACGATGAAATCTTGTCGCCTCGACAATCCGGGTCAACTCAACGCGGAGGAGCTTTCCCTGCACGCCAGCGATCGGGCCCGAGTCACGTTTGCGATCGCCGCCTCGACCGTGTCGGCCAGCGCCGTGAGATGCCCCATCTTGCGGCCCGGCCGCGGCTGGCTCTTGCCGTAGAGCAGCAGGCTCACGCCGGGCACGGCGAGCGCCGCGGCCCAGTCGGGCTCGCCGTTGGCCCAGCAGTCGCCCAGCAGATTCGCCATCGCCGCCGGCGCCAGCTGCCGCGTCGAGCCCAATGGCAGCCCGCAGATCGCGCGGACCTGCTGCTCGAACTGCGAGGTCTCGCAGGCCTCGATCGTGAGGTGGCCGGAGTTGTGCGGCCGGGGCGCGATCTCGTTGACGAGCACGCGGCCGTCCCGCGTTACAAAGAATTCGACGCAGGCCACGCCCACCACCCCGAGCTTTTCCAGAACCGCCGCCGCCATGGTCGTGGCGGCATCGAGCACGCTCCCGGGCAGGCCCGCCGGCGCGGAGGAAACGTCGAGGATGTGATGCCTGTGAAGATTTCGTGTCGGCGCGAACACCGCCGTGGCGCTGTCCAGGCCCCGCGCGGCCACGACCGAGATCTCGCAGTCGAAGTCGATCCAGCCCTCCAGCACGAGTTCCTGCGGCACCGAATTCCGAAAGCCGAGTTCGTTCCACGCGGCGTCGATCGCAGGACCGTCAGCACCGGATTCGAGCTTCCGCTGCCCCTTGCCGTCGTAGCCAAAGGCCGCGGTCTTGAGCACCGCCGGCAGGCCCAGGACGGCGACCGCAGCGTGGAGATCCTCCCGCGATCGCACCATGCGATGCGGTGCGCAGGCAAACCCCTCGCGAACGAGAAACGCCTTCTCTCGACCACGGTCTTGCGTGGTAAAGAGCACCTCGGGAGCAGGGCGGACCGGCACGACGGCGGCCAGCGCCCTGAGCGCCTCGGCGGACACGTTTTCAAACTCAAACGTCACCACATCGAAGCCCCGGGCGCTGGCCGCCAGTGCCGCCGCATCGTCATAGGCCACGACGTGCACCCGGTCGCAGTGGTGTGCCGCCGGGCAGTCGGCCACATCGGAAAATGCCTCGACGCGGTAGCCCATTCGCCTGGCGGCCGTCGCCAACATCGCGCCCAGCTGGCCACCGCCCATCACGCCGAGCGTTGCGCCCCGTTGGATGGTCGGCGGGATGACCGGCGGAATTATTTGTCGCTCGGCCGTTCCGACCATTGCGTGCTTTCCGTTTCCAGCCGCTCGCCCAAGACGCGGTCGGTCTGCGCGGTGCGATAGGCGACGAGTTTGCTGCGCAGGGAGGAGTCGTCCAGGGCCAGAATCGCGATGGCCAGCAACGCCGCGTTGGCGGCCCCTGCGGGCCCGATCGCCAGCGTGCCCACCGGAATGCCCACGGGCATCTGCACGATCGACAGCAAAGAATCAACGCCCCGTAGCATCGACGACTCGACCGGCACGCCCAGCACCGGAAGGTGCGTCTGAGCGGCGAGCATGCCGGGGAGATGCGCGGCGCCACCGGCGCCCGCGATGATGACTTTCAGCCCACGATCGGCCGCCGTTCGGGCGTAATCGGCGAGCTTGTCGGGCGTGCGGTGGGCCGAAACGATATCGCATTCGTGCGGCACGCCAAACTGTTCCAAAAGCTCCGCGGCCCGCTGCAGCGTGGCCCAGTCGGAGCGGCTCCCCATCACGACGCCCACACGGACGGGGCCGGTCCCCGAACGATGCGGAGCGGTCGCCGGGCTGGCGGGCTGGCGGCTGGCGGACGGGTTGGAATCGGCCACGGCACGGAATCCATCGCGGGCGGGATGGGAAGGGAATCAGACATCTTGATCTCACTCCCCCGCCGTTGCAACCTGTGCGGATGGCCCGCCCGCTTCCCGACATTCTGCCGATCCATTGGCCCGCAGGGCTGCCGGCGCCGCCCGAGCAGACCGAGGCGGCGCTCCAACGAGCTGCCACACTGCTCGCGGAGGGCGGGCTCGTGGCCATTCCCACCGAAACCGTCTACGGACTGGCGGCCGATGCGCTCGATGCCGATGCGGTCGATCGCATCTTCGCCGCCAAGGGTCGGCCGGCCTCGAATCCGCTGATCGTGCACGTGTCCGATGCAGCCATGGCACGCAGCCTCGCGGCGGCCTGGCCACATGCGGCGGAGCGGATCACCTCGCAGCTCTGGCCCGGCCCGGTCACCGTGATCGTGCCCCGCGGAGAGCGGGTGCCTACGGCAGTCACTGCGGGCGGGCCAACGGTGGCCCTGCGCTGCCCCGGGCATCCGCTCGCGCGGCGGCTCATCGAGATGCTGGGCAGGCCGCTGGCCGCCCCGAGCGCGAATCGCTCGCGGGCGGTCTCGCCGACGACGGCCGGCCACGTGCTGGAGGGCCTGGGCAACCGCGTCGACCTCATCCTCGATGGCGGACCGTGTAGCCGCGGCATTGAGTCGACCGTGGTCGACTGCACGACCGATCCTCCGCGGATCCTCAGGTTTGGACCGATCGATCGCGACGATCTTGAAGCCGTGCTTGGCGGGCCGGTGGCCGATGCGGTCGTCGTGACGGGCACCACCGCGGCGGCGGAGCCGGCCCGGTCGCCGGGGATGCTCACCCGGCATTACGCCCCAAAGACACCGCTTGAGGTGTCGACGACAGCCTCCGAACGGGTTGCATCGCTCGTGCAGGCAGGGAAACGGGTCGCCTGGCTCACGCCCCACACCGACGACCCGCAGGTGAGGTTGTTGGCGGCGTCACGCGACGTGCTCGTGGTGCCGATGCCCGCCCAACCAGCGGCCTTCGCCGCCTGCCTCTACGCCACGCTCCACGCGGTCGACCGCCGCAGCCTCGATCGAATCGTGGTCGATTCACCCCCCGCCACGGAGCCCTGGCGGGCGGTGGCCGACCGGCTGCGCCGCGCCGCCACGGCGTGAGCGAGGAAGAAGCTCAGTCCGAGCGGCAGCACGTTTTCGAGCGTGATGATTCAACACGAGAAAATCGTGTTGCCACGAAATGCCGACGCGTGGCCGAGGCAACGCGTGCCCTTACGCCAGAATCTCGCGAAGCGCGGCGGCGATCTCCGGATATTGAAAGACGAATCCCGTGTCGAGCGCCACCTGCGGAATCACCCGCTGCGACGCGAAGAGCACCTTGGCAAACTCACCAAAGAGCAGCCGGAGCCCGAAATAGGGTGCGGGCAGGAAGGCGGGCCGGTGGAGCTGTCTCGCCAGTGCCTTCGTGAACTCGCTGTTGCGAACGGGATGCGGGGCGACGGAATTCATCGGCCCGTGGACCGACGCCGTCTCGGCGGCATGCATGTAGAGCCGGGCCAGATCGGCCACGTGGATCCATGGCATCCACTGCCGCCCATTGCCGAGCGGCCCCCCACCGCCCAGTTTGAATGGCGTGAGCATCTTCGCCAGGGCGCCGCCTCCGGCCCCCAACACGATGCCCGTCCTCGCGGTGACCACGCGCACGCCAAGACGTTCCGCAGCCAGTGCTTCGCGCTCCCACTCCACGCAGACATCGGCGAGAAAATCGTGGGCTGGCGGTGCCGATTCGGGCAGCTCCTCCTCGCCGCGATCGCCGTAGTAGCCCACCGCCGACGCCGACACGAGCACCGTCGGCTTCTCGGAAGCCTGCGCGATGCCCTGCACGAGGTGCCGGGTGCCAATGACACGGCTGTCACGGATCCGCGATTTCTGCGCCGGGGTCCAGCGTCCCTCCGCAACGGATTCACCCGCCAGGTGCAGCACGACATCGATGCCCTCGAAGGCCTGCGGCGGAGGCGGCCCCTGGACGGAATCCCAGTGGACAATGCGTGAGCAGAGGTGGCCGATGCTCTGCTGAGCACGGTCGGGATTGCGGGAAAGAACCACGGGGCCGTTGAGGAGCCGCAGGAGCCGTGGACCTACAAAACCGGTCGCTCCCGTCACCAATGCCTTCATCGTGCTGTTCTCCAAAAAGGATGCCAATCACGTCTTCGCAAGAACTGTACTGACCGACCGTTTCTCGCCGTGTGAGACTGCCGTCGACGCACGCTTCGGCCAGCTTCAGTATAAACAGGGAGCTGCTGGAAGTCGGTTGCTTTTCTCACCATGCCCGCAGGCTGCGAATACACAGTCTGCGGGACCGCACGACGCGGCCTCGGGTGCGCATCACCCTTTCAAACAGGACATTTTCAAGCGGAATCTCGCTCCATGACCGGTAGGGCATGGACGACTTTTTCCACGAGAGGCTAGCCACCACACCTTGTCCGCACCCCCGCCCAGACGAACGTTCCTCACACTGACCGCGCGGGGCATTCCCAAAGCCGGACTTCGACGCGATCTGTGGGTGTCGACCGCCGACGCAGCAGCCTTCAGCGTGATGGTCGGCTGCGGCGAGACCTACATCCCGGCCTTCGCGCTGGCACTGGGACTGGGCCCGGTGGCCGCCGGGATGATGGCGAGCGTGCCTGTCCTGGTGGGCGCGATCTTTCAGCTGATCACACCACTGGCCGTGGCGAGGCTGGGCACCAATCGCGGCTGGGTGATTGCCTGCACGACGGTGCAGGCGCTGAGCTTCATTCCGTTCACGGCCTGGGCGATCCGCGGCACCGCCTCGCTGACGGAGCTGCTGATCGCGGCCAGCGTCTATTGGTCGGCCGGCATGGCGGGCGGACCGGCCTGGAATAGCTGGATGGGCACGCTCATTCCCGAAAGCATGCGGACCGCCTACTTCGCCCGCCGCAGTCGGCTCGGGCAGTTTGGCGTCTTCACCGGCTTCGTGCTCGGTGGACTCATCCTGCAGTGGGGCGAGGGCAGGGGGGCGACGCTGCTGGCGTTCGCGGGCCTGTTCATTGCCGCGGGGATCTGTCGGCTGGTGTCGACCATGATGCTTGTGAACTGCCGCGAACTGTCGCGGCCAGCTGCGGCTGCGGCGGCCGCCAGTGACGTCGGGCTGGGCTACCGCGACGCCTCAGCGGAGCAGGGTGGCCCAGCGCCCCTGTCGAGGTCGATGCATGGCCTGGGCGGCACGCTCCGCAGAATGGCGGCCTCGCCCTCCGGCCCACTGGTCGCGTATCTCTGCTGCTTCGCGTTCACGGCGCAGTTCGCTGCCCCGTATTTCACCCCCTACATGCTCCGCGAGCGCGGCTTTTCCTACCATGCCTTCATGCTCGTCGTGGCGACAAGCTTCCTCGCCAAAGCGATGGCCCTCCCCACCCTCGGCCGTTTGGGGTCGCGAATCGGGTCGCTCGGCCTCTTGTGGCTCGGGGGCATCTCGATCATCCCGCTGTCGCTGCTCTGGCTCCCCTCGGCGGATGTCGGCTATCTCGTCGCCGTCCAGTGTGTCGCCGGCTGCTGCTGGGCCAGCTGGGAACTCGCCGCGGCGCTGTTGTTCTTTGATGCCGTGCCGCAGCGAGATCGGACGGGCGTGGTCACGATCTACAACTTCGGGCTGGCCATCGCCACGCTCGCCGGCGCGGGAGCCGGCGGCACGCTGCTGTGGGCCTTGGGGGAGAACAGCACCGCCTACGTCTCAGTCTTCGCGGTGTCGAGCCTGCTGCGACTGGCCACCATACCGCTGCTGTGTCGCGTGCGGATGCCCGAGCAGAGGGAGGGTTCCCAGGCCGCTGACTGCTGACTGCGCGGAGCCTGCGTGGAAACTGCGAGCAAGACAGCGGGCCGTGATCAAACGCCTGCCGCTCAGCCAGAAGGAAACCGCAACTCGTTGGCCATGCTGTCGAGAAATGTGCGGGCTTTGCCGTAATCGCCCGCGGCGTAGTCGTTGACATGCTGCTTGAGCACGCCGATGAATTTCGAGATGGTCTGCTGAATATCCTTATACTGCTCGTACTGCATGCTCCCACCGGACGACGCGCGGTCTGCGAACAGCTTGTCGAGCTGCTCCCGATACGGGGCAAAGACCCGGTCGTTGAGCACCAGCGGATACTCGATGTGCCCGGTGACGGGGTCGAGCTGCGTGGAGCCCAGTCGGGGCGGGGCCGACATTTTTGCCATGTGAATGGCCTGCTCCTGAGTGACCGGCGGGCCCGCTTCGGCCGCCCGCGCGGAGCGATTGGTCTTCCGCATCTCGAAGTAGGTCTCGGTCCACCGCATCCGATTTTGGATTTCCAAGGTTTTCGCTTCTTCCCAGCCCTTGGCAGCCTCGGAATTCTCCAGGTTGTTGGCGCCCTGTGCCCTGAGCACCTCCGACATGCCGTAGGCCGCCCCCTGCCCGGCGGTCGACGCGTAGCCGCCGCGGTTGAAGCCAAATCCCATCTGGGCCGGCGCGGTCGCGGCGGGCATCCATGCCAGCAGAGCGATGGCCAGCACACGGAGGTGCGTTTGAGAAGTCAGCGGACAGGATGAGAGGGGGACACGCTTCGGTAGAGACATGCTGCAACCTCGTCTAGAAACAGATGGTTGGAGGGCGTCGGCGGGGCAAAAAATCCCGCCTTGAAAACTATGTAACAGTATACTCTGGCGGTTCGTGTGGAGCGACAGCGGTTTGGCCGACGCTCCCCACGGTGCGGACCTCGCACGGTGGCGGGTGTCCTGTTCGCTGAACCCATGTTAACCCATGTTTTTGGAGCATCATGACATGAGGCATCTGCCACTTGCTTGTTTGAACGCGATCGTGATGGTTGTGATGGTTGTCATGGTTGTCATGGCGCACGCGTTGACGGGCTGTTCCAAGCCGCAACCGCGCCCCGCGGAGCCGCCCCGACCGATCGCAGTGGCAGAGGCTTTGCCGGCGGAGGCCGCATCAGCCACCCCGCAGCCGTCACCACCGCCGGCCGGCCGAATGCCGCCCGAAGCGGCCAAAACGGCCCAGGCGGACAAGGCGGTCCCCTCCGCAGGAGAGTCCCCAGCAGCGGCGGAGGCCCGCGATGCCAATGCCGCACCGTCGCTCGAGAGTCTGCGAAAAACGCTCACCACCACGAACGACAGCAAGGTCCGCGTCGACATGATCGACGCCATCGCAAACCTCGGCCAAAACGCCCATCCGGCGATCGATGACCTCGTGAAGGCAACCGCAGACACCGAACCCCGGGTGCGGTGGCGTGCCGCCCGTGGCCTCGGAATGATCGGAGAACATTCCCTGCGGGTGCTCCCGGATCTCGTCAACCTGCTCGCAGATCCCGATCCCGTCGTGGCCACGCAGGCCGCCGCGGCGATCACCTTGGTGCGCAAGGATGACGGCCGCGCCGCTGCGGCGGTCCCCGCGGACGACGTGGCCAAGTATGCCGCCGCCACCGACGCCCTCAGCAAAACTGCCCTGCACCCAGACGCCCGAGTGCGCCGCGCCTCGCTCCGCGCGTTGCGGGTTCTCAGCCCGAATCCCGAGGCGCTGGCGAGGCTGGTGTCCCGGCAGTTGGCCGATGCCGATCCCTCTGTCGTGATGGCGGCGATTCATACGCTTGCCGACATGGACGAGACGGCCGTGCCATTTCTTCTCGAATCGCTGAAAGACCCGAAGGCCCGCTACTGGGCCACCGTGGCCCTGACCGAGATCGGCGCAGAAGCCGCTCCGGCCACGCCCTTGCTGATCGAGGAGATCCAGACGGGCGAAGCGGAGGAGAAATTGCAGGCGATCCTGGCGTTAGCCGCGATTGGCAGCGAGGCCGATGCAGCCGCCCCGGAGCTCGTGAAGGCGTTGGAATCCAACGACAATTCCCTCCGGTTTGCAGCGGCGTTTGCGCTGGGAAAACTCCGCGCGCTCTCTGCAGACGAGCCGCTCAAGGCAGCCGCGGCCGGCGACGATGCCTTCCTCGCTTCGATCGCTTCATGGGCCAGGGCGCAGATCCACGCCGACGATGCAGCGTTGAGGACAGAGGCGGTGGCCCGGCTCCGCGAGGGCCTTAAGAGCGAGGCGCCAAGTGTCCGTGCCGCCTCGACATCGGCGATCTCGGATCTGGCAGAAAAACTCGACTCCACTGCACAGCAGGCCCTCGCACCGGATTTTGTCAGGCTGCTCACCGATCCAGATCCCGAGGTGGGCACTGCTGCCGGCGCCGCGCTGATCCGACTGGGAGTGGCTGCGGTCGACTGCCTCCGCGCAGGGCTTGCCGACCAGACCGTGCGACTCAACGTGATCGAAATCCTCTCTGCTATCGGCCCGGCCGCAGCTCCCGCGGCTGAAGACCTTGTGACGATGATGGACGACACCGACCCGCAGTGCCGAGGCGACGCTGCTATGGCGATCGCCGCCATTGGTCCTGCGGCCGCGGTCGCGGTACCGAAACTCCAGACATTGCTCACACCTGCGGCCCTAGCCGCGGATACGGCCCCTGACGTTGCCGCCCCCGGGGTGCAGTATGCCGCCGCTTTTGCGCTGGGCAAACTGGGCACTGCTGCCTCTCCGGCCCTCGGACGCCTGCGGGAGTTGGCCGCTGCGAAAGACCCAGTCCTGGCTACGGTGGCGACGTGGGCATCGCTCAAAATCGCGCCGCAGGATACGAGCCTGTTTGAATCCGCCGTGCCGCTCTTACGGCATGCACTGCGGGGCGATGTCGAGCTGGCTCGGATGGAGGCGGCCATAGCCCTTGGGGACATCGGCTCACAGGCCTCCGGTGCGATCCCCATCCTGGAGCTCGTCGCCGAGGACGATCCGTCCCGCTCCGTTCGAGACGCCGCAGCCGACGCGTTGGTCAAGATCCGTGGGCGTTGACTCGGGACATCGATTTCGTCAGCCATGGCAGCCATGACGGTCATGACGGTGTTCGAAATGAGTCGAAACCGGCTCAAGCCGTGCATTGTACGGCCCGACGGACAGAACCCAGGCAAGGTGTGACGGCTCCCCGGTGGGTGGCTAGAGCCTTAGGCCGAGGCCAGCCGACTTCTTGTGGTGGCAGCGGGGGACGGGCCTGGTTTCAGTGCACGCACCGCTCCACGCCGCATGCGGCCGGAGGGAGCGATGGCACACTACGGACTCTTTCGCAGGATCTGGCTGACACGTTTTTCCCAGCCTGCCAGGGAACGGCCTCTCTACAGGCACAGCTTGCGATCGCCTCCCAAGCGGATTCTTGAGCTGGGGCTCGGAACACTGGTCAGAACGGAGCGGCTGCTCGGACTCATCCGGGCCCACAACCCCGGCGTTGAGCTGCACTACGTGGGGCTCGACCGCTTCGAGGGCCGCCTCCCCACCGATCCACCCGGCGTGACGCTCAAGCAGGCCCACACGCGGCTGCATTCGCTGGCACGGGTCCAACTGGTGCCCGGCAACGTCGATACCTCGCTGTCACGGCTGTGCAACCATCTGGGCGCATTCGATCTGGTGCTGCTCTCCGCCGAAAACGACGCACGGCACCTGGACCGTTGCTGGTTTTTCATCCAGCGGCTCGTGCATGCCCAGACAACGGTCTTCGCCGAGACTTCCTCCGGCAGCGGAGCTGCCTGGGCCCAGGTTCCCAAGGCCCGCGTGGACGAAATGGCCGCAAGGACAGTGCTGAAGCGCGCCGGATAGCCGCGGTGGCGGGGCAGGGCCCGTGGGGCTACATTGTGGTCTGGTTTCGGCTTTTTATCCCCGCCCACGATGCCCTCCGATGACCCCAAAGCCCCGCACGCTGCTCGATAAGATCTGGGATTCCCACGTCGTTTGCACACCGCCCGGCGAATCGCCGCTGCTCTACATCGACTGCCATCTCGTGCACGAAGTCACGAGCCCACAGGCGTTCGAGGGACTGCGACTGTCCGGCCGTCGTCTCCGGCGTCCCGAGGCAACATTTGCCACGCCCGACCACAATATTCCCACCACCGATCGCCGACTTCCGATCTCCGATCCGGTCTCGAAGCAGCAGATCGATACGCTGCGCACCAACTGCCTCGAATTCGGCGTGCGTCTCTTCGATCTGGGTGACGCCGACCAGGGCATCGTGCATGTCATCGGCCCCGAACTGGGGATCACGCAGCCCGGGATGACGATCGTCTGCGGCGACAGCCACACAGCCACGCACGGCGCCATGGGCGCGCTGGCCTTCGGCATCGGCACCAGCGAGGTGGAGCATGTCCTTGCCACCCAGACACTTCGGCAGTCAAAGCCCAAGTCGCTGGAGTTGCGGATCGAGGGCGTTCTTCATCCCGGGGTCACGGCCAAGGATCTCGTGCTCTACCTGATCGGAAAGCTTTCCACCGAGGGCGGCACGGGCCACGTCATCGAATACACAGGTCCCTGCATCCGCCGCCTCGGCATGGAGGAGCGGATGACCGTTTGCAACATGTCGATTGAGGCCGGCGCGCGGGCCGGCATGATCGCCCCCGACCAGATCACCTTCGATTACTTGCGCGGCCGGGACTATGCCCCCCGTGATTTCGATCGGGCCGTCGCGGAGTGGGAGCGTCTTCCGGGCGATCCCGACGCGGTATTCGACCGGGTCGAGATCTACCAGGGGGGCGATGTGGTGCCTCAGGTCACGTGGGGCACCAACCCGGCGCAGGTGGTGGGCGTCGACGCCGCCGTCCCCGACGCCAGCGGTTTCGCAGACCCAAACGATCGCGAGAGCGGCGCCCGAGCGCTCGACTACATGGGCCTCACGGGAGGCACGAAGATCGTCGACATCCCGCTCGACCGCGTGTTCATCGGCTCCTGCACCAACAGCCGCATCGAAGACCTCCGCGCTGCGGCAAGCGTGGTGCGAGGCTACCGCGTTGCCCCGACCGTGCACGCGATGGTCGTACCGGGCAGTGGCCGGGTGAAACGGCAGGCCGAGCAGGAGGGGCTCGATCGCGTCTTCCTCGAGGCGGGTTTTGAATGGCGTGAGGCGGGCTGCAGCATGTGCCTGGGAATGAATCCCGACATTCTCTTGCCCGGCGAGCGGTGCGCGTCGACCAGCAATCGCAACTTCGAGGGCCGGCAGGGGAAGGGGGGCCGCACCCACCTCGTCTCCCCGGCGATGGCGGCAGCGGCGGCGGTCGCCGGCCATTTCATAGACATCAGGGAGTGGCTCTACCGCTGAACGGACACCACCGCACCATGCAATCATTTACCACGCATACCGGCACCGTAGCCGCACTCGACCGGGCCAACGTCGACACCGACCAGATCATCCCCAAGCAGTTTCTCAAACGGATTGAGCGGACCGGGTTTGGACAGTTCCTGTTCTTTGATTGGCGGTTCCTCGCCGACGGCAGCCCCAACCCAGACTTCGAACTCAATCGCCCGGAGCTCTCCGGCGCGAGCGTGCTGCTGGCGCGGCGAAACTTCGGCTGTGGATCGAGCCGCGAGCATGCTCCATGGGCACTGGCCGACTACGGCTTCCGGGTCGTGATCGCGCCAACGTTCGCCGACATCTTCTTCAACAACTGCTTCCAGAACGGCATGGTGCCGATTCGTCTCACCGAGGCGGATGTCGACGAGCTCTTCCGTCGCACGCGGGCATCGGAGGCGGGCGGCGTTCCCTATCGTCTGCACGTCGATCTGCGGGCGTGCACCGTGGCAGACGACGCCGGCTTTTCTCGCGTTTTCTCCGTCGATCCCTTCCGGCAGAGGTGCCTGCTGGAGGGCCTCGACGACATCGCCCTTTCGCTGCAGCACGTCGACAGGATCGCCGCCTGGGAGGCGGCCCACGCCCTGCCGGCAGTGGAGTGAACGCCATGGGAGTGCATCCCAGGCAATCCCGTGGTCCGTCGGCAATGATCTGCGTGCTCGCGCTGCTGGTGGCCGTGGGCAGGCCAGATCTTTCCGCCGCCGTGTCGGCGCCGGCAGGGCAGCAGCCACAGCGGATCGATCTGATCAACGACATGCCCGCGGCGGGCGATCTGGCAGCCCCCGCCAACGGCCAGACGCTCTACATCCTCGACGAGGCACGCGGCGACGTGATCGCCATCGACCCGTTTGAGCCCGCGCATCGCTGGACGGCCGTGGCTGCCAATGGACGGGCCGATGGCGGTGCTGAGCCAGTCGCCATCGCGTGCATCGACACCGGCACGCTCGCCTTGCTCTGCCGGACCAAGGCGACGTGGTCGCTCCAGGCTCACCGCGTTCAGCCGGGCATCACGGCCGATCTCCGCAAGCCCTCCCAAAACGTCCCCTTCCGCATCGTCGCGGGCACCACCGCTCCTGCAGGTGCCACCCCGGCCAGCGCCGACCCGATGCTCGCCGAAGCGGGCCTGGAGCGGGCATGCCTGACAGTGAGCCCCTCCCGCGACTGGTTGGCGGTCTGCGGCCTCCCCAGCCCACTGCCGACCGTCATGCGGGCCCCCATCGCCGGTGCCCGGATCGGCGATGTGACACCACGCGACTGTCCGGAGTTTCCCCCCGGCGTGCGGCTCTCCGCGAGCACGATCAGTAAAGCGGAAGAGTTGGTGCTGTTTGCACGCGATCCAACGATCCCCACAAAGCCCGCAGTCTTTGTGTCGTTCTATCTGCCCCCCGATCCGCGGCGCCTGCTGTACCTCGACACCACCCTTCCGCGGGTTCGCGACGCGGCCTTCTGCCGTGCTGATGGCACGCTGTGGGTGGTCGGCGGGGAGCCCGACACTGGCAATGGATCGGCGACCGCCCCGGAGGGGCTGTGGCGGATCGACGCCATCCTCCGGAATGGGCGACAGTCGGCCCGGGCCGTCTGCGTGGCCCGCCTGGATGGGGCGAGGGCTGTGACCTGCCTTTCCGAGCGTGCGATCATCGTGACGCACGGCCGCGAGAGCCGCGTTGTGTCGCGGATCGACCCGACCCACACCAACGCCGATCCAAAGGAGCCCGCGGCCGCCGACGTCGACACCGAACCATCCGCCAACCAGCCGCAACCACAGGCCCCGTCGAGGAGCAAACCATGACCATGAGCCGACGCGAGAAGATCGAAGGCCTGTTGCGGGAGGAGCCCGATGACGTGTTCCTGCGCTACAGCCTGGCACTTGAGATGGAGGCTGGCGGGGAGTGGAAAGCCGGGCTCGAGATCCTCGAAAGCCTAGCCCGGGGCGTGCCTCCCTACGTGCCCGCATTTCAGATGGCCGCCCAGCACCTCGTGGCCCGTGACCACGTCGAGGAGGCCAGGCGCACCCTCCGCGAGGGGATCGAGGAGGCACGGCGTCAGGGCAAAACGCATGCCGCCGGCGAAATGTCCGAACTGCTGATGAGCCTCGGCGCCGGCTGACCGACGGCGTTTGCTCGGCGGGCCTCCGCCCGCTGCCTCGGAATCCCGAGTCACTTCGTGCCGTTGCGCACTGCTCCGTCGGGAGCGGAGGTCTGGATCAACCCGCCCGGAAATCGGCTGCACGTCCGCACACGTGCACTCCCCTGCGACAGGAAATGCGTTTCGCAGGTGTCTCAAAGTCATTGAAACGTTCCGGGCACGCATGGCAGCAGGTCCTTCGCTGCAGTGTGCATCGAAGCATCGCACCTCACGCCAAGACGGGAACCGGCTCGGCCGACTCGGCACCGCGAGTGATCACGAATCCCATCTCCTCGATCATCCGGTAGTCGGCCTCGGGAAGCTGCCCCTTCGTGGTCAGGTAGTCCCCCACGAATATCGAGTTGGCGGCGTAGAGCCCCAGCGGCTGCAGGCTGGCCAGATGGATCTCCCGACCGCCGGCGATGCGGATCTCGGCGGCCGGGTTGACCATCCGCATCATTGCCAGGCCGCGAAGGCAGTCACGCGGAGTGATGCGATTTTGCCCCTGCTGGGGCGTGCCATCGATCGAGTTCAAGAAATTAAGCGGGATCGACTCCACTCCCAGCGTGCGGAGCTCGAGTCCCATGTCGACCAAGTCGTCGTGCGTCTCGCCCATGCCCATGATGCCGCCGCTGCACAGCTGCAGCCCCGCAGTGCGGCAGGCTGCCAGTGTGGCGAGGCGATCGGCGTAGGTGTGCGTTGTGCAGACCTCCCCGTAGAACCGCTCGCTGGTGTTGAGATTGTGATTCACCTTGTCGACGCCTGCCGCCGCCAGGCGTTGCGCCTGCTCCGCCGTCAGCAGTCCTAGGCAGGCGCAGATATTGAGGTCGTGACGTCGCTTGATCTCGGGCACGATGCTGCAGACGAAGTCGATCTCCCGCTCGGTCGGGCCACGGGCCGAGATCACGATGCAGAACGTCTTCGACTGCCGCTGGGCCGCGAGTTGCGCGGCCTCCAGCAGTTTCGGGGCCGAGAGCAGGTTGTAGCGGGGAATGTCGGCGTCGGAGACCTTGGACTGCGAGCAGTAGCCACAGTCTTCCGGGCACAGACCGCTCTTGGCATTCATCAGGAAGAACAATTGAACGGTGTTGCCGAAATGATGGTGCCGCACGCGCCAGGCAGCCGCCAAAACATCCAGCAGGTCGATGTCTGACGACGCGAGGATCGCCAGGGCGTCGTCGCGGTCGATCGAGCCACCGGCGAGCACGTGCGACGCCATGCCGGCCCAGCGGTTCATGTGGGCGGGTGCAACCTGGGTGATTGGCATGGTGACTGCCTCCAAAAATAGGAAAGGCCGGGGGGAGAGGGGCGGAGGGAAGAATGTATGCGATGGGGCCGTCGTTTGCCAAAGCTTCGTCGCCCCGGACGGCAAAAGCTCCGGTGGTCGCACAACCGATAGATTCTCCAGGGAGCGGTCGTCTGCTCCCCATCGTCGGTGCCTTCCCTGAGGTCGCCTGTATGTTTCGTTCACGAATGGCCGAAGCCACTCTGGTTGGATGCCTCGCCGCCCTGGCCGGGTTTTGTGCGATCCAGGCACGTGGCGGAGAAGCCTATTCCGTCGTGGCGCAGTCCAGCCGCTCCTCGGCAGCCACGGGCCAGCGGCCGCTCGCCGAGCGGATTGCTTCCGCCAATCTCCCCATCATCGTCAAGACGGCGGCAAATGTGCCGACCGGCACATTCGCCGCTGACTCCGCTGAAAACATGGCCGTGGCAGCCGTCCCAGCCAGCCCAGCGACCTCACCAAAGGCCTCCCGAACAGCCGCCGTGCCTCAGCGGCCCGCCCGTGACGGCCGCCGTCAGGCCACCGCACGATCGAGCGGGAAGGGGCTGAGCAGTTCGAGCCCGGCATCGGTGACCCGGTAGTCGTTCTCGATCTGCATGCCGCAAGTTTTCCCATGTGGGTGCAAGTTTTCAACTTGCACTTGCCTTCGACAAGATGGAAATCTTGTCGCCACAAGAGACGTGGGCTGCAAGTTTTCCCATGTGGGTGCAAGTTTTCAACTTGCACTTGCCTTCGACAAGATGGAAATCTTGTCGCCACAAGAGACGTGGGCTGCAAGTTTTCCAACGTGCACCCTGTCCGAGCCGAAAATATCCCAGCGATTCTGCTGAGGAGGCAGCTTCAGAGGGCAGTTTCAGCCAATGGGAAAAAGGGCACCAAAACTGCAAAAGCCGAGCTCGCTGCCCGTGGAAAAAGTCATCCGTGTCCAGCGAGGTCCGTTCGTAGGCGGGGCGATTCAGTCGAGCTTGGACAGCAGGGTGGAATCAAACGGCGGAAACTGGGGGTCGAGTCGCTTGAGCGTCGCACGGATCAGCCTCGCGACCACGAGATTGCGGTACCATTTTTTATCAGCCGGCACGACGTGCCAGGGCGCATGCTCCGTGTTGCACTGCGTGAGAGCGTCATCGTAGGCCTTCTGGTAGTCGTCCCAGAGCCGCCGATCGTCGAGATCGGCAGGCCCAAGCTTCCACTGCTTCTTCGGGTCCCGCAGCCGGTCCTCGAGCCGCTGTCGTTGCTCCTCCCGACTGATATGAAGGAAGCATTTCACAAAGGTGAGGTTGCCTGCGTGGAGCAACTTTTCGAAGGCGTTGATCTGGGCATACCGCTCCTTCCACACGTCCTTCGGCACGAGCTTGCGCACCCGAACCACGACCACGTCTTCGTAGTGGGAGCGGTTGAAGATGCCGATCCTCCCGTGGGCGGGAACGGCCGTATGCACGCGCCATAGAAAATCGTGCGAGAGTTCCAAGGCACTGGGCGCCTTGAAGCTCTTCACGTCGAGGCACTGCGGGCTAACGCCGCTGGCGACCATCCGGATCGTGCCATCCTTGCCCGAAGTGTCGATGCCCTGCAGGACGACGACCACAGCCCTCTTGGCTTCGGCAAACAGCCGGTAGGCCAGTTCGTCGAGCTTCTCGCAATGCTGCTGGGTTTCAACGACCGCTGCCTCGCGATCGAGCCCCTCGCAGTATCCGGGATCGAAATCCGCCAGGCGAATGTCGTGTCCGGCGGGCACAGTCAGTGGCTGATTCATCGCCGACCTCGCAAAAAGTTCGTCATGATATCAGTCCGGCGAAAAAAACCGGGACGGACTTTCCCGACACGAGACCTGTTTTTCGGGCTCCTCAGCAGAATCTGTGGGTCAAAATGCCTGTGCGGACGGGGCTGTGCCCCTCAGCCTTTTGTGGGTGCAAGTTTTCAACCCGTGGGTGCAAGTTTTCAACTTGCACATGCCTTCGACAAGATGAAATCTTGTCGCCACAAGAGATACCGGCATCTGATCCTCAACTGGTTCCGAACTGGAGTCAATGATCTCATCGGGCGTCGTCGAGGGATTCAGCGGCAAGGCAAAACTGACCGGCAGAAAAGCCTATGGATTGAGAACGCCGCAAGGCATCGAAATCGCGATGTTTCACCCGATGGGGTAAGGACCTACCCGAGCCGAAATGTACCCGCAGATTCAGCTGACGAGGCTTTTTCAGAGGGCAGTTTCAGCCACTGGTAAAAGGGCACCAAAACTGCAAAAGCCGAGGCTAGTGGCTGCAGGTTCCGTAGAACACGGCCCGCGAACTCACCGCCCGCTGCCGGCGACGCCGCGGCCGCGGTGGGGCGATCATGCGGGAGTCGAGCAGGTCGATGATCGTGCGGGAGTCGGCCGAGTCTCCGACCAAGGCCGCCACATCGACGAAGCCTGCGACGGCCATGTCCATTTCCTCCTCGAAGCCCAGCACCTCGGCGATCTCCGCCACCATCCGGCCACGCACCTCACAGGCCGTTTCGCCCACGGTCATCACATACCGGGCGGCCGTCCCGCTGGCGGGGCCATTCACGGCGGCAAGGGCGGGGCTGTTCGTGTTCTTGATGGCGTTCATGGGCGGGCCTCCTGCGTCGGCAAATCATTCAAAGGTCGCTGTCATCTAACCATACACTGCATTTCGTGTACCAAATTCAGAAGAGCCCCAATGATGGCTCCGCCGCCATCCCGGTCGCCGCAATCGCGCCAGTGTGACACCGGCAGCGAGCGGCTTGAAATTTTTCCACGGCCGCCAAGCGGCCCAGGCGGCCCAGGAAGCCCAGCCAGGCATCACTCGCTCGGGCTGCGGATTTTGTCGCGGATTTTGGCGGCCAGTTCGTAATTTTCTGCACGGATCGCCTCCGCGAGTTGTTCGTCGAGGGTGCGGCCCACCTCGTACCGCTGCCGCACGCTCTCCCGCATCTCGTGGAGCCTTTTCACGAGTTCATCCTCGTCGTACTGCGCGGCGGCATCGTATCGCACGAAGAGTTCGCGGAATTGGCCGAGCCCCCGATTGATCTCACCGATCGCCGATTCGGCCCCCTCATCCTGCAGTGCGGCCAGCGCGGCAGCCTGCACTCGGTGGAACAGCACGAAGGGTCGATACTGCTCGTGCGAGAGCGTCCACTCCTCGTCCGCAGAATGCTCCCGCACGAAATCCATGAAGGCCAGGCTGTGGTCTGCGTCCTTGGCCGCACGGCGGTATTCCCGCAGCGACAGCCAGCAGAGCCGGCGATGGTAATACTGCACGAATTCGCGGTCAGCCTCCGAGCACTGCTCCTTTGAGAGGCGGAACGAGTCGCCTTCGCGGATCACCTCGCTCACGAGATAGTCGTAGTAGGTTTCGGCACCGTGCGGCCGCTGGCCGTCGGGCCGCAGGTCGGTCTCCATCTGCAGGATGCCCATGTCGACCCGCATCTGGAGCACCTCCCGGCCGCTCCGCGCCTTGAGCAGGCGCGCATTGACCTCGCCGGGCTGGAACTCCCAGTTTTTGAGGAGGGTGTCGATGTCGCGATACGCTGCCATGGGTCGTTCTCCTTCCCTGCCGAATGAGGCGGCTTGCGTGCCGCTCTTGACGATTATACCAGCGTCTACGACAGCGGAGCCCGGCCCGAAAATCCTCGGCTAGGAGCGTGGGCGGCGGCGTTATTCCTCGGCCCGATGGCGAAGCCGTTTGGTCGCCGAACGGCGGCGTTTGGTGTCGAGCCTCTTGGCGATGACCGACCGCGGCATCTTCGTGCGGCGGCGTTTTTTGGGCACGATCAACGCCCGTTTCAACAGCTCTGTCAATTTCTCCAGGCAATCGGCGACGTTGCGAGACTGATCGCGGTGCCGCTGGCTGGAGATCAGAATCGTGCCGTCCCGGGTGAGACGGGCCCGCACGCGGTCGAGCAGCCGCCGCCGCACGTCGTCGGACAGATGGGGCGAATGGACTGCGTCGAAGCGGAGTATGGCCTTGCTGCTGGTGCGGTTGACGTGCTGGCCGCCCGGACCGCTGCTCCGCACAAACTGCCACTCCAGCGCCGCAGCGGGGATTTCCAGCGAACCGACACGAATCTCCTTCTCTTTGGACATACTGGGGGCTGGCTCAGGGGTTTTCGCGGTAGCATCCTTGGTTCGTGCCCGAGCCAGAGTACCAGTTGACCGGCAACGGACTTCCGTAGCGGCGGTGCCCCCCGGCCGCCAAACCCTCGGCGATTACCATGATAAACCTTCGTTCCATCGTGCTCCTTGCCGCGGGGGCAGCGCTTGCGTCGGCAGATGCTGGCCGGCTGGCCGCTGCCGAGCCCGTGCCTCAGCCCGTCAGGGATCTCTGGACGCGGCCCGGCGAGGATTGGGGCACGTTTCTTGGCCCCACGGGCAACGGCCGCAGCAGCCTCACGGGCATGACCGTGCCGTGGCCTGCCGGCGGACCGAGGATCGCATGGCACTGCGAACTCGGAGAGGGATATTGCAGCCCTGCCGTGGCCCAGGGACGCTGCGTGGTCTGCGATCGCGTGGGGCAAGAAATCCGCACGCGGTGCCTCGAAGCCGAAACAGGCCGGGAACTCTGGCAGCAGCGGTATCCCACCGGATACACAGACACCTTTGGCTACGACGGCGGACCGCGGGCAGCGCCGGTGATCGCTGGCGATGCCGTGATCATCTATGGCCCGGATGGCCGGCTCGAATGCCGCGGGCTCGCCGACGGCGTGATCCGCTGGCATGTCGACACGTTCGCGACCTACCACGTGGTGAAGAATTTCTTTGGCGTGGGTGCCAGCCCGCAGGTCGTCGACGTGGAGGGCCGGCGGCTCGTGATCGCGCAGGTGGGGGGCAGTCGACCCGGCGCCGTCCCCCCGGCGCCGGAACGCCTCGATCTCGTCAAGGGCCTCGACAGCGGTCTGGTCGCCTTCGATCTCGCCACCGGCAAGGAAGTCTGGAGGTCGAGCGACCAGCTTGCCAGCTACAGCGGCCCGGTGGTCGCGAGGCTGGGGGGCCGCGATCGTCTCCTGTCCTGGATGCGCGACAGCCTCCTGGTGGTCGACCCCGCCACCGGAGGCGTTCAGGCCAGCTTCCCGTGGCGGGCGGATGAGCTCTTCAGCGCCGTCGCCGCCAGCCCGGTCGTCGCCGGCGAGGAGGTGCTGCTCTCCGAAACCTACGGGCCTGGAAGCGTGCTGCTCTCGCTCACGCCCACCGGCCTGGAGATCGCCCGAAAGGATCCTGATCGCAGCCGGCCCACCCGCGCGCTCAAGGCTCACTGGGCCACACCGGTGCTGCACGATGGCCACATCTACGGATCGAGCGGACGCAACGCCGGCGACGCCGTCCTCGTCTGCGCCGAGTGGAAGAGCGGGGCCGTGCGCTGGAGCGAGCCGGGGCTCGGCCGTGCCAGCACGGTGCTCGCCGACGGCCACTTAGTCGTCCTCGGTGAATTTGGCGATCTTGTGCTCGCAAAGGCTGCGCCGGACCGGTACCAGGAACTCTCGCGAACCCGGCCTGTTGATCCGGCGGCGGGCGAGTTGCTCGTCGCTCCCTGCTGGGCCGCGCCGGTCGTCGCGCATGGCTATCTCTACGTGCGGGGCCGCGGTCGCCTGGTGTGCCTCGACCTGATCAGTGTTCAGTGATGCCACGATCGCGGTGTGTCAGAGATGTCAAGGGGGACTCGCTGCGCATGACAGCAGCGCTTCAACGCCTTGGCGAGCAGGCTCTCGCACGGCCTGCAGGGCCCGAAAACAGCGGCCGTGATCTTCTCTGGACAGTCCGCGCGCGACCGTCCCATACTTTCGCCCTTCAAGGTGGATGGTGTTCGGCTGACGATATTGTTCTGGAGAAGATGCGAGCATGTTTCATGTGGCCCTCAGTCAACTGACAATGCCTCGCTGGGAACTCCCCGAGGAGATCGCCCGGCTTGCCGCACACGGATTCGACAGCCTGTCGCTGTGGCGGGTGAAGCTTTCGGATATCGGCCAGCATGCTGCCGCGTCGCTGCTGACCGAGGCCGGAATACGGGTGTCGAGCCTCCAGTGGGCCGGTGGCTTCACCGGCGGCGACGGCCGGACCTTCGCGGAGAGCATCGACGACGCACAGGAGGCGATTGAGGCGGCGCAGTCGCTGGGAGCCGCCGTGCTCGTGATCCACAGCGGCGGCCGCGGCGGACACACCCGGGCCCATGCCCGCCGCCTGCTCGTTCAAGCTCTTGAGAAACTTCTTCCGCTGGCGCATCGCGCCGGCGTGACCCTCGCCATCAAGCCGATGCATGCGGCGGCCGCGCCCGACTGCAGCTTTCTCACCCGGCCCGTCGAGGCCCTCGACATTGTTGAGGGCTTCGACGATCCGGCGGTCCGCATGGCACTGGATCTCTGGCAGTTTGGCGACGACCCTGAATTGGTGCGGTTGCTGCCACGCTTGGCGGCCGCCACGGTGGCGGTGCAGGTGGCAGACCGTGTCGGTGCGCCCTCGACCGAGCTTGAACGCCTGCCTGCAGGATATGGCTCATTGCCGCTGGAATCGCTGGTGGCGGCCCTCCTGGAGCAGGGCTACCAGGGTCACTTCGAATTCGATCCCGTGGGCGACACAGTGGCCGGACTGGGCTACGAGCGGGTGCTCGCCGAGACCCGCCGGGTGGCCAACCTCTGGACAGACCTCTGGGCCGAGCAACTGGTGCCGCACATGGCCCAGCAAGCCACGGCAACCGCCGGCTGGCGACACCCAGATCCCTGGATGACAGCACCGACAATACAGACAACACACGAGGCGGAATCGGTTGGCATGACCCGAGACGAACACGCCCCGGCTGGGCTTCAGTTGCGGCCTGCCGGATCTCGCAGATCCCATGCTTCGAGCCAGACTGCCTCCCGCGGCTGAAGCTTGAAATCCCGCTGCAGTTTCTGGTCGAAATCGTCCATGTGGGCGGCCCCGTAGAAGATCGCGATCTTCCGGCGGCCCTTGCCGATCTGTTCGCGAAGCACGTCGAGAGCCGCTGCGTTGCGGTCCGTGATCAGCGTCGATCCCTGCTCGCCACCGAACGCCGCCGTCAGCACCTCCATGTCGGTGAACTGCTCAGCCATGATCCGCCGCAGCCGCACTTCGCGGTTGGAGCCGAAGAGGATGCCGAACAGGTCTCCGAATCCGACGGTGCCCCCGGCATTGGCCTGCTCACGCTCGGCGCGGACGGCACCTTCGCGCATGAGCTTCATGAACATCGTCCACCATGACTCGCCACGCTTGGCCATGGCGGCGTCGAATTCCTTGGGCGACAAGTCGGCGTGGACAAAGTTCTTGGCGGTGTAATCGATCTGCTCCAGCTGAAACTCCAGCCCCAGCATCTTTGTCATGCCCTGCTGGGCGGAACCGATCGCGCCCGATGCCTTGCGGCCGGGCTTGGGGACACGGGCGTTGTCGGGGGCCACGAGTTCGTAGAGCACGGCGTCGTAGTCGGTGAAGACCCGATCGAGCGTGTCGAAGTAGGATCGGCTACCGAGGTGCACGGCGCCGATGAGATCCACTTCCAGCGGCTCACGCCTGCCGGCGGCCGCGGCGATCTCGCGAGGCTCTTCATAGGTCACGATCGCAGTGTCGAGCGAGAGGGGCTTGCCGGCGGTGTCGCGTGCGAGCCGCAGAAAGCTCTCCTCACGCCGCGGTTCGGCCTCCGGCGCGACGGCCCCGGCTGCCACTCGCGGCTCCGCCGGCCGCGCCGCCACCGCCCCGGCAAGCCAGGCAAGCAGGGCCATGGCGGCAATCGCCGCAGGCTGAGGCGAGAACCGACCAGAAACCAGCGGCCCACGACGATGCCGGCAATGGGTGGTCGACACGGGATGTCCTCTCGTCACGGTGGTGGTGTGGGGCACGAATGCACTCGTCCGCCGGAAACGCCTGCGGCCTCCTGCAAGATACCCGAGCCTGCCCCGGCCGCCACATTTTTCGGTGCTGCCGTGCAAATTCCGCACATTCGTCAGGGTCTGCCAACTTTCGTCAACTCGACTGACCCGCACGACCGATACCGAAGGAGCAATCCGCAACTGCGGAAAACAGGCTCCTGCTCCCCAGGACACACAAGTGATGGTCACGAACGAGTATTTCAAGCGTCTGGCGGCCCTGATCCTCGTGCTGTCCCACATCGTGGCGGCAGGCGAGACTGCCCGGGCGGGCGACTGGATGCCCTTGCTACCAAGCCAGGACTTCTACGATTTCCAGCTGTTTGCGCCCCCCGACATGCAGGACTACGAGATCTATCCGGAGCCGAGCGAGGGGATCTACTTTAAATACGACCGGCTCTACTGGGGCATCACGCCACCGCGTGTGTCCGGGGTGGGCAACACGCCAGCGGGCTACATCATCCCGAACCAGCCGATCTCCCCGCAGACCCTCGTCAACCTCAACAATCAGGCCATTCAGGCGGGACAAAATCTCAACCCGCCCTACACGAATGGCGTCATCGGCGGGCTCTATACCTTTGGCAGCGACGTGATGCAGCTCGACCTCAACACCAGCTGGATGCGTACGAAAATGGCCTGGGGAAACCGCTACGAGGGCGGCTGGATCTATGACAACCGCGGGATTGATATCAGTTATTTCACCGTGGGCAGCCAGGGCCAGTCGTTCCAGACGCTCAATGAGTTCGCGGCTTCGTCGCCGACGCAGACCTTTACGCAGTCGACGTCCTCCGGCGGCACCAGCGCCGGAGGCTCGGGCACGACCGTGTCGCAGCCCCAGACGACATCCACGATCACCTCCGTCAGCCCTCCGCCGGATCACATCATCGCGCAGAAGCTGACCCAGCAAAACGATACCACGATCGAGAGTGTGGGTGTCACCACGATGATTCGCCGTGAGTTGGGCGGTCGCGGCAGCAACACGACCGCGAAGTTCTCGTTCGGACCTCGCTTCCTGCAGTTTGCCGACCGCTACAAACTGGGCTACGAGAGCAATCAGTACACGTTCAACCGTGCCACGAGCGGAGGAGCGGGCGGCGCGACCGGCGGCGGCACGACCGGCGGCACGACCGGCGGCACGACCGGTGGCACGACCGGTGGCACAACCGGTGGCACAACCGGTGGCACAACCGGTGGCACGACCGGCGGCACGACCGGCGGCACGACCAGCGGTTCGACCGGTGGTTCGACCTCGCAGACCAGCACCTCACAGATCGGGGGTGGCAATATCTCGAACGGGATCACCGACTCGTCAGCGGGCAGCTTTTTTCAAATCACCGGCGAGGATGCGATCACCGGCCGCGGCGTCGGCACTCCACTCCAGGCCGGTGCCTGGGAGACCTACACCAGCAACAACATGGTCGGCCCGGAATTCGCCCTCATGATGGAATCGCAGCAGGGCCGCTGGTCATTCTCCTCCGCCCTGAAATTCACGGCCGGACTCAACTGGCAGAACAACCTCTACCGGGGCTCGAATTTCCCAACTGCACTCGGTGCCGACTACCTCCGCACCACGTTCACGATCCCGGCGGTCTCGGTGAGCAACGGCGACCCGAACGGCACGCAGACGCCAATCCAGCCGCCCCCGCTCTTCCTGCAGGTCTACGGCACGGGCCAGCAGAATGCCACGAACGCCGCCGAGCACAGGTTTGTCTTTTCTCCGATCGGCGAATGGCGGTTTGGGACGGAATATCGCGTGAGCCAGTCGATCCTCCTCAAAGCCGGCTACACGGGGATGTGGATGTCGGGAATCGCCCGAGCCTCGACGAATACTGGCTACGCAACTGCCCAAAAGACGGTCGAATACGCGAGACAGTCCAATGGGTCAAACATCGATCCGGCGACGAACCAGACCGTTCCCAACAAGGTGTGGTACGTCGACCGCAGGGTCGTCGACTACAACCGCATCGCACCTGTCCAGGGCGGCGTGGAATACGTGCTCACCAACGGCATCGACTTCGGCATGGAAGTGCGGTACTAGATTCACGCGAACCATCGGCATCCTGCCGGGCAGTTGGGTGGTGCGCTGCAAAACAGGCAGGACGCGATCCGTGGGTGCAAGTTTTCAACCCGTGGGTGCAAGTTTTCAACCCGTGGGTGCAAGTTTTCAACCCGTGGGTGCAAGTTTTCAACTTGCACATGCCTTCGACAAGATGAAATCTTGTCGCCACAAAGAACACGGAACCACATCCGTGGCGGCACTTCTCCAACCCGTGGGTGCAAGTTTTCAACCCGTGGGTGCAAGTTTTCAACCCGTGGGTGCAAGTTTTCAACTTGCACATGCCTTCGACAAGATGAAATCTTGTCGCCAC
>Ga0209829_10000456_pt1 | contig 37832 bp, 31 predicted proteins | sample C_140205_EF_Meta_FD_187311 | JGI IMG/M metagenome (GOLD analysis project Ga0209829, IMG submission 187311) | Freshwater microbial communities from Lake Croche, Canada to study carbon cycling - C_140205_EF_MetaG (SPAdes) (version 2) | ecosystem: Environmental > Aquatic > Freshwater > Lake...
AAACCTTTAGATCGGCCCTACCGAATTGGGCTTTGGGGTGATAGTCACACTGCCGCCGGTTTTTTTTCTGAAGAAATGATCCAAAGCTTGCAACTAAATAAAGAGGATGTCCAAACATCATTTATACCGCCGAGTATAGGGCGAGGCGGAGTCCGACTACCGCTTCGTAAAACATGCAGTGGAGGAGGTTGGCGTTTTACACATGCCTATAATTCTGAGCCCTCGACTATTTTTTACCCTGGGCTCATACGCCTGCATGCTGAGAATGTGAATAGCTACCTATGGCTTGATTTTAGAAACCAAGGACAAAGTACAAGTCTTCAATCACTTCGTGTTCTCATTGATCGCCATAGTACTCCTGTTAAAACGCTTCTCGGAGTCAGTGTCGATGACCAGGCAGAAAAAATCATTGAAATTGTACCGAATTCAGATCCTCAAATTCAGATAAACGCCCAAAACTCTATTTCGACTATTAAATTGCGTTTAGTTTCTGGCACTATCGTTCTCAATGGCTTTATTCCCTCCTATTCTTCGCCAGCTAAGTTAATTTTAGATACCATGGCAATTCCCAGTGCCACCATGAAACCTTGGGCATTTATTGATCCTCTAATATTCTCTTCAATTCAGAAAGATCCATATGACTTAGTCATCTTCGCGTATGGTACAAATGAGGGGGCACAACCTAACTGGAATGCCACTCAATATGGCTATGATTTAAGAGCTGCTCTTATCGGCATGAGAAAGGCTTATCCAGAAGCTGCCTGTGTTTTGATTGGTCCAACGGATCGAGGGCTTTATAACCAAAAAGCTAGAAAACAAAAAAAGGTCGTTAATCCTGCCAAATACGATATGCTGAAATATTCAAAAATACACCATCAAATCACACACATTCAACAAACTATTGGCCAAGAATACCAGTGCCTTTCTTGGAGCTGGCAAGATGCCATGGGGGGTATGGGGGGTGCCTACCAGTGGCTTTATACTAGTCCACCACTCATGTCTAAAGATCTCACGCACTTGACAATTAGCGGTTATCAAAAAAGTGCTCAAGAGTTTATCAAAAGCTTACAACTTCAATCTCTCTTTAATAACTGAATGCTTTTACTGACCTCATCATCAATATTTCAAAAAATAATTTATCACTTTATTAGGACCTGAATGAAAACTTGGCAATGTATCGTTTGTGGCTTTATTTATGACGAAGCTCTTGGGCTTGAAGAAGACGGAATACCAGCTGGTACCCTTTGGGAAAATGTCCCAGATAATTGGTCATGCCCAGACTGCGGTGTTTCCAAAGCAGATTTTGAAATGATTGTTATTTAAACCTTCGATTCTTAGAAAGAACCTATTTTGAATATTCCTAGCCCAGTACCTGTAACTCACCCCATTACGATTATCGGTAGTGGACTTGCTGCTTACACTGTTATTCGTGAAATTCGAAAGATCAATACAGAAGTCGGCATTGTATTAATTACTCGTGAGCCTGGTTACTTTTACTCCAAACCGATGCTATCTACAGCGTTTGCAAGTAAAAAAACTGCGTCTCAACTCATCATGACACCCATAGAAAAGATGGCATCTTCACTCGGAATTACGATCTATCCCAATACTACAGTCACTCGCATTGACCCCCTAGATAAGAAAATAAGTAGCTCGAGCGGAGATTTTTACTATAGTAAGTTAGTACTTGCTTTAGGTGCAGATCAAATGAAGCTTGATTTAGAGGGTAATGCAGCTGATCAAGTACTATTTATCAACGATCTTGAAGATTATCAGAAGTTTCGGGATCGTATTGAGGGTAAGCGCAAGATTGGTATTCTTGGCGCAGGTCTGATTGGTTGTGAATTTGCCAATGACTTAAGTCTTGGAGGGTTTGATGTAGATGTAATCGACCTTGCTCCACAAGTTCTGGGAAGACTACTGCCTCTTGCAGCTGCGCAAGTTCTCCAAGAAAAATTGTCAGCACTCGGGGTTACTTGGCATTTGAGCACAACAGTTCATTCGATGAATCACCAAATAGACCAGTTCAAGATTGAACTTGCTAATGGCGGCACTATTAACTGCGACGCTGTGCTGTCTGCCATTGGACTCAAACCCCGTATTCAACTGGCAAAAGATTGTGGGCTAGATACGCAGATAGGGATTGTTGTTAATTTAAAACTACAAACAAGCGATCCTGATATTTATGCCATTGGTGATTGTGCTGAAGTGGGTGGCCTAGTTTTGCCATATGTCATGCCAATTATGCAAGCGGCCAGAGCTCTCGCACCGAATATCTTAGGGGGTAGTATTAATATAAACTATCCAGCAATGCCAGTTGCTATAAAAACACCCGTCCTACCCACTATTGTTAGCCCGCCAGCCCATAAGGCTAATGGGAACTGGGAAACACATGTGAGTGCTGATGGCGTAGAGGCCCGCTTTAAGGATACTGCCGGGAATCTCCTTGGATTCGTACTAATGGGATCAGCTACTACTCAAAAATCTACCCTAACTAAAGAGCTACCAAATTTACTGTAACTCTGCTGTGTCGAGTAATTATTTTGGGCCGCATACCTTATTCTGTGCAGCAGGATATAGCGTCCCGTACTTGATAAAGTACGATTATCCTTTTTAAGGTTCTTTGAATGAGTCTTCAGCTACTGGTCAGATTAATACTGTCCAAAAATCGAATCAAAAAGGACTTGGGCAAAGCCAATGAATTACCACATTGGATCCAAACCATATTGTTTAAGATAAGGGATCGCTCTAGCCGATCTTAATTCAGCAACCCAAGCATTGATTGCTGAAATATTGCCGGCTTGCATGTGCGTGCCAAATACAAAAGTCGTAATCTGTTGGATTTCATCAGGTAACGGTCCGACATAATCAATTCCGGGTACGCTTAAAATCTCAGGAATCTGCTGAAATCCAATTTCAGCATCGCCTCGCTCAATGACGGCACCAACTAGCTCTCCCTGAATAATCTTGATCTTGGCTTGCAGGGTTTGAGCAATACCCAACTTTTCTAGTAACAAGGCCAAATACACTCCACTTGGGCCAGTCGAATAAGCAATTGATTTGGCTGATAGTAAGGTGTGCTTAAACGCATCTACATTACTCAAGTCTGGCCTAATAGCACCCTTTTGTATCCCAACTCCAATTCCAGACCGTAAGTACTCTATTCGACTAGCCATTTTTAATTTTCCAAGATTAATTAATTCATCAATCCCAGAAGCTGAGAGTGCCACTAAGTCAACAATCTCACCACCTTTTAAACGACTCATGATCTCTACTGTTGGTAACCAAAGCGTCTCAATACGATAACCAGTAACTCGTTCAAATTCAGGTAGCATCTCTAAATAAGGGGCCTTGAAGGCCACTGAAGCCATTACTTTCATATTTATCTCAATCGTCAGTAGGGGTCTTGGAATATTACGGAAACAACACTATCTCCGATCAGACTTAATGTCCTACATGTAAGGCATTTAATAATCTAGAAACCATATTGTAAGCCGCGACTGTGGTAACCACTTCTAATATTTCTTGATCATTAAAATGCGCTTTCACTTGGCTATACAAGGCATCTGGCACTTGAATATCCCTTGTCATCACGTCAGTTAATTGCATGACTAAGTGCTCAAGCTCAGAAAAACTCGGATCAATAGGCGTGTTTTTTAAAGAGGCAATTTGTTGCTCTGTTAAGCCAGCCTTGATGGCGTGTGGATGATGGGCGGCAAACTCATAGTCAGCTCGGTTCAGAACTGCCACGCGTAAGATAATCATCTCACGCAGACTAGCCGGTAATGAGTTCTTATTACGAATAGCTGTAAGCAAGGTTTCCCATCCATGGGCAATAGCTGGACTATTTAATAAAACTTGATACAACTCAGAGATCCTTCCTCGCTCAGCAGTAATTTTTTCCTCGATTTGAGCAAGTTCAGGGCGCGTGCCTGGTGTAATCAATCCAATACGTCTGACCATTTAATTCTCCATGATATTTTTTGTACGAATTATTCTGCAGTAATATTTTTTTCTTTAATTAATTTGGTCCATTTAGCCAAATCATTTTTCAAAACCAACCCTAACTCTTCGCTAGATGATCCAACTGGCTCAGTGCCAGATTGTAATAACTTGGTTTTAGTAAACTCCTGATTTAATGCAATCCTCAAGGCTTGATTGATGCGATCAATCTCAGCCTTTGGTGTTCCAGCTTTGGCAAATAAAGCATACCAATTATTGGAATCAACACCTGGCACACCCATTTCTGCAAATGTTTTGACATCGGGCAAAACAGTGCTTCGCTTCGCAGCTGCTATACCAACAGCTTTTAATTTACCAGCTTTAATATTTGAGATAAGGCCTGGTATATCCCCAAAGAACCCGTCCACATGACCACCCATCACATCCGTAATAGCGGGCGCTGCGCCCTTGTACGGAACATGCAATAACTTACCTTTGGTCGAATCAGCTAATTGCTCCATCGCTAAATGAGGCACACTGCCAATTCCAGAAGATGCCATTTTGAGTTCTTTTTTCTTCGATAAAGCAACAAACTCTGCAGCATTATTTGCTGGACTACTAGGATTTACAACCAATGCTTCAACGTTATTCACAACTAAAGAAATCGGTGCGAGATCCCTAATTGGATTATAAGAAAGCTTATCATAAAGGCCAGGATTAATGGCTACAGCCCCAGCACTCGTAAACCATAAAATCTTCCCATCGGCAGGACTACCAATAATCAAATCAGCAGCAATTGAACCGTTACCACCTGGCTTATTCTCAACCAAAATTTGTGCATTTAACTCTTTGCCAAGTGGCTCTGCAATAGTTCTAGCAACAAAATCTACCGGTCCGCCAGGTGGAAATGCAACCAACATCCGAATTACATGATTCTGCGCTTGCGCACTTTGTCCCAGCAATAGAGCAAGACTTAAACTACAAATCATTAACCTCATGAGTGGCTGCATAGCTGTCCTCTTCTTATATTCATCAAAAAATCTCACATTAATCACAGCGTGCAGACATACCACCATCCACCACTATTTCTGTACCAGTAATAAACCTAGCCTCATCAGAGGCTAAAAACAGTGCTGCATTGGCAGTATCTCTACCATCTCCCATAAAAGGCAGGGGAATCCGTGACTGACGCTGCTCAAGAATTAAAGCAACATCTCCTCCAGCGCGCTGTTTAGCCAATCGAGTTTCCACCATGGGAGTATGTAACTGCCCAGGCACAATCGTATTTACTCGGATACTTTGCTTGGCATACTGCACTGCTAATACTTTAGAGAATTGAATCACGCCAGCCTTCGTCGATGCGTAGCCAATCTGCGCTGAACCGGTCCATCGCTGGCCAGAAGTGGAGGCCATATTAATAATCGAACCTGAACCCTGAGAGATCATGCTAGGTAAAACAAATTTACAGGTTAAGAAAATACTTTTTAAGTTATAGTCCACCTGAGAATCCCACACCTCTTCGGACATCTCAATAGGCCCACCCTTAGCAGAACCACCCACATTGTTCATTAAAATATCGATACGACCAAATTTGGCTATACAAGCTTGTACCATCTTTTCAATCGACTCTGACTTCGTTACATCAACGTAACCAGGCTCCATGCGCTCGCGCAGTGGTCCCGCAAACTTGAGTGTTTCCTCAAGTCGATCCGCATCAAAATCGGCCACATATACAAGGGCACCTTCTTCTGCAAAACGAATCGCAGAAGCGCGACCATTACCCCAGCCAGGCCCAACTGAACCCGCACCAGTAATCAATGCTATTTTTCCAGCCAATCTACCAGTATTCATAATTAATCTTTGTGAAAAACTCTACTTAGTAATAAACCCGTAAAACTGTTCGGGATTTTGAACCATTATATGCCTGATTTTTTCGGGTGAATCTGCTATTTGAGCAATGCAGTTAACGAGTAAACCATCATCTGGAATGTGATGATGATTGGGGTGTGGCCAATCCGTTCCCCATACACATTGCGAAGGATAAGTATCTACTAAGATTTTTGCTAACCGAACCCCATCGGTATAAGGCCAGTGCTTAGCAATGCGATCTACCCCACTGACCTTTACATGAAATTGAGGATCCTCTAGTAATTTCATCAGAGCCCGAAAATCGGCATGATTCTCGCCCAAAGAAGCATCGACCCTAGCCATGTGATCAATCATCACTGGTACAGCAGAGCGTTTGAACTGCGGGCCCAGTTCATAGATTAACTTACTTTCAAAATGGACTTGTAAATGCATTCCCAATGGAGCCATTCGAGTCGTCAACGCTAATATATCCTCCATCGTGTCGCTATTTTTTAAATGCGACATAAAATTAAATCGGATCCCACGAAAACCTTGGAGATACATTTTCTCCAGCGTTGTTGCGTCGGTCTTTGCCGAACTCAATGCAACGCCCAGATAAGTCCCTTTTTTTTCTTGCATAGCATCCACCACAACTGCATTATCAAACCCATGTAATGCTGACTGAACAATAACGCAGCGCTCTATTCCTAATTGCTGATGCAGTGCAAATAACTTTTCTTTAGGCGCGTCAACTGGAGTAAAGTTTCGTGACTCTGAGTAAGGGAAAATATCGCCCGGCCCAAACAAATGGCAATGGGTATCACAGGCGTTTTTAGGTAAGTTGAAGCTCGGAGAACTCGGATTCGTTAAATAAGTGTGTATCAGCTCTGACATATTTTATTTTTCATTTTTTAAGTTGTTAAATAATTCTTGTAATTTCAAGTTACGCAAGCTTGCCGACTGGATATAAAAGCCGATCGCAACTAGAACCGTGACTGCACCTCCAAATGCTATAGAGGGCACAAGACCCATTACACTTGCCGCCAAACCTGATTCTAATGCACCTAATTCATTAGATGATCCAACAAAAATTCCATTAATAGAACTAATTCGTCCACGCATATTATCAGGAGAGCTCAGCTGTAATACGGCGTTTCGAATCACTACGGAAACTGAATCACAAGCACCTGAAATAAATAAAAATAATGCGCTAAACCAAACATTCGTTGTCATACTAAAAGCAATAATCGCCAACCCAAATCCTGTTACCCCTAAAAACATATACCGCCCAGAATGTTGCAATATTGGCCGACGAGCCAAATATATACCAACTAAAACAGCGCCTATTGCGGGCGCGGCACGTAAAATACCCAAGGTTTCTGGGCCAGCGCCTAAAACGTCTTTGACGAATGCTGGCAACATCGATACGGCACCTCCAAAAAGTACTGCCAGCATATCAATCATCATCGCTGGCATCAATAATGAGTGATTACGGACATAATGCAAGCCCTCGAATAAACTGCCAATAAAACTTTGCCCTTGCTCTTGCACCTGACGCATTTGAATTTTTAAAATAGCAACAAAGTACCAACCCAGTAATGCTGCCAAACCAGAAACTAAATAAGTCCATGGCAAACCTACATAAGCGATTAGCAAGCCACCAATTGCAGGTCCAGTCATAATGCATCCTTGAAAAGCCGCAGACGAATAGGCTGAGTATTTTGGTGTTTGTTCTCTAGGAACAATATCCCCAAATAAGGATTGAAATGATGGCCTTAACAGGGCCCTCCCCACTCCAAGTAATGCCACTCCTACATAAATTAATATGACAGGGGAGTCAAAATATCCAAATGCAACCGCCATTAATAAAAGACCAATAAATACATGCAAAATACAGGCAAGAATAGCAATCATTCGACGCGAATAGTGATCGACTGCGTGACCTGCATATAAGGATAGTAGGAAGAATGGAATGAGCTCGGCAAGGCCCATTAGGCCCAAAGAAATCACACTATCAGTGAGATCAAATAAATGCCACCCGATTGCTACCATCATCATCTGGTAACTCAGAGTTGACCAAATACGATACATCAATAAGGTTAAATAACGCTTACCTACCTCAGAGTGATTTTGCATAAAATCAATATGGCTCGACAAATAAATGATAGCTTGTATTCAATTGCGATCAGTTCCTTGATTCAGTTTTTTTATGGTAACTCGAAGCTTGATGATCAGCACCGATGAAATAGTACATTGCAGGTACTACAAATAAAGTAAATAAAGTACCAATCGATAAACCTGTAAAAATTACAATCCCCATCGAACTTCTCCCCGCTGCCCCTGCGCCAGTAGCAATCACCAAAGGCAAAACACCAAAAACCATCGCTGCAGTCGTCATTAAAATCGGCCTTAAGCGAACACTACTTGCTTCAATAATAGCCTCTAACTTAGTCCGACCCTGCGCCTGTAAGTGATTGGCAAACTCGACTATCAAAATACCATGTTTACTAATCAGCCCCATTAAGGTCACAATACCTACCTGGGTATAAACGTTAATAGACGTTAAACCCAGATTAATAAAGATTAAAGCCCCAAAGATGGCCATGGGTACTGAAACTAGAATAACCAAGGGATCTCTAAAACTCTCAAACTGGGCCGCTAAAATTAAGAAAATGATAATAATTGCAAAAATCATCGTTTGTACAAATCCGCCAGACTCACTCACGAATTGTCTCGATGGTCCAGCATAGTCAATCGAATATCCATTGGGAGCTACTTCTTTCAAAGTTTTCGCAATGAATCCTAATACTTCTGCCTCTGAAACAAACGGGGTACTTACTCCGGATATCGTCGCAGAATTTAATTGCTGAAAATGATTAATGGCACTCGGTACAACGCGCCGCTCGATCTGCGCAAAATTACGAACCTGAACTAATTCTCCCTTAGGCGTTCGGATTGTTTGATTCAAAATTTGATCAGAATTGAGGCGATCTGTTTGTAATACTTGTGGAATTACTCGGTATGACCTGCCCGCCACAGAGAAATAATTCACAAACCCGCCCCCCATAGCCGCCGATAACTCCACTCCCAAATCCTGTGCAGTCATACCAAGAGCAGCTAATTTTTCACGATTAATTTCTAATACATCTTGTGGCTTATTGATTTTCAAATCTGTGTCAATAAAGAAAAACATACCGCTACGTCGTAATTGATCTAATACGGATTGTGATACATCATTTAAATTTTCATAAGACTCTGTCGTCTTAATCACTACCTGAACAGGCAATCCTTGCGCACCAGGCAATGCTGGGAACTGAAATGCCGCAACTCGCGCGCCAGCAATGGTATTCCATTTGGCTTGCATTTCTTGTTGAAATTTTGTCGCGTTCTTCTTTCGCTCGTCCCAATCTTTCAGAATTACTCCTCCAAAACTACTCGTCGGACTTGTGATTTGAAACATCTGTTGATATTCCGGCTCTTTACTAGACATTTCATGAATCTGATCTGCATAGGTTTGCATTTGATTAACAGTTGCATTCGGCGGCCCAGATGCCTGCATTAAAACAATACCCTGATCTTCAATTGGAGCTAATTCCGCCTTTGAGGTCATAAATAAATAAACTACCGCAACAAGTAACAAGGCGCCCATCACAATCATGACTTGCCAAGTACTTAAAACACTCGTTAGTGATTTTTGATATTGACTCTCTACACGGCTAAAAATAGATTCAATTTTTAGGGCAAATTTTCCAGGGCTCTCATCATGCTTTAAAATTCTCGCGCACATGATCGGCGACAAAGTCAACGCAACGATACCGGAGACAGCTACAGCGCCAGCTAAAGTAAATGCGAACTCAGAAAATAGGGCGCCTGTTAAGCCTCCTTGAAATCCAATCGGAATATACGCAGCAATTAATACCACCGTCATCGCCAAGATAGGCATCCCTAATTCTCTAGCAGCAAGAATCGACGATTCAAAAGGAGATTTACCCTCCTTCATATGCCGATCAACGTTCTCGACAACTATAATTGCATCGTCAACAACTAAGCCAATTGCTAAAACCAAAGCTAATAGAGTTAATAAATTAATCGAATAGCCTAATAACTGCATGACAAAAAAAGTTCCAATCAGCGATAGCGGCATGGCAATAATAGGAATTAAAACGGCTCTAAAATTGCCTAAAAATAAAAAGATAACTACCGTCACAATGAGCAAAGCTTCAACTAGTGTATGGATGACTTCCGTAATTGAAGTCGTGATAAATTTAGTTGAGTCATAGACGATTTCACCTTTTAAGCCAACGGGAAATTGTCTTTGGATTTCTGGCATGGTATCTCGTACACGTTTAGCAACGTCTAACAAATTGGCCTCTGGAGCCACCTTAATACCGATAAAAACGGATTGCTTGCCACTAAATGCGACATTCGTCGAATAATCCTCCGAACCCAAACTCACAGTGGCAACTTGCTCTAACCGAACAATATCACTGCCATTACTCTTAATAATTAATTGCCGAAACTCATCTAGGGTATGCAAATCAGTGCCAGCCACTAAATCCACGCTGATCATATCTCCCTTAGTAGAGCCAACCGTCGATAAAAAATTATTCGCCGATATGGCTTTATAGACATCAGCAGCGCCAACGCCTAAACCAGCCATTTTCGATTGATCTAACCAGGCCCTTAACGCAAATTTTCGTCCACCTAAAATTTCAGCGTTTTGAACTCCAATGACTGAGTCTAATTTGGGCTTAACTACTCGTAACAAGTAATCGGTAATGCTATTGTTCGGCATTACATCACTCGAAAATCCCATATACATTGCGGCAGTTGATTGACCAACTTGGACTGTTAATACCGAAGCTTGGGCTTGGGGGGGTAGTTGATTTTTTACTGAACTAATTTGCGTACTAATTTGCGTTAAGGCTGCGTTAGCGTTGTAATTGAGTCTTAAAGTCGCTGTGATGGTTGAGATTCCACTCACACTCGTCGAGGATAAATAGTCAATCCCCTGCGCCTGGGCAATAGCACCCTCTAGTGGCTGTGTAATAAAGCCAGCAACTGTGGCTGGATCAGCTCCAAAATAAGCTGTTGTAATCGTTACTAAGGCATTCTCCGTCTTTGGGTATTGGTTAACTGGTAATGATTTAACTGCCTTAAATCCTAGTAATAGAATTAATAAACTCACCACAATCGAAAGTACTGGCTTTTGTATAAAAATATCAGACCATTTCATACCAAAGCCCCATCAAAGAAAACGCGTAAAAAATAGAGAAAAAACATTATTTTTCCAATGGTTTAGGATTGGCATTGTTAGCAGGCAAAACAGTATTGTTAATGATTAATGGCGTGCCATTTTTTAACTTTAACTGCCCACTAGTCACTATCTCACTGCCAGGCTTTAAGCCTTGCAAGATAGCAACCTGATCTCCACGCGTAGCACCCGTCGTGACAAAGGTCTGTTCTGCTTCTATGATGGGCTTACCATCCTTGTCTAAGCGATCAGTCTGATTCACTACAAACACAATTGAGCCATAGGGGTTGTAGGTTACTGCTGTTTGTGGAATCGTCATATACTTCACCGCAGATCCAAGCTCTAAGACAACATTTGCAAACATGCCTGGTAATAATTTCTTATCCGAATTGCCAACAATCGCTTCAACTTGAATATTACGCGTATTTAATTCAACCTTCGGACTAATGGCAGAAACCTTGCCCTTAAAAACTCGCTCCCCAAAAGCGTCTGCCTTTAATAAAACATCCTGCCCTTTTTCAATCTTTCCCACCGTGTTTTGTGGCAAGGTAAAGTCAATAAATATAGGATCAATTGTTTGTATAGTAAATAACTTATCGCCCGGGTTAACATATTGCCCAGGGTTAATGGTTACAATCCCGACCCTACCGCTAAAAGGTGCTTTTAAGTTCTTTTTCGAAACCAATGAAGTTTGCTGTCGAACTTGCGCTTGTTTAGCCTTCAAGTCTGCTGAACTGGCATCAAAGACATTCTGGCTAATTGCCCGGATCTCTAACTGCATACGATCGCGATCATTAATAATCTTCGCTAAATCTGCCTGCGCTTTGAGTGCATCCAAGAGAGCAATATCAGCGGCCTGGGTTAGTTCAACGAGAACATCCCCAGCTCGCACATCCATCCCTGAAGTGACTGGAACTGCTCGAACAATTCCACTCACTTCCGTACTTAACTCGACTCCCCGAAATGCGCGCACATTGCCAACTGCGCTCAGCTGAGGTTGCCAATCATCCTCAACTACCTTGATCGTACTGACAGTCTGAGGCGGAGCACCAGCCCCACTCATATATTTTTTGATCATGACTGACTTAAAAATATTAAATGCCACAATCAGTCCCATCAAAATCAAGACTGATAAAAGCATGATGATCATTCGACGTCGAATCGGTGGCATATCCCTCAATATTTTTCGCATACCTTTTACTTGTGTTGGAGTATTCATTTTTTATTCAATTCAAAAATCTCAATGAGAGTATTTAACAATCCTATTTAATCAGCGTTGATTGATAAGCCGGGCCATCTCGATTCCACCAACCACCACCAAGGGCTGCGTACAACGCGGCTGTGCTCGAGAAGCGCTCGGCCTGCGATTGTATTAAATTGATTCTAGCCTGCTGATATTGCGTCTGAGCATTTAATAATGCCAGATAATTTACCGTTCCTAATTGATACTGCTGACGTACTAAGTCTAAACCCAAGGCTGCATTTTTCTCTGCTGTAGCAGCTGATTTTAAAGTCTGAGCTGCTATATCTAGAGCGTGCAAGGCGTTTGACACTTCCTGAAACGCACCAACCACAACCGCCTGATAATTCAGTGCGGCTTGCTCATACTGAGCCTCTACAACTCGGCGCTGCGCAGTTAACGTACCGCCCTGCATAATGGGCTGTACTAAGCCAGCGCCTAAGGACCATAAACCCGCACCGGGTCCAAAAAGCGCCTGAGATGCTAAGGCCTGAGTCCCTAAGACGCCTGTTAGATTGATTTGAGGAAATAGATTGGCTGTTGCCACCCCAACCTGCGCATTTGCTGCCATGAGTTGCGCTTCTGCAGCCCGGATATCGGGACGTTGACGTACTAGTTTTGAGGGGAGTACTGCTGGAATTTCAGTTGGCAAGATCAAGCTCGATAAACTAAATTTAGGCGGTGTTGTTTCATCCGGAAAGCCACCAGTGTAAGCAACCAACATGTTTCTGGTAATGGCTAAATTTTTCTCGTAAGTCAATAATTGACTTTGGGTATTTGCAACGAGCGTGTTTTGTGAGCTCACATCAATCCGCGAGACTGTGCCAATTTCAAACTGCCCTGTGATCACCCTAGCAAACTCTTGTTGAGCTCTTAAAATATCTGCAGTTGCCAGTAACTGTTCACGTTGAGCTGCCTCTTTAATGGCTGTTGTGACAATATTCGAAGTTAAGCTCAAGTATGTAGTCTCTAGCTGAAACTGTCGATAATCAGCGAATGCCTTTGCGCTCTCAATAGCTCTTCGTGTTCCACCAAAGATATCGAGTCGATAGGTGACATTAATGTTTGCGTTATATAAGGTATAAATATTATTAGTGCCTGTAGTGCCGCCGTAAACCGAAGGAGGTACTGACTGAGGAGTAACGCTCGTTCCAGCACTAATTGCTGGGAATAAACCACCAAATTGCACATTTGCCGTTTCTATAGCACTCCGAAGTGTAGCCTCTGCCACACCTAAGGTAGGATTATTTTTTAGTGAGGTGTCTACTAATTGATTTAAGTCTTTTGACCCAAATAAATGCCACCACTGCGCTGGCGTATCTTTTCCTTCTACAAAAATTTGCGTTGCACCTCCCACAATCTCAGACTCAGATTTTAGCTCTAGAGGAACTTGCTTTTCGGTAATTTGCTTCAGTTGCAATGCATCTCTAGCTTGATAGTCAGGCCCAACCGCGCAAGCTGCTAAAGTACCCAATAAAACGACAAAATATAGTGCTGAGAAAAAATTCTTTGTGGATATTTTCATGATAAAGGTACGTGCAATCCAAAAAACATACTCAGATTGCCAATTAATTGATCCTCATCTTATCACTTCACTATGAAATAGGCTCTGACTTATCTCAAAAACCAAAAGGATTTGGGATTTACGTCCCAAATCCTTTTTAGGAAAAACAGCCCCTCTTAGAAAATTGAATCGACTGTCTATCTCTTTGGTATAACCGGCAATAAAAGATGCGAAGGATATTTAGGGCCAGTATGAACCGTCACTTGTCCATCAAAAATTTCTAACGGACGATCTTTAGGATGGTTGTGTGTAAATGGCCCTACCCCAGTAAATGGATATCGCATATTAGAAAGCTTGGCTCCCGTTGCTCCAGGGTAAACATAATCTTTCCCACGTACGGTCAACGCAATTCGGTATCCAGCTGGTATCACAATCGAGGTTGGAAGGATTTCAATATCTAATTCATATACTTCATTTGGGGTGAGTAACTCTTTCTTTTGATGCGGATGATATGGCCTATAGGGTAATGTTTTCTCTGGATCAAGTGCCCGATGCGAGGCACGTAACCAACCCTGGGCAACCGGCGTATTCGGATCGAGCGCCCCTTGAAAGGTCACCTCTTTCATATTCGGATCAAACATCCGAACGATTAAAAATAAATCTGCGTCAACCGTACTCGAGGATACGAATAATTTCGCCGCTAAAGGTCCAGTTAATTCCATTTCCTGATCAAGTGGCGTTGTCAAGAAGCTTGCACCTTCTCCAAGGCCGCGATAAGTAATGCTGGTATCTGCGGCGCCGGCTTTACTCTCTAAGGTAACGCTTGCCGCATTTAAATGCATCTTCGTCCACTGGGTACTTGCCAGCGGCCAAGTCGTCTCTGCTCGCGGTTTAAATACCTCGCCCGGATGACGGATATTTAAGTAGACCTTGGGCTGTTCTAACCAGTCGTTTTTTTCACCTTTTAAGAAATGGTCAAAAAAACGTTTTTGTAAAGCCCGGCCGTAATCCGTATAAAAATGCGTCCAATGCTCAATCCCGTGCATCTCTAACCACTTATGCTCTGAACCAGCATTTAAAAACCCTTCAATATTGCCTCTTGTATGCAAGCCCTGCCCACCCCAGTTACCGGCTGATAACAAGGGAACTTTAATCTTGCTGTAATCTGGTGTGCGACATTTCCAAAACTCGTCATCCATTTCGTGCTTAAAAGTTAAACCGCCAAAATCAAAGCGATTTGCTCCTAACTCCTCCTTTGTCAGCGTCTCAGGACCAGATACCCAATCGCCAGTGATACCACTGCGATAGCCATTTTTACCTAAGCCATACTGCACTGTTGTAACCTGCATTTCATACCAGTTTTCAATAAAATTACATAAAATGCCACCGTGGTGACTCAAATCTCTGTAAAAATCGTTTGCCCCTTCCCAAATACACATTCCAGCTAAATGTTTAGGCTGTAAGGCAGCTACTTGCCACTGATTCATCCCGTAATACGAAATTCCATTAAGGCCAACCTTGCCATTAGACCATGGCTGAACCCCCGCCCAGTCAATACAAATCGCAAAGTCCTGCGTTTCGCGCGGGCTCCAAAGTTCAACATGGCCAGGTGAGCGGCCGCAACCTCGTGAATCTACACGGATGATCACATAATTATCTGGCACCCATTTTTCTGGATCAACCACTTCCCAAGATTGAAACTCATTAGAAGTGCCTGAGCCAACCTCCGGAAAGGTCTCAATCATCTTATCCCAACACGTCTTATAAATTTGCTCAAAATGTAAATACTTGGCGTAGGGTCCATAAGTAATAATGACCGGATATTTACCATCCTGAATCGGCCGAAAAATATCTGCGCGCATCTCTAAACCATCATCCATTTTGATCGGTACGTCCCAGTCAATCTTCATGCCCATTCTGATTTCTGTTTTGTAAGTCATATTGTCTCCTCGTTAGTGACGCATCGATATTCTTAAAAAATTCCCTATACATGGATTTATATTTGAACTATCTTTATTCTAAAGGTAAAAGCCTTAGATACACTTGAGATTCATCAAATTCAATGTAATTCGCTATTCCTATTGTTTGGCTTGAGATCTTTACCCAAGCACTGAAACTTTATTTCAGTGCAGGTAAAACTGCGCCGCCATCCGGAACGGGCATTCGAACAGCATTTAGAATAAGTGAGACAAACCCAAAATACGCCGCAGTTCCAAGTAAATCAATAACCGTTTTCTCTCCAAATCGATTTTGCGCAGCCTCAAAAGTCTCATCAGAAATATCCTTGAACTGCAGGAGTTCACTAATAAAGTCATAAATTAAAGACTCGTCTTGGGTCATGCCAGTTGGTCTTTGATTCATTCCAATAGCATCAATTTTGTCTTGCGTAAAGCCGAGCTCTTTAGCAATTTTGCCGTGCGCATGCCACTCATATTTAGCTGACCAAAATCTAGCAACCATCAAAATAGTCATCTCACGTAAAACATCTGGCAAACTACTCTCAAAGCGAATGCTATCGCCAATGTGCATAACCCGCTCCGCTAAAGCTGGATTGCGTAGCAATGCCGCAAATGGCCCGCGCACGCCCTTACGCGGACTCGCTAATAATTTCTCAACAACAGCCAATTGCTCTGCGTTCATCTGCTCTGAAGGTATTAATGGTAAACGGGTTTTTGGCATAATCAATTCTTTAAAAAATCGCACATTAACTTTTTATATAGCTACAATATGAATTGTTAAAGCGCTATGAGGGCTGGATATTGAGTTTTTGGAGTATCTCCGAATAACGCTTTACGTCATCTCGCACTTGCTTACCAAACTGCTCTGGTGGGCTACCATCTGGAACATATCCAACGACTCCGGTAGCTAAATTTTGCCTGAGAGTAGGCTGCGCAAGGGCTTTTACTACCTCGTTGTACAAACGATCAACCACGTTTTTAGAAAGTCCAGCTGGTCCAAAAAGTCCCATCCAGGTCCCTTGAAAAATCATATCTTGTACGCCAACTTCAGACATAATTGGCACATCTGGTAAGTCTGACAATCTTTTGGACCCAGTAAATGCAATGGCTTTTAATTTGCCACTTTTAATAAAAGGCATCACAATGGCTGGCGGCATAATAGCAACTTGTACCTCTCCAGCTACAAGGGCATTTAATGATGGTGCGCTACCTTTATAAGGAATATGCAGCAATTGGGTACCAGCACGCTGGTTGAATAACTCAGAAGCAATATGAATGGTATTACCAACTCCTGGCGTACTATAGGCAATTGGCTTACTCGATTTTTTTTCGTAAGCAATGAATTCTTGAACTGTGTTAACCGGTAAGGAAGGATGAATAGCCATCACAAAGCCAACTCCTTGCATCAGTCCGGCAATCGGCGTGAAGTCTTTAATAACATCATAGCTAATCCCCTTATACATACTCGGGTTTAAAACAAATGATGCGGTAACTGCTAACAGGGTATATCCGTCCGGGGCTGCTTTGGAAACCAAATCTGTACCAATAACACCATTTGCACCAGCTCGATTATCGACTACGATACTTTGACCCATTGACTCACCCATCACCTGTGTCAGTGGACGAACTGCCACGTCTAGCGTACCGCCGGCGGCAAAAGGCACAATGACTTTGATAGTACTAATCGGATATTTACTCGGCTGAGCTCCAAGCCATTTGGCGATAGTGGCCAGGCCTAGCATAGCCGTCGCCATCTTAATCGATCGACGCTTCGGGGATGGTTTATGCACTGACTGCAGCCTTAGACTCTTGACCAATTGTAAATTTCCAACCCATACTTTGAAGCTTCTCAACCATGCCCTGACCATACTTTTCAGCGATCTTGGCAGCTGTTTCAGGTACTCGGTCTACATCGTCAAACTCTTCCCGCTGACCTTGAATGATCACCATTAAATGCGCATCTTCACTGGACCGATTAATAAATCGTCTCGTAACGCCCTTGGGCATCGCAATTAAGTCTAAATGCTCCAACATAATCGATTCTTCACCGTGGTCGCCCCATTGAATCTCCCAACGACCAGTCAGGGCCATAAAGGTCTCTTCGGTATGGTAATGCACATGTAAGCCCGGCCCTTGATCGGGCGGACACGTCGCAATCCCTAACCGAAATACGCCAGCAGCGCCACCCTCAACCGCTGGCTTGGGTGACAACTGCCCCGGTAAAGGTCCAGGAGACATGATATTCCGAGTAGTCTTAGCCATAATCATCTCTAAAACTTCTGGAGGAATCCCTTTTTCTTCTAAATGATGTTTTTTAACCGGCACGATTTCTTGAAAGCGCGCAATTTGCTTTTTCATTTCTTCTTGAGTGGGTGTAAAGCGATTCATGATTCTCCTATGTATTTTTTGATTCGTGCATCACCTTAATCGCCTCAACCGATTCTTGTAAGGCATTGAATGCCGGTTGCAAACTTCCTGTCCACATTAAAAACCCATGGGGCAAAGCTTGATACACCCTTAGTATAGGGTCTTGCCCATGCACTTTGAGTAATTCTGCTAATTTTTGTGAATCCGTCATCAAGGGATCGTCTTCGCCCACTCCAATCCAGACTGGTGGCAAACGACTCAAATCACCAAGCAAAGGAACTGCCTGAGGATCATCCGTGGCAAGATGAGGTCCTAAATACTGCTTCCATACCCATTGTGAGTAAGCCCTAGCATTCGGTTTAAAGCCTCCAGCATTGTTGTAAAACAGAACTAACCCCGCTAATTGGTCCTGATTTTGATCGCGTAGATACTGCGCAGCGGACAATGCTAAGGTAGCTCCTGCAGATTCACCAAATAAAACTGGACTACCCGATATACCAAGAGACTCTTGATGCGTTTGTAAATAGTCTAATACACTCACAATTTCATTGCGCTGAACCGGAAAATGAAACTCCGGCGTACGCCGATAATCAATAGCGCAAACAACCGAGCCACTCAGCAACGCCAGTGAGCGCATTGTTCTGGCATGCGAGTCTAGATTTCCAGCCCAAAATCCCGCACCCCTGACAAAAACAATATAAGACTTTGCTTGAACCAAATCGGGGTATACCAAACGGATCGCAACCTCCCCATGTGGGCTAGGAACCTTTAAATCACTAATCTTGGCTACTTGGGGCAAGTCTTGATTGAGGGTCTGAAAATAAAGATCTTGTTGAGCCCTAGCCTGCTCAATCGCAAGTTTAAGCGGATCAGCTGAAGCAATGCCACTTTCAGCCTGTGCCTTCGCGGCTTCGCTATATGATGCAAACAAACTGTCTCCTCCACTACTTAATTCTGTCATTCTATTTTTTTAGTTGTTCTATCGTATAAAACTTTTGCAAAAATTACTATAGCAATTAACTTATAATAGATATACAAAATTATGAATAATATTGACACCAAACTACTGCGCATTTTCTTAGTTTTAATGGATGAAAAAAGTGTCTCTAATGCCTCCCTCAGACTCGGTATGAGCCAGCCTGCTCTGAGCCAAATTCTCATTAAATTACGTGATCTATTTAAAGACCCCTTACTGCTGAGAACCAGGCAAGGAATGATCCCTACAGACCGAGCCATTGAGGTTCAAACCAGCGTTAAAAAAATGCTTGGGGATTATGATCAACTCATTGCGCCCAAAACAAAATTTGATCCACAAACTTCCGATCAACGCTTTGTAATTACCTGCCCTGAGTACGCCGAACATCTGCTTTTACCCCAATTATTAGCCCGACTTCGGATTGAAGCTCCACAAGTGCGAATCGAAATACAGCAACCTCAACCAGAGCGTATTAATGATCTTCTGGAGCGTGGTGAAGTTGATTTTAGAATCGCTTGGGTACTGTCTCCCGCCCAAACGCTCAGGTCCATTGCGTTGTTCCAAGATCACTTTGTTTGCTTAGTCAGTAGAAACCATCCTACTATTCAAGATACGATTAGCGCCGAACAACTTCTGGCCTTTCCCCATGTTCGAACTCTTGGCACTGGCAGATCAACTTCAAATAGCGTCATCGAAAAAACGTTTGAGCAATTTGGTGGCAAAGTAAAACACAATTTCTTAGTACAGAACCTTTTGACAATTCCTTTAATTGTTGCTCAAACTGACATGCTAGCCCTACTTCCAAGCCTTCTATCAACTGGGTTTACAAAGCAATACCCGATTAAATTATTGCCGCCAGCAATTAAGCTGCCGCCTTTAAAATATAACCTGTACTGGCACGAAAGAAGCCAAAAGTCCGACAGCCATCAATGGCTTCGAAATATCATCCTAGAAATCGCAAAAAATATTCGAGCATCCGTCATGCCGTAATACTTTGCATGAGCCCAAAGAGTTTTTCTTGCCCCTCAAAGCCAATTCCAGGACGATCTGATAAATTGATCATGCCATTTTCTACCACTGAGTCGTCTGCAAATCCAGCAAAAGCTCCAAAGACATCCGGGTAAGCTTCACACCCACCCAAACCAAATCCAGCAACAATGGCTAAAGTCATTAAGTTACCGCCATGAGGGTATACCGATTTTCTTTGCCAATCCAGAGCCTGCATCATCTCTAAAGTTCTAGAGAACTGGGTTATTCCATAAGATTGGGGTACATCAATTTGAATAATGTCCCGGTCAGAACGCAGTCCACCAAATTGCAATAAGTTACGAATATCTTGCGTCGAGAATAAGTTTTCCGCAGTCGCAATTGGCGCCTCATAAAACCCCGTCAATTCTGCCATTAAAGCATAATCTAAAGGATCTGTTGGCTCCTCTAACCACCTGAGTCCATAGGGTGCCAAGGCTTTGGCATACTGCAAAGCACTCTCCCGGTTCCACGCTGCATTGGCATCAACAGCTATCTGGTTTGCCGAACCCATCACCTCTATCGCAGCGTCTAGCCGCTTTAAATCTTCGGTGAGCGGCGCGCCACCGACCTTCACCTTCATCACCGTATAACCCTCGTCCTTACGACTACGCATTTCTGCTTGCAACTCGGCAACTCCTTTTCCGGGAGCGTACCACCCACCACCAACGTAACAAGGAATAGTTGTCGGAATATGACCATGATTAAAACGTTCTGCTAAAACAGCGTACAACGGTTTATCTGCAATCTTAGCTACTAAATCCCAGACCGCCACTTCAATCGTTCCGATGGGTACCGATCGCTCAGTATGGCCACCCGGCTTTTCACGTAGCATCATCCGCGCTAAAACTTTAGCTGGATCAATATTACTTGCCTGACTATCTAATAAGCTATCTGGTTCTGCACTGAGGATCCTGGGAATTAAGCGAGAGCGCATTTGTTCGCCACAAGCATATCGCCCTGTCGAATTAAATGCATACCCAATCAGAGGTTTACCCGAACGCATCACATCAGAAATAACAGCAACAACCGAAGTGGTCATCTCACTAAAATCAAATACAGAATTTCGTAAACTCGACTTCAGGGGGACGCTGATTTCCCGAATTTCTACAATCTTCATACCAGTTCCTAGTCAATCATTTATGTTAAAGGCCCAGAAGAATATTTCTGAAATCCGGGACGCTTTGCAATCTCTTCATACCACTTGGATAGGTTAGGAAAGCTTGGTCGCTCTAATGGTAAATTAAACCAGCGAAAAGCCAATAAGGCTAATGGGATATCGGCTAGGGTAAACTGTGCACCCGAAACATACACTGCCTTACCAAGTTGTTTTTCAAGCATCTCCAAAATCAGCACCATCTGCAGCCTAGCTTTTTCTAACTCGTCTAAATTACGTTGCTCAGCAGGAGTTCTTACCCAACCCCAAAAGAGTGGCTTCATTGCCGGCCAAGCCACGGTGTTATACCAATCTAGCCACTGATCTACTAGCGCATCTTTTTGGGGATCTTGAGGTGCTAATGCACCCTGATGGTCGTGCTTTCGTGCTAAGTAGCGCATGATGGCGTGCGACTCCCACAGAATAAAACCACCATCATTAATCAACGGGACTAAACCGTTTGGATTATTTTGCATATACTCCGGAGTCTTATTAACGCCAAATTGTAAGCCAGCGTCGATGCGCTCAAATGCTAACTCCAACTCCGCACAAGTCCATAAAACCTTTTGGACATTGATCGAATTTGTTCTACCCCAAATAACTAGTTCACTCATTTTTTCCCTATCTTGTATATTCGAAATGATTTAAGTTACCATAATAGAACATTCACTCCAGTGAACCTATAAATTCGCAAATAACTAGGGAAGACAATATGCATTTCATTCGTCGATACGCCGTTCTTTTTAGCATTGCTTGCTGTTATTTTGCTACCCTATCAATAACTGCTAGCGCGCAAGATTATCCAAACCGCGTAGTTAAATTTGTTGTGCCGTTTGCTCCTGGTGGTCCGTCTGATATCGTAGCTCGTATCTTGGCACAAAAGCTTACTGAACGATTTAATCAATCTTTTATGATCGAAAATAGGCCGGGTGGGTCAGCCAATATCGGCATGGTTCAAGTAGCAAAATCACCACCTGATGGCTACACCATATTACTTGTGAGCAGTTCATTTGTGATTAATCCAGCCCTTTTCGCAAATCCTGGCTATGATCCCTATAAAGATTTTGCGCCACTAGCAATGCCCGTCAGTTCTCCGAATATTTTGGTCGCTCATCCAAGCTTACCTGCTAAAACGATGAAAGAATTTTTAGCTCTTGTTAAAGCCAACCCCGGGAAATATGATTATGCGTCGCCAGGTAATGGCTCCGGTCCGCACCTGAGCGCAGAATTATTGATTCTTCAAGGCGGTGGTGATATTAAACATATTCCCTATAACGGGGGTGCACCAGCCATTCAAGCAGTCCTTGGTAATCAAGTCGCTCTTGCTTTTTCAGCCCTACCGCCAGCTCTTCCACAGATTAATGGCCAAAAGTTAATCCCACTAGCAATCAGTAGTAAGGCTCGGTTTGCAGCATTGCCCGCAGTTCCAACTATTGCCGAATCAGGATTTCCAGATTTTGAAGGAGATACACAACAATTTATTATGGTCCCAGCAGGCACTCCAAAAACGATTATCGATTTATTAAATCAAGAAATCATAAAAATTGTTAACTCGCCTGATACAAAAGAAAAGCTGAGTGCTCTTGGCTACTCACTGTCGTCTCATACTCCTGAGCAAACTGGCGCCCTGATAAAAACCGAAATTACTAAGTGGACTAGGGTGGTTAAAGCAGGCAATATCAAACCGGATTAAAGGTATAAGGATTTAAGCCCTTGAGCTATTGAGATTCTAGGCAACATTCAGGACTTTAGGCTACTTGAGTTAGTAAATCAAACTCTTACCACGCAGTCCAAGTCAATGGCTCCGATCTACTGCTCCCGCATACATTACAAATGAACCAAACTCGAGGTATCAACGGCCTTAGCCGTTGCCTCAAAAGCCGCAACTGTATTTAAAATTTCTTGCGGGGAAATAAGGTATGGTTGCTTACACATAATCGCATCAGCAAAAGCTTCTAACTGAAACTGTAATGCGCTAATCGTTTCAAATTGGAAAACTTCCTCGGGCTTTCCACTGAGACTTAGCAATACCGTATTTTGACCCCGTGCTTCTGCACTACCCTTTGACCCAAAAAGATGTACGCGCCAAAAAACTGGGGAGGGTCTTGGGGATGAAAGTATCCCAGTTGCGCCAGACTGAAAATCAAACAGAGCAACCATCGTATCCTGTGCCCCTCCGTTTAACTGTCGATAAATTCCTTGCACACTTTTAATAGGCCCTAACAGGTTCACGCAAGCATCGATAATATGAATCCCTGTAGCCGTTAAACTTCCGCCAGGGACGTTTTCAGAGTGATCACGCCAGGAAGCTTTAAAATTAGTCAAGTTCTCATTCGTGAAGTTACCCTCAACATGGGTTAAATCTCCCAACACACCAGAGTTTGCAAGCCTTTTTAATTCTTGCATCGAGGGCCAAAAACGCTTGTCATGCCCAACGCCTAATTGCACATTCGCCACGTCGCAAGCTTGCACTGCCTTGTGTGCCTCTGCAACAGTTAGCGCTAAAGGTTTTTCACAAAAAACTGCTTTGCCAGCTTTAGCAGCAGCAATGATTTGCTCAACGTGCAGTACATGCGGCGTGGCTAATATAATCGCCGAAATCTGTGGATCGGCTAGTACAGCCTGTGCATCGGCAGTTACATCGAAATTCGCTTCTTTTGCAAAATCATCATATTTCTCAGGATGCTGAACAACACCATATTTAAATTGAATTTTTGTGCTTTTCCCTTGCACCGAACGAACTAGGTTTTTTCCCCAACGTCCTAATCCAAACATCGCAGCATCAACCATTATCTTCTCACTTTTTTCGCGTAAAGCCAGTAATGGCTTCAATTTGATTGATTGCCGCCACATGATCTAATAAACGCTGAGCTGTTTTAGCCATTGCTAAATCGACTAACTTACCATCTACTGTCGTACTAGCAACGCCTCTTGTTAATGCCTCTTCATAAGCAGCAACTACCCGAGAATAATATTCAATTTGCGCCTGTGTCGGTGTGTAAATCGTGTTCGCATCAGCAATCTGATTGGGATGAATAACCGTTCTTCCCCGAAAGCCTAGGCGACGAGATAGTTGCGTGTCGCTGCGAAACCCTTCTGGGTCTCGAACATTCGAAAAGACTCCGTCTAGAGGACATTCAAAACCAGCTGCCCGAGCAGATACTAAAGAAAACTGCCGAACAAACATCATCTCAGGACCTTCACTAGTCCAGGTAGCTCCTAAGGAAACATTCATATCACCATCTTCACCACCACCGTAAATCATACTTTCTATGCGCGTAGAACTCGTCATAATGGCCCGCGAATCTAAAACCCCATTGGCACTTTCCATCATCACAATGATAGGCGTACTGCCAACCTGAATGCCCCGCGCAATCTCCACACTGGCAATCATTCGATCAACCGCCTGCACATCACCAAGACAGTCTTGCTTGGGCACAATAAAACCGACTAAGCCCTTGGCGCCAACAAACGTTTCAATATCCTCATGAAAAAATCCGGTCGACAAACTGTTAATCCGAATCCAACTTCTTTGTCCCATCACCTTTGGCATATATTCCAAAGTCATTTGACGCGCGTTATTTTTTTCAGGGTCTGGAACCGTATCCTCCAAATCAAAAATAAATCCATCAGCTGGTAAATCAGCTAATTTATTCATCATCCGCTCTTGATTCGCCGGCACAAATAATAAGCTACGCCAAATTTTCATCGTCTATCCTTTTATCTCAACATTTTTTATCAATTTTTCTGCAGTTATTACTAGTTATTTGACTGCAATAACTATACTTTCGGACTTAACATCAACAGTCCTGATTCCTGCCAAACTTTAATTTGATCCTGGGTATATCCTAGTTCTTGCAAAATCTCGCTAGTATGCTCGCCTAACAATGGTGCGGGCCTACGAATAGCTAATACCCCTGTCTCTAGGATTACTGGATTGCGAACTGTTTGCATCTTGCCCATCACGGGATGGTCTACTTCAACTGCAACTTTTCTGGCAATAATGTGGGGATCTTCAAAGACCTCTTTAATATTATTCATTCTCGAACATGGCACACCTGCAGCGCGTAATAATTCCTCTAGTTCCTGAACCGCTCTTGAGGCAATCACAGGTGATACCACCTCTAATAAACTGGACTCATTTTGCTTACGCAAAACGTAACTTGAAAAACGGATATCTTCCAACCATGACTCCAAACCCAAAACCTGCATAAAGCGCTTAAATAAAGCGTCATTGGGCGTGCCAATAGCAATATATTGTTGATCACTCGTTAAAAACAATTGATACGGAGCATTCAGACGGTGTTGATGCCCCTGACGCTCAGGGACTTCACCGGTAGCTAGAAAAAATGCCGTCTCCCAAGCAGCAGCCGCAATAGATGCTTCGACTAATGAAACATCAGCAATCTGGCCGCCCCGGCCTCGCAGCACACTAATGAGTCCACTCAAAGCCGCATAAGTGGCAAACATCGCGCCAAAAATATCTGCCGTTTGAACCCCGGGTCGCATCGGCATTTCACCAGGCAATCCAGTCACCGATAAAGTTCCAGAAAAAGCCTCCACAATTAAATTCACGCCAGCGCGAGTTCGATCCGGTCCAGACTGCCCAAATCCCGAAGCCGAAACATACACTAAATTGGGGTTAATGGCCTTGAGATCTTGCGCACCCAAACCTAAAGACTCCAGAACTCCAGGCCGATTATTTTCTAAAAAAACATCGGCCTCTTTAGCGAGTTGCCGAACAATTGCAATCGCCTGCGCTTGCTTTAAATCAAGAACTAAACTACGCTTATTACGGTTTAAGGCAGCAAAACTTGCACTGTAACCTTGCACCATGGGGGGCATGGCTCGCGTTTGATCACCATTTTTAGGACGTTCAATCTTAATCACATCAGCGCCCATATCACCAAGCAACATGCCGCAAAAAGGCCCGGCAATAAAGTTACCGATTTCGATAACTTTTATTCCATCCAAAGGTAAAGACATAACACTTCCTAAATAATTAATTCTCTGAAAAATCGATTGTCTGTGCTAGCTTTCTATTTAGCTCAATCTCCGTTGTTACTATTCTGGCAAATTCCTCAGGGGTCGAACCAACCACATCAAAGCCCTGATCTAAAAAAGCTTTTTTCGCATCAGGTTGCTCTAAGACCTTCGCAATTTCATTACGCATACGCACAACATATTCCTTTGGAACTCCAGCTGGGTACCAATAGCCATAAAAAGGAATATATGTAAAACCTTTCAAACCCGCTTCTTCGGTAGTTGGTAAGTCTGGGAACTCAACCCACCTTTTCTTAGCCGTAATGGCAAAGGCCTTAATCCTGCCAGACTTTAAATGGGGTGCGAGCACAACTCCAGGGCCAATCACCACATCAATTCGACCTGCTAATAATTCCGTAATCGCTTGCCCAACTCCTTTAAATGGAATATGTTGCAACTTAATCCCGGCACTTGTATTAAAAAACTCAGCGGCAAATTGCATGACATTTCCAACGCCTCCTGAGCCATAGTTATATTTACCTGGATTAGCCTTAGCCTCTTGCAAAAATTCTTGTAAGTTCTTTGCTGGAAAATCGCCCCGGACCGCCACAATAAATCCAACACTATTGGCAATTAAGGTGATCGGCTGAAAATCCTTCACCGGATCATATCCAAGCGACTTACTCACCACCGGTAAACTAGCATGACTAGATGATGTATTCAAAATCGTATAGCCATCTGGGCTTGACTTAGCAACTATTTCAGTGCCGATCGCCCCACCAGCACCGGGCTTATTATCTAAAATCATGTTCGGTCCAAAAACAGGTGATAGTTTTTGGGCTAAAAATCGGCCTATAAAATCCATGGGCCCACCAGCCGCGTAAGGCACTACTACCCGAATTGGTTTATTGGGGTAATCTTTCGATGCTTGTTGTTGGGCTATAGCCTGATTCATTAACACAGAAAAAACCAAAGAACAAAAAACTAAACGCCAACGCATTTGGACCATTACTGTCTCCTCATTTTATATTTTCTAATTCTGTTTTTTAATACTCTACTCAAGTAGAGCAATCATTTGAAGCTTATTCATTTCGTACCAGTTTTTCTTCAAACCAATTCCACATATCAGCCACAACCAGCGTTAAATAGTCGCGTTGACAATGTTGTGAGCCACCTTCTTCAGCAGTATAAACGCGCAATGTCTTATCTTTAGATCCGCAAGCGTCAAACTGTTTTTGGGCATCAGCTAAAGGTATTTGCTCATCTTCAGCGCCGTGAACCAATAAAAATGGGCACTTCATTTTTTGCATAACACCATCTAATTTAAAAGGCTCTAAGGCTTTTAAGGAGTCCTCTAAAGTATTTGTTCCTAAAATCCAATTAATGTGATGCCCAGGAACTGACAAAGAAGTCTTAAACTGCGCCTCGATTCGCCCCTTCCAAGTTTGATAGTAATCCCACTGCGCGCCCCAAGCAATGCAGGCCGCGTAGCGCTCGTCCATCGCCGCACATCTGGGCGCGTAATATCCCCCTAAACTAATCGCTACAATACCAATCTTATCGGCGACAACGTCCTTACGCTTTTCTAAATAATCGATGCATGCACTTCCGGCAACCTCATAGTCATACCGTAAATACTTGCCTCGAAACCGAATTGCCTCACCAGTCCCAGGACCATCCATAATTAGTACAGAAATTCCGCGTTTGATTAAATCTGGTACGCCACGCATAAACTGAATTTCTTTAGTAACGTCTAAGCCATCAAAATAAACGACGCATGGATTTTTTTCTTGAGTGCTATTTTGTGCATGGACAAAATAGCCCGGCAAACTCCCGTCTACATAAGGCACTTCAACAATCTCAATCCGATAGTCAGTGTGCTTGATAAATGCATGAAAACAATCAATCCCCTTTTGATAAATACTTAACGCCTTCTCATCCTTAGGAGTTCTGAAGCGCTCAGCCATGTGATAGTAGTTGGCAGCCCTCTGATACGCATGCGCTGCTGCAAAACGATGTTTTTTCTGAGCAAACTGATCGGCATAGGCTCGCACACCATCTGCAACTGCCGCACAAGCATCAAACCAAGCCTCGTCATCATCTGGCGCTTTACCTTTTAATCTTGAGCCAATTTTATGTAACTCGCCAATCTCTGAGCCGCCATAGGGTCCAGAACTAAGCATGTTAATAAACGCTGCAGACCAGCGATAATTTCCTGGAAAATACATAAAATAGGGTGGGTCTTTTTTCTCAGTCATATTGTCTCCTTATTCTTTGATATTAGCCGCTTTAGCTAACTCGGCATTTTTATTTAATTCAGCTTGTAAAAATTTACGATATCCCTCAGGTGTTAAATTACCAGGCTCATGTCCTTGATTAATAAATAAGTCCTGATTTTCCTTGGTGGCTAATTGTGTCGATAGAATTTCGTATAGGCGATTAATAATTGGTGCAGGGGTGCCCTTCGGTGCTAACAACCCATTCCAGTTATAACTTGCATATCCCGATAAGCCTTGCTCAGCAATCGTTGGCATATCAGGCAATAAAGACGAGCGCTTTTCTGAAGTTGCCCCTAATGAAAATAATTTACCCTGCTTGATCTGCTGTATACACGGGCTAAACTGAATAAATGCAACCTGTATATGCCCTGCTAATAAATCATTTAAATATTGGGCAGCACCCTTATAAGGCACATGATTTAATACAATCCCAGCTTGAAATGTAAAGCGCTCCATTCCTAAGTGGCCAATCGTGCCAATACCTGGCGAGCCATAATTAATCTTCCCAGGGTTCGCTTTAGCGTAAGCAATAAACTCTTTAACGTTTCTTGCGGGCACCGAGGGATGCACTGCAACACAACTGGCACTTCTCGCAATGAGCATGATGGGCTCTAAGTCTGTCATTGTGTTGTATGGCATTTGACCTCGGATGGCCGGCGCAACTACCAACGGACCAGGATTACCAGCCAATAAAGTGTATCCGTCAGGTACACTTTTAACCACCCTATCCGTTGCCGGCACACCCCCTGCACCACCTTGGTTCTCAACAATAAAAGCTTGCCCAAGTGCTTGACTTAGCTGCTCAGCAGCCCAACGCCCCTGCACATCCGTTGGACCACCCGGTGCAAAGGGAACAATGATTTTAACTGTCTTATTGGGATAGTTTTGGGGAGTAGTTTGTCCCCAAACTAATTGCCCATTCAGCACACATCCCAAACTGATCAGTAAGCTTATGACATATTTAAAATAGCGCATTTATCTCTTTCAAGAACTTCGTTAACTTTTTGGAATCACTGGCAATAAAATATACGATTCATATTTTCCACCAGCATAAATCGTATTTGTACCCGTGTTGTAATCAGCGTGATAGTGCATATAAGAAGCACTTCCAACGCCGTCCCGTGGCTGCACATCTAAGCGCATCCGGTGTCCTTTTTTAAATACCATCGATGTTGGCCAAATTTCAACATCAACCTGCACAATCTCGCCAGGCGTTAACCATAATCGGCGTTGATGCTGATGATATGGTCGGTAAGGTAAAGTCTTTTCTTGATCTAGCTCTCGGTGTGAAACCCGCAACCAGCCCTTGGCAACTGGCACCGGCGCGCCTTGCTGACCAGTCTCCATGATCTCTTGACCCGCTTCATCAAAGTGCCGCATCGTAATAAATAAATCCATATCCTCCGATGAACTCGAAACCCAGAACGTTGCGCTGAGTGGGCCAGTAATTTCCATATCTTCAGTCATAGCCGGAGTAAAGAGTGCAATACCCATATCCGGTTTAATACCTCCGCCCATTACCTGCGCAGAAGCTGCGGAGCTTGACCCCATAGAACCTGAGCCAGTAGCAGCGTAGGTACACGAGCTCTCTTTACTTGGGTTTTTATCAACTAGACTGCCTTGGTATGGGCCTGTTCCAGTAGCGCTGGCGATATCAAAATACATCTTCGTCCACTGCGTTCTAGCCAATGGCCATTCTTGCTCTGCACGCCATTCAATCTGATCGGCGCCGTGGCGAATAGCTAATTTGACTGGCGGCTCATCCATAATGCCATTTTGCTTACCCTTTAACCAGTAGTCTAAAAAGCGTATTTGGTCACGACGGCCGTCAGCCGTGTAAAAAGGATGGACGTGGCTACCGTTTTGAATACGTAATTTTTTGTTAGGGTTTTTCGAAAGCATGAACGACTCCGTATTACCCCGTAAATGCAATCCCATACCGGTCCAATTGCCAACAGAATAAAAAGGGACTGTAATCTGATCCCAATCTGCCTGGGACTTACTTAAGGCACCACTATCTAAATTATTACTCAACCAAAAATGCAGGGTGTTTCTCTCCCAGGCATTGGTCACTGTCTGACTAGCCCGCCCGACTTGATGATGTAACAGGTGTGCGGTAAACCAGTTCGTCATGAATAAGCAGGTGATCCCACCATGAAATAATGCATCCCGGTAAATATCAGCAAAACCCTCCCACGGAATAATCGCTTTTAATGAGGGTGGCTGCAGGTTAGCAACAAACCACTGATTAATCGCGTAATAAGAAATACCTAATAAACCAACGTTTCCATTACACCAAGGTTGCTTGGCCGCCCATTCGATTGCATCATAAAAGTCTACGGCTTCCGATGCTGACCAAGGCTCAAACTGACCTTGGGATTTACCCGAACCACGTGCATCTACGCGAACTGAGACATACCCCTCGGGGACCCAAATCTCTGGATTGACTGTCTCCCAGTTCATGTACTCATTACCCTTTTCTTCAAGAGTCGGTGGGGTAGTCCATAATTTATCTTTTTGATAAGGTCCAAAATTTAAAATAGCTGGATACTTACCATCATCCAACGGCCTAAATATATCGGCCTTTAAATTGGCGCCGTCACGCATGGCAATATCAACATTCTTATCTAAAATAAAAAATTCTTTTTTTTCTGAAGTGGTCGTCGTACTCATTTTTAATTCTCTCGTTATCAGTATTTGTTAATCTTATTCAAGCAGCAATGATTTTTAAAAAGTTGTTATCAACCAAATTAATCAATTTGGTATTACTGGCAACAATAAGTATGGGCGCATTTCTTTAGAAAAATGTAGGGTATTTTTCCCACCAAAAATCTCCATCGATCGGTCTTTTGTTGCACGATGCCAAAAAGGTCCTACTCCCTTCATCTGATAAGGCGCGTGCGCTACCCCAGCATCTGTTCCGTCGTATTCATAGTCCTTACCACGAATATTCAGACCCAAACGATAACCCTTTGGAATCACAATACTCGTTGGCCAAATTTCGATGTCCAGTTCAACCGGTTGGCCGGGTATGAGAGGCATTTTCTCATCATGGGTATGCCATGGACGATAAGGCTTAGTCTGCTCTAAGTCTAACTTACGGTGCGAAGCCCTTAACCAGCCTAGAGCAATAGGTGTTCGTGGATCGTTAGAGCCTATAAAGGCAATCTCTTTATTTTGGGGATCATAGAGGCGTAATGCTAAAAATAAATCAGCATCATTCGTGTCTGAAGAAACCCATAATTTAGCAGCAACTGGACCAGTAATTTCTACATCTTGATCACGCACTGGCGTTAAAAATGTTAAGCCATCGGACTGTGTTTCATAAGACATCGTCGTTTCGGATACAGCACCCGCTTCCGATAAATTCAAATGCAAAGGATCTAAATAATATGGCGTCCAGTTCGTCCTAGCTAAAGGCCACTCATTTTCTGCCCGTAATTCAAATTGCTCTGCGGGCCTGCGAATATTCAAAGAAACTTTGGGTTGGTTCTCCCAACCAGATTTTTCACCTTTTAAAAAATGATCAAAGAATTTCTTCTGCAAAGTCGAGCCGTAGCGGCTGTAAAAATGCGTGAAATGGGTATCACCATGTACCTCAAGCCACTTTTGATCCGATGCCGCCTTTAAGTAACCCTCGAAATTTCCACGGGTATGTAAGCCTTGGCCACCCCAATTAGCGGAGGATAATAGCGGTACTTTAATCTTTGAAAAGTCAGCAGTGCGAGCCCTATAATAGTCATCTAATAACTCCCGCTCTAGGGCTTCACCATCAATATTGGCACGATTTTTCTCTAACTGTTCGTCCGATAAAGTCAGTGGACCTGCCACTGTTTCACCAGTCATATTATTTTTAGCGCCACGATCGCCAACGCCGTTTTGAACACTGACAACTTGTCGACGATACCAATCTCCCAGAAAGTCACACAAGATCCCACCATGCCGACACAACTCTCGGTAATAATCAGACGAGCCCTCCCAAATACACAAGGCAGCGAGATGTTTTGGCTGAGTGGCGGCCACGGTCCATTGATTCATCGCGTAGTATGAAATACCGTTCACGCCAACCTTACCATTACTCCAAGCTTGTGTTCCAGCCCACTCAATGCATTCATGAAAATCTTGTGTCTCCTGCACAGACCAACAGTCAATAACACCCGGTGAGCGTCCCGCCCCTCTGGAGTCCACCCGCAAACAAATATACCCATCTGGAACCCAAACTTCTGGATCGACCAACTCCCAATTTTGATAATTGTTCGAAGATGTTTCTAGGATCTCTGGAACAGCTTTAACTACCCGCGTCCATTGACTCTTATAACCCTCTCTGAAGTCAAGACCCTTCGCATATGGTCCATAAGTAATAATGACTGGATATTTCTCTTGTCCAAGCGGTCGAAACACATCGGCCCGAAGGACCGTTCCATCAGACATCGTAATGGGCATATCCCACTCAATTTGCATACCATCTCTTACTTCGCTTTTCATTTGTTCCATAGTCATCTCATTATTGTTATCGATAAAAGCTGTCTTAATTATTTATAGCATCACCCATCTGAACTACTAGCTCTTTCCACTTAGTACGATCTTTTATTAAAAATTCTTTAAAGTTTTGTGGCGATACTTTAGCAACATCAAAACCAAAAAAATCAATCACCTTCGATGTGTATTCTTCTGACTGCGTAATTTCCCAAACTTGTCTAGAAAATACGCGAATAATATCTGGGGATGTTCTTGCCGGCGCAACTATTCCAAACCATCCCCTAGATTCAAATTGAGGCATTCCTAGTTCTGCGAAAGTTGGTACATTCGGTAAAGATTTACTGCGTTCTGGACCTGCAATCCCAATCGCTCTGACCTTGCCAGACTTGATAAATGGCAATGGTCCAGCGACCGTAGAGATCATGACTTGAACATTCCCCGCAACTAAATCCGTCGTTGCGGGTGGCGCTCCGGTATATGGCACGTGAATCATTTTAATATTTAACGCTTTACTGAGTGTCTCTAAAGCGATGTGGGATTGACTTCCAAACCCAATGGATGCATAACTAACAGAATTGGGCGCCTTACTTGCAACCGCTTGTAAATCCTGTATTGTTTTCACTGGAAAATTGGGGTTAACAGTTAGAACTTGACTAAACTGGGCAACCATCGTTACAGCCTCAAAATCTTTAGCAGCATCGTAAGGGAGGGTTTTTTGCGTGGCTGGCGCCAAAGACAAACCAGCATCACTTCCAAGTAAAAAGGTGTAGCCATCTGGCGCAGATTTAGCAACGAATTGCGAAGCAATTGCTGCGTTAGCACCAGGTTTATTTTCAACGATCACTGTGTAACCGTGTTTCTTATTAAGTACCTCTGCTAAGGGCCTTACTAGACTATCTGCCGGCCCACCAGCTGGGAAAGGAACAACAATCTTGATCGGCTTAATCGGCCAAGTATCTGCTAATACTGGCGCAGTTGGTGCTAGCAGATACCCTAAGCTACTTAAGATGAGTACGAATATTATCCTTGCTTTTGTTAAACCACTAACGATGTTACAGCGCAAATCCTGTGCAGAAATACACTCAGTAAAACGACCTGTTTGACTCACAATTGCCTCTTCTTTTTATTGTATTTATAGGTGATTACTTAAAAGTATGCCTGCCCTCTAGAAACAGTAGGTTCCCAATCATTATCCGACCAAGGACCGTCACCACTTTCTTTAATATAGGCAATCTTCCCTTTTTTATTAGGCTGATGGGTTCCTGCAAAAAATCCTTGTAACCAGTCAAATACATAGTCATGACAGTCCAGGCCACCCAGATTACCAATTCCCCAAAGTGGGTGATATTGATTTTCAAATACCCACATCTCTTTAGGGACCTTTAGGTCTTCAAAAGCCTCGATTGCTTCCTCTAATGGGCATAAAGGGTCAAACTCACCAGTGACTAAAAGGGTTGGGCACTGAATTTTCTCTAAATGGCCACGTACTGTCATATCTTTAGCAACCTCTTCATCAAACCGCTCCTCATCCTCATAACCAGCCATATACATAAACATTTGCTTAAAACGCGGGGATGATTGAGTAAAAATCGTATTATTTGGATTAAAGCAGGCTACAGAAGATACAACAACCGCCGCACGATGGTCATAACTCGATAAACGCAGTGACCAATAACTTCCCATACTGATGCCATAAATTGCAATCTTATCACCATCAATTTCTGGTCGTGTTTTTAAATAACTAATGACCGCCGCGCCTGCTCTTTCGTAGTTATCGCCAACTGAACGAATCTTTTGAATATTCGAATTACCCTGACCAGGACCGTCCATGGCCAGAACATGAAAACCCCGCTCAATGCCAATATTGTGATAAGCCTTTGGAAACACCTCTTTTGTTTGGTCCATGCCAGGTACATAAATGACAACCGGTGCTTTACGTCGATCTGGTAACAAATGCAATAAGCAAGAAATTGTTTTACCATCATCAAATTCAACTTCTACTCGCTCTATCGGATAAGGCGCGGACTTCATTCGTAAGTCAACCATTTCTGACATCTTGGCATACAAGTGCTTTTTTACCGGGTGATCATCAAAATAAATTGGATGCTGCGCCATTCGGTATGCTTCAATAGCATGGTCAAAGTGATATGTAGCAGTCGAATGCGTTCCCCTAGCTTGTGCTAACTTAGCTAACCGCTCATGCCGCTCACCCGTCTCACGCCAAATCTTTGGATACATCCGATAATTTCGAGCACGTTTTCCGGCAGGCACTTCCGCATCATCGCGTTCAAAATTTTGAACGCGGCCGCGCATATTCAATGCCAAATCTAACATCCACTGTTGATTATCTCGCTCTGTTCTTAACTTCTTAATCATTTGGTCTCCAAATATAAAATAATTTGAATATTATTATGCATCATTTACTTTTTTCTCAAGTGAATTTATCAACCGTAGAATTTCAAAAGATAACTCTTCCAGCCCATTTTGAAGGTATTTACACAATAAATCATTTTTTTAATCCATTTTTTTTGATACATACTGGCTCAAAAATACGCTAACTTATTTGAACAGGTCATCAAGATATCATGATTGAACTTCCAATCAAGTTGTGGTGCTTGAATAATATTCGTAATACCCCACGCGATATACAGAAAATTAAGCGTAAAAATATGGCAACCTTGATATATCAGTATTTTCTAAAACCTCAGCAATTTTTACTTGATTCGAAGAACGATTTACCTTTGTAATTACTCAACTTGGTAATCTAAAACTATAGCTAACTTTTTAAAATGACTTCGGTCTAACTTTTTAGTTTGCAACTACTAAGCCCTTCAATTTGGGATTCTTTTCCAACCCATAAAGAAGTTGAATGTTGTCATTTTTTAACGCAATACGCTGCTTGTGGAAGAGTTTTTTCAAAGTTACCACTTCAAAATTCAATGGAACACGAAGCCATTGAAGGGCAATTTTAAAATAATGGCCTAGTCAAGGATGGCCATAAAAGATAAACAAAAAACCTACTATTCTAGGATTTATAAAATATAGTAAGCACTTTTCTAATTTAAGATAGTATATTAGGCTAATCATGTTGAGGCTTATATTACAGATTCTGCCTCAAATCTCTGATATTTCCTCAACCTGCTCAAGACAGCTTACATTAGCCCGAGAAATAAAAAAACGCTATAAATTGATAGGGCAATCAAGGCAAAACTCCAAAGGCACATGAACATCGGTCGACTTATAGTCATATCTTCGTATCGGACTAATAGTATCTAAAAGAATATATTTTTAAGCCATCATCAATATGTATTTGAATACAACACAACTCATTTTGTAAAGGTTTTCTGAATCTCTAGGGGTTGATCCCACACTTCATCTTTGCCTGCGTATTAAAATAGAATTTTCTCTTTAAAGATAAGGAAATGGTATGAGCTCTACCCAACTAGATGAACTAATCGATAAACAATTAATCCGAGACGTAGTGGAGAACTGGGTTGTTTGGCGTGACTCTGGACAGTGGGATAAATTTAGAACAGTCTGGCATAGCGATGGTGTCATGATGGCTACATGGTTTCAAGGGTCGTTTGAAGAATTTATTCGGGTAACCATCGAGGGTTGGAATAAGGGCGTTAGTATTCTCCATTTTTTGGGCGGAACGAGTGTTGAGCTCAACAAACATCGTGCGATTTCCCAGACTAAAATGACGATTACCCAACGCGGCCTTGTCGATGGAGCTATGTGTGATGTAGTCTGTACTGGCCGCTTTTATGACTTTATGGAAAAAAGAAATGGTATTTGGGGAGTCGTTCTTCGCCAACCTATTTATGAAAAAGATCGAATTAACCCTCTTGATCCGTCCATCTCGCTGCAATTAGACCAAGAACTGCTCAACTCATTTCCCGAAGGCTATCGCCACCTAGCTTATATCCAAACTAAACTTGGCTTTCAAGTAAAAGAAGATATGCCCCAACTAAAGGGATCTGCCGTAGAATCACTCTATCAAAAAGGAAAGGATTGGCTCAATGTTTAAAACTATCACTTCTGCTGTATTGACGCTTGTTTTTAGTCTGATGGTGCCCCTGAGCTTTGCGCAGTCTGACATATCCCTGAGCGATAAACAATTACGAATCGTGGTTCCCCAACCTCCTGGTGGAGGATTTGATTTTGTAGGCAGAGTCTTAGCCGACAAACTCACCCCCCTCATGAACCAAAGCATTGTTGTAGAAAATAAAACTGGGGCAGGTACAGTAGTCGGTACTGATTATGTTGCCAAAATGGGAGGCGATGGGAATACTGCTTTAGTTGGCTCCATCTCGAATATTGTGATGAATCCATGGCTTTATAAATCACTACCCTACGACCCAATCAAAGACTTCGAGCCAGCCGGTCTTGTTATCAGTTATAGCTACACCTTAATTGGCCGAAAAGATCTGCCTTTTAATACACTGCGAGACTTGATCAAATATGCTAAAGAAAATCCTGGAAAGTTAACCTATGCTTCTGGTGGGAATGGGACTGGTCAACATGTTCTAGCTGCTGCCCTTTGGAAAAAAACGGGTGTCGAATTAGTCCACGTACCCTATCGTGGAGCGCAACTGGCATACACCGATTTGTTAGGTGGACGGGTTGATTTATTTTTTGATATCGCACCAACTGCTCGACCCCATATTGAAGCGGGTAGTGTCAAAGTTTTTGCTACCTCAGGCGCAACTCGTAATCCAAATTTACCAAGCACCCCTACAATTACTGAAACTGGTGTTACGACCCTGGATCTCGAATCCTGGTTTGGTCTATTTTTGCCAGCAAAAACCCCACCTGCA
>Ga0209829_10000457_pt1 | contig 37817 bp, 30 predicted proteins | sample C_140205_EF_Meta_FD_187311 | JGI IMG/M metagenome (GOLD analysis project Ga0209829, IMG submission 187311) | Freshwater microbial communities from Lake Croche, Canada to study carbon cycling - C_140205_EF_MetaG (SPAdes) (version 2) | ecosystem: Environmental > Aquatic > Freshwater > Lake...
GCTGCGGACACACTGCATCCGCACCCTCAGCGCGCCGACCTCCGCCGCGCTGCGCTCCCGCCGAAGTCCAAGGCGCGAGGCCGCTCCCAGCTTTTGTTTTCGGGCCGCTCTTTCAACCTGATACAGACGTCCAATGCGGGGCGGATACGAGCTTTGGATGCCAGTCCGATAGACTTGATAAAAAAAGGGAATGTTCTATTTTCCCAGTCAGTCCGTTTGCCCCCGTAGCTCAAATGGATAGAGCTGCCGCCTCCTAAGCGGCAGATCCCGGTTCAATTCCGGGCGGGAGCACCATTCAACACCGGGCCCAGGTACTGCCCGGTCACGCTGTCCATCGAAGCGGCCACGATCTCAGGCGGACCTTCGGCCACAATCCCGCCCCCAGCGTCACCGCCCTCCGGGCCCAGATCGATGATCCAATCGGCAGTCTTGATCACATCGAGATTATGTTCAATAACCAGCAGGGTGTTGCCCGAAGCGCGCAGTTTGAAAAGGACCTCCAGCAATTTGGCCACGTCGTGAAAGTGAAGGCCCGTGGTGGGTTCGTCCAGAATGTAAAGGGCCCGCCCCGTTTGGCGCCGGCTTAGTTCGGCCGCCAGCTTCACACGCTGGGCCTCCCCGCCGCTCAACGTGGTCCCGGACTGCCCCAATCGCACGTAGCCCAACCCCACCTCAGCCAACATCATCAGGGGATCGTGAATCTTGGGCACCGCGCGGAAAAACGACACCCCTTCATCCACAGTCATCCCCAAAACATCGGCTATGTTCTGGCCCTTGTAATTGATGTCGAGAGTCTCCCGGTTGTAGCGGCGGCCGTTGCAGGCTTCGCATGTCACGTAGACCGGCGGCAGAAAATGCATCTCGATCTTGATCAGCCCGTCCCCTTCGCACTTTTCACAGCGCCCGCCCTTGATGTTGAAACTAAACCGCCCCGCATCGTAGCCCCGCACCCGCGCGGTGGGCAGCTTGGCGAACAGATCGCGGATGGCGTTGAACATGCCGGTGTAGGTGGCCGGATTACTGCGCGGGGTGCGCCCGATGGGCGTCTGGTCGATGACAATGATTTTATCCAGGCCCTCGTAGCCCTTGAGTTCACGGTGCGCACCGGGGCGTTCCTTGGAGCCGAAGAACTTGCGGAACAAGGCCCGGCGCAGAATGTCGTCCACCAGGGTGCTTTTCCCCGAACCGCTCACCCCGGTCACGCAGGTGAACAGACCGATGGGAATCCGCGCATCCACATTCTTGAGATTGTTTTCAGTGCAGCCCAGCACCTCGATACAACCCCGGTCCTTTGATGGCTTCTTGCGCTCCTTGGGAATGGGGATGGACAGCTCGCCGGTGAGATATTTGGCGGTGAGCGAACGAGGGTTCTTCAACACCTCCGCCAAGGTGCCGGCCGCCACAAGCTCACCCCCGCGCACTCCAGCACCGGGCCCAAGATCCATGAGGTAATCCGCCTGCCTCATCGTGTCGGCGTCATGCTCGACCACGATGACTGAATTGCCCAGATCGCGCAGTCCCTTCAGGGTTGCGAGCAGGCGGTCATTGTCGCGCTGGTGCAGGCCGATGCTCGGCTCATCGAGAATATATAAAACCCCGACCAGGCCGGCCCCGATCTGGGTGGCGAGCCGGATGCGCTGCGCCTCGCCGCCGCTCAGCGTGCCGCTTTCCCGGTCGAGGGTCAGATAGCCCAGGCCAACATTGGTTAAAAACCCCAGCCGGGCGCGGACCTCCCGGATGACGTCGCGCGCAATCTTATCCTGGAATTCCGTAAGCTGGAGCCCGTCGAAAAACGCGTCCGCCCTTTCCACCGAAAGCCCGCAAAGATCCATGATCGAGAGCCCGGGGAAAAGCGCTTTCAGGCTCCGGGGTTTGAAGCGGGCTGTGCCGGCATCCGTGCCGAGCGTGACGGAGAGAATTTCGGGCCGCAGCCGCCGTCCGCCGCAGGCATCGCAAAACCGGGGCGACATGAAGGCCTTGAGCCGGTTGCGGGTCAACTCGCTCTCACTCTCCACATAAAGCCGTTCCAGATTGGGCAGGACGCCTTCGAAGGAACGACTGAGATTGCCCGACTTCCCCGCACGGGTGACCGGGAACTCGATTTGCACATCGCCGGAACCGAGCAGAAGCCTGCTCTTGAATTCATCGGGCAACTCTTTGTAGGGCGCATCGAGGTTGATCTCGTAATGCGCGGCGACAGCCCGCAAGAGGGATTTATAATAGGCAATCATCCTCTTGCCTCCCCGCCTCCACGGCAGCACGGCCCCCTGCTCCAGCGACTTATCCGGATCGGGAACAACCAGGTGCTCGTCGAAAACCAGTTTCTGGCCAAGCCCATGGCAGACCGGACAGGCCCCCGCGGGAGCGTTGAAGGAAAAATGTTTGGGCGTGAGCGGCTCGTAGCTTTTGCCGGTGCCTTCAGAATACAGGCGGTTGGAGTAAAGCGTCTCAACCCAGACCTCCGGCGCGACCTTGGCCGTCAAGTGCGCGGCGCCCTTGCCTGAAGCCCGGGGGGCCGTAGGATTGCTCGAAGCGCCCTCAGGCAGTTGATGCAGCGTGCGCAGCACTCCCCCACCCCATTTCAGGGCAGTCTGCACAGAATCGCCCAAGCGAACCCGGATTTTTTCGTCCATCACCAGCCGGTCCACAACCACTTCAATGGTGTGCTTCTGTTTGGGATCGAGTTTGATCCGGACATCGTTGGCCAATTCCACCAACTGGCCATCCACCCGGGCCCGGACAAAACCCTCCCGCGACAAACGCTCAATCACATCACGAAACTCGCCCTTCTGATCTTCGACCACCGGCGCCAGCACCATCACCCGGCAGCGCGCAGGGAGGGTGAGAATCTTGTCCACAATGCCGCTCGTGGTTTGAGCCACCAACGGCACTCCGGTTTCGGGACAATGCGGCTGGCCCACATGCGCATAGAGCAGACGCAGATAATCGTAAATTTCGGTGGTGGTGGCAATGATCGACCGGGGGCTGCTCCCGGAACTGCGCTGCTCAATGGCAATCGCCGGCGAAAGCCCCTCGATATAATCCACATCGGGCTTCCGCATCTGATCCAGAAACTGCCGCGCGTAGGCCGAAAGCGACTCGACATACTTGCGCTGGCCTTCGGCATAGAGCGTGTCGAAAGCCAGCGAGGATTTTCCGCTTCCGCTCAGACCGGTGATGACAACCAGCTTGTCACGCGGGATTTGGAGGGTGAGATTCTTGAGATTATGCTCGCGCGCACCGCCGATCTTAATGAATTCTTTGCTCACGGTTTTTGTTGTTTTCAGAACCGAACAATAGGCAGCTTAGGTCGAAGGTCAGATCAAGCAAAGTAAAGAACTGCCGATCCATTGCCGATCTTGAAACACAGGCACCCGCATCCCCACCGAGAGAAAATCCGAACCGGTTTCAACCTGCTCACCTCCCCCCCCAAAAAAACCATCAGCCTGGAGTCCGGGCTCGAACCCGTCGGGTCCCTGCATTAAGTATTAGAAGCGCCACCGCCGCTTACACCCTTGATTTCCGGGGCCCCTTCTCACCATTAAACCGGAACCGCCAACCCTCAAATCCTCAGGTCTTTATTCCCGGGATAATTTCCAGACTCCGCCAGTGCGGCTTGGAAAACATGCTGTGGTTCCAGCTGGTCCTCACAACATCAACCTCAGCGAGGCCATCAAGGTCAGCACCAATACCATCCTTTCAAATCGCACCTGATTGATACGCCGTAATAGGACCGGCCCCAGCAGCGCCCCCGGAATCATCGGCATCAACAACAGCGCATCCAACCGCAGCGACTCGGATGTGATCAGGCCTAGGTGCGCACTGAGAGGGACTTTGAAAAGGTTCACCAGCATGAAGAACCAGGCGCCGGTGCCGACAAACACCAGCTTCGGCAGACCCGTGGCAAGCAGATACAGCATCATGACCGGTCCGGCGGCATTGGCCATCATTGTTGTGAACCCGGCGACAAACCCCGTCAGGGCTGCCAACAAAGTATTATGCGGCCGGGGTTGTGGCGTCGGGTCGGCACGGGATCGTCGCCACAGATGCAGCAACGTCATCCCCAGTAAAATGCAGCCCATCAACCGACCCACCTGATTGCTGTTGATCCGGTTCAGAGAGAGGTAGCCTGCGATCACTCCGGGCAACACCCATGGGAAAAGTCTCCATAGATGTCCCCAGCTGGCGTGTTTTCGGTAAAAGGCCAAACCGAACAAGTCAGCACAGATGAGAAGAGGCAACAGCGCCCCGGTGGATGTGCGGGCTGGAATGGCATTGGCGAAAAGCGCCACGCCCAGAATGCCCACTCCGGATATGCCGGTCTTCGCCAGTCCGGTGGTGAAGGCGCCCAAGGCCAGAAAAAACCATTGCCACACGCTTAGATTCATTGACAAACACTATGCGCAGCGCTCCTTCGCTCTTGCAACCTCAGAACTCTTCGGAAAATATCCCAGCTATCTCCAACCGCAGCGCTTGGGGCCTCTGCCCCTCAAACAGGACACAAAAAACGGCAAGGGCTTGGCGGCTGGATTTTTTCGCTTCAGGATTCCAGCGTTTTTCCATTTCGCATTTCCGATCCCTGCCGATTTCCCGACACTCTCGCCCTTAATCCTTGGGCATGAAACCATTGTCTTTGATGATGATCTCGACACGGAAAAAGTCCGCGCCTGCGACGCTCGAAAGAGGATGCGTTTTGATGCTTGAGACGGATTTAGCGAACAAAGGAATTTACGCGGCAGGATCGGACTGATTGCTTCCGGTCCAGACCCATGACCTCTGATCTCGGTCACAAAGCCTTCACCGCGATATCGCCACGGAATTGCGCACCTTCAAAACAGATTTTCCCGACAGCTGTGTAAGCGGCGGATTGCGCCTCCTTCAAATCCCTGCCCAAGGCGGTCACACCCAGCACGCGGCCGCCGTTCGTCACGATGCTCTCCCCTGCTCTGGCCGTGCCGGCATGGAAAACCTTGGTGTTTGGTAAAGGATTGGCCGCTTCCAGACCGAAGATCGGTTTGCCCTTCGAATAGTTGCCCGGATAGCCGCCACTGGCCATCACCACACACACACTTGCCAGAGGACTCCACTTTAATTCCAGCTTGTCCAGTGTGCCGCCCGCGCTGGCGTCAAGCAGTTCCACAAGATCGTTCTCCAGCCGCGTCAGATACACCTGCGTTTCCGGATCGCCCAACCGGGCATTGAACTCCAGGATCTTCGGGCCGTTTCTGGTGAGCATCACGCCGGGATAGAGGATTCCGCGGTAATCAATCCCCTCGGCTGTGCAACCCCGCATAAATGGTTCGAGCACTTGCTGGGCGGTGACCGCCAACTGGGAGTCGGTCAGGAAAGGCGTCGGTGAATAAGTTCCCATGCCGCCGGTGTTCAGGCCCAGATCCCCGTCCAAGGCGCGCTTGTGATCCTGGGACGTGGGAAAAACCTTTGCTGTCTTGCCGTCGCACAGGGCGTGCAGAGACACCTCGATTCCTTCCAGGAACTCCTGGATCACGACGCGCGATCCAGCCTGACCGAAGGCTTTGCCGACCATGATTTGGTCCACAGCCCTTTCGGCCTCGGTCAAGGTGGGACAGATCAGGACGCCCTTGCCCAGGGCCAGCCCGTCGGCTTTAACCACGCAGGGGCCGCCGAGCGATGCGCAGAAGCGTTTGGCGGCAGAGGGCTGGTCGAAGGTGCCGGCCACCGCGGTGGGGATGCCGTATTTCCCCATGAAATCCTGGGAGAAAACTTTTGAGGATTCAAACTGCGCAGCTTTGCGGTTCACCCCCCAGATCCGCAGGCCATGCTGTTGAAAGAGGTCCACAATTCCCAGCGCGAGCGGGTTGTCCGGCCCGACAACCGTGAGATCGACATGATTGGACTGGGCAAAGGCCAAGAGCCGGGGCAGATCCTCGGCGCCCAGGTTGACGCACTCCACCGGGGCGCCGTTGACCGCGAGGCGTTCCTGAGCGATGCCGGCATTGCCCGGGGCGCACCACAAGCGGGTGGCCTGAGGCGACTGCGCCAGTTTCCAGACCAAGGCGTGCTCACGCCCACCCGAACCGACGACGAGAAGTTTCATCGGGTGGATTCAATCAGGAAGCCACGGGGACGGGCAAAGTAATTTTGAACGTTTTTCCCGCTGGACTTTCCATCATGCGGTAGTTAAACAAATCGTTATCACTATTACTACGAACTGAGATAGACATGAAAAAAGCGACCCAACTCATTTTACTGGCGGCGCTCGCGACGGCCGGTTCCGCAGCGGTGGCCCAGACCAACGTCGCCGCCTTTGCCAGCCCCAAGGACAAGGCCAGCTACGCCATAGGCATTTTCTTTGGCAACCAACTTAAAAACAGCAACATGGATGTCGACACCGACATCATGCTCGCGTCCATCAAGGACATGCTGGCAGGCCGCCCGGCCAAACTGGATCAAAACCAAGCCCGTGAAGCCATTATGGCCTATCAGGCCGAGGCGAAGATAAAGCTCGGGAAAAAAAACCAGTTGCAGGGGGATGCTTTTCTGGCGGAAAACAAAACCAAGCCGGGTGTGAAGATTCTTCCCGTAAAACTCCCCGACGAACCCCTGGCAGAGCTCCAATACAAGATCCTTGTCGAAGGATCCGGTGCAATGCCCGGCAGCAATGATGTCGTGTCCGTGAACTATCGGGGAACCCTGATTGACGGCACGGAATTCGACAGCTCGGCCAAGCATGGTGGCAAGCCGGCTCAATTCCCCGTCAACCGCGTCATCCGCGGCTGGACTGAGGCCATGCAGCACATGAAGATCGGATCCAAGTGGCAGCTCTTCATCCCAGCCAGCCTGGCCTACAGGGATCACGGAACCCAGGGGATCGGGCCGAATTCAACCCTCATTTTCGAGGTGGAACTTCTGGATGCCAAGCCCGCCGAACCGGCCCCCAGCGCCGTCCCGGCCAAGCCGATGACCAGCGACATCATCCGCGTCCCCTCCAGCGAGGAGATGAAGAAAGGGGCCAAAATCGAAGTCATCAAATCCCCGGATTCCGCCCCCGATAAAAAATAGACGGTGGGCCTGCTTAAAAGAAAACGCGCCGGACTTAGGTCTGGCGCGTTTTTTTTGCAGGCTGTCTCAATCCTCCACCCTCTCAGGGGCCAGCCTCCAGAGCAAGGACCGAACCAGTGGCCCTCGGGGATCCCTCCAGATGCGGCGGCAGCCCTAAACCACCCGTGCGGCACCCGTGCCCTTGAGCACCTCGCCAATGATCCAAGCCTGATGTTTTTGGGCGCGGATGAATTTGAGTGCCGGCGCCGCCATGTCAGCCGAAACGATGGCCACCATGCCGATTCCCATGTTGAAGACCTGGTAGAGTTCCTCATCAGGCACGCCACTCTGCTGCTCGATGATTTGGAAGATGGGGAGCATGTCCCAAGATCCCTTGTTGATCAGCACGTCGAGGGATTTGGGCAGCACCCGGGGGATATTATCCACGAAGCCGCCGCCGGTGATATGGGCGAAGGCCTTGACAGGCAAAGGGGACTTGGGGCCGGAGGCTTGGAAATTGAAGCGCTTTAGAAGTTTTTGCACCAGCGGTCCGTAGCTGATGTGTTCCTTGAGGAGTTCCTCACCGATAGAGCCTTTGAGTCCGGGCACGCGACTCTTGGGGGTGAGCTTGAGCTGATCGAAAAAGATTTTCCGGCCCAGCGAATATCCGTTGGTATGCAGGCCGCTGGAGGCGATGCCGATGACCAGGTCGCCGCGTTTGACGGTCTTCTGACCATTGAGCATTCTGGACTTTTCAACCACACCCACAATGGTGCCGCTCACGTCGTATTCGCCCGGCTGATAGAAACCGGGCATCTGGGCGGTCTCGCCACCGATGAGGGAGCAGTTGTTTTCCGAGCAGGCGCGGGCGAAACCCTTGATAATCTCGGTGAACACATGGGGCTCTAGCTTGCCTGTGCCCAGATAATCCAAAAAGAAGAGCGGTTCAGCCCCCAGCACCGCGATGTCGTTGACACAGTGGTTGACCAAATCCGCGCCGATGGTGTCGTGCTTGTCCAGGGCGAAGGCGATTTTCAGCTTGGTTCCAACGCCGTCCACGGAAGAGACGAGGACGGGTTGGCGGTATTTTTTGAGGTCCAAGGCGAAGAGGCCGCCAAAGCCGCCGACCTTGCCGAGCACCTCGGGGCGATGGGTGCTGGCCAGCAGCCGGGGCAGTGTGGCTTTGACTTTGTTGCCCAGATCAATGTCAACGCCGGCGGCGGCGTAAGCTTTTTGTTTCATGCGGCGGAAATTAAATCCACAAACCCGGCGGCGGGCGAGAAAATTTCCCGGAATTCCGCAACCGAACGCGCCCGCAGCGTCCGCCCGGAGCGGGCCTCAATTTTCCGGGATTATTTTTCGATATTGCATTTCGCTCCGGTCGGGACAAGGATCACTCCAACAAACCATATGCGCTGGCGCGGATTATTTTTTGTCGCTTTGGGCATCAACCTCGTTCTGGGCACTCTCTGTCTGCACTGGGTCCCCGCCCCGCCCCACGCCCGCAACTCCGCCGGGCATGAACGCGAGTTGCTGGTCAAAACCAATGTCGTCGTCCGCAAACAGTTCTTTTCCTGGTCCCAGATCGAGTCCACCGACTACTCCCGTTATATCGCCAACCTGCGCGACATCGGGTGTCCGGAACCCACCATCCGCGACATCATCATTGCGGACGTCAATTCCCTGTTCGCGCGGCGCATGGGCAGCGAGGTGACCACGCCCGAGCAACAATGGTGGCGGAGCGAGCCCGACACCCGGGTTCTGCGGGCGGCGGTGGAGAAACTGCGCGGCCTGGAAAGTGAGCGCCGCAGATTGCTCACCCAACTGCTCGGGGCAAGCTGGGAGGCCGGCGACCTCAACAATCTTCCCCGCCCATCCCGCCGCGGAGTCAAGCTGGACGGACCGGTGCTGAGCCAGCTTTCAGCCGAGCTCAAGGACTTGCTCCAAGCTGCCGACACGCGGGCCGGCGACCGTTCCGCCGCTTATCTGGCCGCGCGCCAGGCCGCCGGACTCGCCCCGGATCCGGCCGAACTGGGGCGGCTGCGCAAGCAGGCCCGCGAAGATCTGGCCCATATACTTACCCCGCCTCAGCTTGAGGATTACATGCTGCGCAACTCCACCGAAGCGGACAACCTCAGGACGGAGTTGGGGGAGCTCAAATTCTTCAATGCCACCCCGGAGGAGTTCCGCGCCATGTTCCATGCCGCCGACGCCTACAACAGCAAAATCCTCACGCTCACCCCGCCCACCGATGCCGCCGGCATTTCGGAGCGTCAGTCGCTGGAGCAACAGCGGGAAACGACCCTCAAAACGGCTCTGGGTGCCGAGCGATATGAGCTGCTTCAGTTGTTGCAGGATCCCGTCTATCGCGACGCCTTCGCCGCAGCCCAGCGAGCCGGCAATCCCGCCGCCGCACGCACCCTCTATGAAATCAGTCAGACCGTGGCCGAGCAGGAGGCCGCCCTGCGGTCGAAAACAAACTGGACACCTGAGCAGCTTGCCATTGCATTGCAGCGCGCCAAGCTTGAACAACTCAAGGCCAACGCCCAAGCCTTGGGCCAAGACCTGCCGGAGGATCCCTCTGCAACCGCCCCGACCCCAACCGCCCCGCGCTCACCCCCGAACGCCCCAATCCCGTTTTCACTACAGACCCATCCGCATGTTCTGGGGATCGGCGAGAACGAAGGTTCCCTCTCCACCCTCTACGGCGTCTCCATCAGCGCCCTGCGCGCAGCCAATCCGGATGTCAACCTGCGCAAACTGCGACCGGGCGATTCCGTGCTCATTCCCAACCGTCCTTCACCCACCGGGCCCTGAACACCGTCCTGACGCCTGTTTACACCAACGGCATACCAAAGTGCCCCCCCCGCTCACTGTGGCAGCCTTGCTGAAAATGGAGAATCTTAGTCCGGAGCTACCAAATACACCCTACCGCGGCCGGTTGGCCCCGTCGCCAACAGGCTATATGCATCTGGGCCATGCCAAGACCTTCTGGGAGGCCCAGGAACGTTGCCGTGCCCGCGGCGGCACACTGATCCTGCGCAACGAGAATCTCGATCAAGCCCGTTGCCGCCCGGAATTTGTGGCCGCAATTTTCGAAGACCTGCACTGGTTCGGCTTCGATTGGCAGGAAGGACCCGATTGCGGCGGGCCTTGCGCCCCTTATCACCAAAGCCAGCGGGTGACCTTCTACCGCGATGCGTTTGAACGCCTCAAATCCGCCGGCTTTCTCTATCCCTGCGTCTGCTCCCGCAAAGACATCGAGGCCGCCCTTGCTGCGCCGCACGCCTCCGATGACCAGGAACCGGTCTATCCCGGCACATGTCGGCAGGCGCTCAGGCCGGACAGCGCGGCGCGCAAAATCTCTTGGCGTTTCCGAGTCCCGGACGGGGAGACGATATCCTTCACGGACGGACGCCTTGGGGGGCAGTGTTTTGTCGTCGGCCGGGATTTCGGGGATTTCGTGGTCTGGCGGCATGACAATGTGCCCGCCTACCAACTGGCCTGCACGGTGGATGACGCCACAATGCGGATCACTGAAGTGGTGCGCGGGGCGGACCTACTGGTGAGCACGGCGCGACAGATCCTGCTCTACCGGGCGCTGGGCTTGGAGCCGCCGGCTTTTGTCCATTGCCCCCTGATGACCGATGATGCCGGACTTCGGCTTTCCAAGCGGCACGACAGCCTAAGCCTGCGCCAATTGAGGATCCGGGGGGAATCGCCTCAGGCGATGCGATCTGCGTGGGGCGGGGTGTGTTCCGGCTGAATAAAATTATTTTGCCTTCGCTGACAGATCAAGTGCATTTCCCGAAGGGAAATCAAACCCGCTCTAAAAACGCATCACCAACCCGTCCTCCAACCGCGCCGCAGCGCCTTGAGTCACTTGACGGCAGGGACCTGAAAGTCCAGAGCCAGCTCAATCATCGACCGGGGCACGCGGCAGCCAAACTCAACGGTGCCGATCTTTTTGGCCAGAACAAATTTGATCTCGCCGCCGCTGACTTTCTTGTCGAGTTGCATTGCACTAAAAATCCTCTTTCGCTGCGCGCGGGTGAGTTTCACGGCCACCGGCAGGCCGGAGCGTGCAAACAAATCCCGGATCCGCACCGCATCATTCCAAGGCAACCCCAGAAGCCTGGCGGAGAGTTCAGCCGCCGCCACTTGGCCGATTGAGATGGCTTCGCCGTGCAGATATTTGCCGTAACTGGAGATGGCCTCCAAAGCATGGCCAAGGGTGTGACCAAAATTCAAAACCGCCCGCAACCCTCCCTCGTTTTCGTCCTGCCCCACCACTTCGGCTTTGATCTCGCAGCATCGGGCGACCACCTCTCCGAGTGTCTTTGGATCGCGCCGCAGCAGTTTGGGCAGGTCGCGCTCCAACCGGGCGAAGAAAACCGCGTCGCTGATAATGCCGTATTTGATGACCTCAGCCAAACCGGCGCGCAATTCGCGTTCCGGCAAGGTCTTAATCGTGTTCAGATCGCACAGCACGAGGCGCGGCTGATGAAAAGCACCGACGAGGTTTTTGCCCGCCTTCAGGTTCACACCCACCTTGCCCCCCACCGAACTGTCCACCTGCGCCAGCAGTGTGGTGGGCAGCTGGACGAAGGGGATTCCGCGCAGATAAGTGGCTGCCACGAACCCGGCCAGATCCCCCACTACGCCTCCGCCCAAGGCGATTAAGAAGGATTGGCGTTCCAGCCGGTGCTCTGCCAACTGATCATAGCACGACTGCACCGTCTTCAAACTCTTGGCTGTTTCACCGGCGTCGACCGTGACGAGAACCGATTCAATCCCCGCCCGCTCCAGACTGGTGCGGACCGCCGCCGCGTAATGCGGAGCGACCAGATGATCGGAAATGACGGCACACCGGCGACCCAATCCAAGCCGGGTGCATTCGGTACCCAGTGTTGTCAGCAGGCCGGGGCCGACTTTGATATCGTAGCTGCGATGGCCCAAGGGAACAGATACAATGCGCACCCTGCCAGAATAGGCAAGCGGGCCGACCTGTCAAAGCATTGGAGGCGTGTGCGAAAAAAACGGCGGGTTTTCATTAAATCGCTTGCACCCCGCAAAAACTCAGGCATAGTGTCCATCCAACAAGGATCGCGGGGTGGAGCAGCCCGGTAGCTCGTCAGGCTCATAACCTGAAGGTCGTAGGTTCAAATCCTACCCCCGCAACCATTTTTATTGAGGAAAATTCTAGAATTACTTCTTAACACACCTCTTTTTCCGCAAAATCCCAACCGTTTCCAACCTACGGAATGGATTTTAATCAAATGACCCGCCCCCCCCTCCGCGTCCCTTCCGCGCTTTATATGGTCATATCTGGCGAAGGAAACAGTCAGAACAGATGTTTTGTAACAGAACACACAAATCCCCCCCAAACCACGACCAGTCAACAATATACAATTAATGGATCATCGTCACCCAGACCTCATCCGGAATCATACGGGCTCCCTCCCCCCCTCATTAACACCGCCTTTGCAAAAGAGTCAAAAACCTCCCGTTGGGACCATCCTGATTCCCGTGAAGAATGTTGCAATTCATCCGCCGGAGCTAATCTTACTTCCCCCCCGCAGCAACCCGAATTGACGAATCGTTGGCGTCACCTGCTCACGGATCGGGGAATTAGCGGCGACAGTGCAACCCCTGTTGAAAAAGGTACTGCGACACAGGAGCCCAGCCAGAGCGGGCGGAGGCGGGGTCAAAATGCCACCTCCTTATCCGACTCACCCGACGGAATCCCACACTGGGGTCTCGGCTTATTTGAGCAAGACCAGGCGCATAACCGTCACCGCCTCGAGCACCAGCACGAGGAGAAGTAGGGCGTCGGCAGGGCCAAACAATGCTTGTCTGGGACGGTTGATAGGGGCCAGGGATCTGGAAAAGCTGTCATCGTGGACGTTGCTTGCTTTTGTTATAGCTGTGGTCATGCAAAACGGAAAAGCAGGATGCGCGCCAGCGCCCGTCTCCAGTCCGGACAGAGGTGCGGGCTTTGAAAACACCCTTTTTCAGCGGGGGAAGTGTCCTGAGTCTGTCGTCCGAGTGTCTTGTTTTCTGCCCTGTCCGAACGCAATCCATATGCCGACCGGTGCCAGGACAGGATTCGCGCGGGGTTGGCTCTCAACGTGCTTATGGTTAAGGGTCTGAGTCTGTCAAGTCGCGTATGAAATTACCTGAATCACGAGTTTTGCTGGTGGAAGACGATCCGAAGATGCCCCAAATAGTGTCGGCGATCCTGAGGGACGATCCAATCACGCTGGAGAGCGCGGCAACGGTCGCTTCCGCGCTGGTCCTGCTTCATCAGAAATCTTTTGATTTGTTATTACTAGACTTGAGCCTGCCAAAAGTCGATGGGTTCACCCTGCTCAAAGAACTCAAGGGCAGTCCGCGCACCCAGGACTTGCCCGTCATCGTCCTGACGGCTCATCAATCGACCGCCGACAAACTGCGCGCCTTCGATCTAGGGGCGATGGACTACATCACCAAGCCGTTTAACGGGGCGGAGTTGCGCGCGCGGTTGCGCAGCGCGCTGCGGACCAAACATTTGCAGGATCAGCTGGCTCAAACCAACCGTGAACTGATCATCTCCCGCGTGGCCGCGGAGACCGCCAGCCGGGCCAAGGCGGATTTTCTGGCCCACATGAGCCACGAAATCCGGACCCCGATGAACGGAGTCATTTCGATGGCGACGCTGCTCTTGGAAACCCCGCTCAACGCCGACCAGCGCAGCTGCGTGCAAACCATTCACAGCAGCGGCGACGTGCTGCTCGCCCTGATCAATGATATCCTCGACATCTCCAAGATCGAATCCGGCAAGGTGGAACTGGAAATCATGCCGCTGGATGTACGCGCTGTCATTGAGGAGACCCTTGATTTACTGGCACCCAAGGCGGCGGAGAAGGGGCTGGATCTGACCTATCATGTGGATGACGATGTGCCGCTGCAGCTTCGGGGTGATGTGACGCGCCTGCGTCAGGTCTTGGTCAATCTGGTGGCTAATGCCCTCAAGTTCACCGAGAACGGTGAGGTGGTCCTGCATGTCAAGTCGCTGGCAAAACCCTCCGAGGCGGGCGTCTGGCCGGTGCAGTTTTCCATTCGCGACACGGGGATCGGTATCCCCCCCGACCGTCTGGACCGGCTTTTCCAGCCTTTCACGCAAGCCGAAGCGAACACCACGCGTGTCTATGGTGGAACGGGCCTGGGCTTGGTCATCAGCAAGCGGCTTGTGGAGGTGATGGGCGGAACCCTCTGGGTGGACAGCGTTCCCGACCAGGGCTCCACCTTCCATTTCACTGTGACGCTGGAGACCGCGCTGCAAAAGAAACGGTCCCGCAACTTGGTTGACGCCGACAAATTAAGCGACCTGAGGGTGCTGGTGGTGGATGACAACCCCACCAACTGCCGCATCCTCAGCCTGCAGACAAGCAAGTGGGGCATGTCGCCCCAAGCGGCGAAATCCGGCAGCCAGGCCTTGGATTGGCTGCGGGCCGGACAGATATTCGACCTGGCTCTGCTGGACATGCAAATGCCTGGAATGGACGGCGTCATGCTGGCCGGAAAAATCCGGCAGTTGGCCGGGCTGGAAAAACTGCCGCTCATCCTGCTCACTTCTATGGGTGTCAAGACCGACACCCCTGAGTTCAAGCGCGCCGCCTTCAGCAACTGCCTGAGCAAACCCATCAAGCCCACCCAACTGCGGGAGGCCCTCATCCGCGCCATCTCAGGCGAAACGATTCCCCTTCCCCTGCCTGTCCCGGCCCGGCCGGAGGGACTTCTGGCCCAGCGAATGCCCCTGCGATTGCTGCTGTGTGATGACAATCTGATCAACCAGAAAGTCGCGCTGCGTCTGCTGCTGCAACTGGGCTATCGCGCAGACGTGGCTGCCAGCGGCAAAGAAGCGCTCGCCGCAATGGACCGCCAAACCTATGACCTTGTATTCATGGACGTCCAGATGCCGGAGATGGACGGACTGGAGGCGACGCGGCAGATTCGAGAGCGCCAACGGGCACGACAGCCGGGCTACAAGTCCGGACTGGTCATCGTGGCCATGACCGCCAGCGCCATGGCCGGCGACCGGCAGAAGTGCCTGACGGGTGGAATGGATGATTATCTGGCTAAACCGGTGCGGCCGGATGACATCCGGCAAATCCTGGAACGCTGGGGCCCCTTGGCCGCCGAACCGGAATCATTACTCCCCATCCTGACGCGAAGCGCGACGTCCACGTCGATATCAACCCTCACAACCGGCCTTCGAAATTCAATGCTAGATTCCCCACCGCCCGTGGATCTGGAAAGGCTCCACGACCTGACCAGCAGCAACCCCGAAGAATTGAGGGAGTTGATCAATCTTTATCTCAGCCAGACCAGCGCCCAAATCGCCCAGCTCACTGCCGCCGTCCGGGCTAATCTTCCCCAGGAAGTCCGGCGCATGGCTCATAGCTGCTCCGGGGCCAGCGCCACCTGCGGCATGCCTGCAATCCTCCCGATCTTGCGGGCCTTGGAGGCGGAGGGCGAGTCGGGCCAACTGAGCATTCGCACCCCTGAACTGGCCGGGGCGGCTGAGGCGGAATTTCAACGCATCCGTCTGGTCCTGGAGAGCGAACTGACAAAATTGGACGGGGTAACCCTGTGAAAACAACCCGGGGGCAAAAAACTGCCCCCCCCAAGACACGCTTTTGACTTTACCGCCCCGTCCCGCTAGCCTGTGTCCCATGGAACCGCTTCACGCCCCTTGGCGAATCGAATACATTCTTGCGCCCAAGCCGGCCCGGGAACAAAGCCTTTTTTCCGAGATTGCCCAGTCATCCGATGATGAGGCCAACTACGTGATTGCCCGTGATCGCACCTGCTTTGCTCTCCTCAACAAATATCCCTACAACGGCGGACATGTGATGACGGTCCCCTACAAGCAGACCTCCGACTTGAACGGACTGACCGATGATGAGCTGGGCGACCTGATGAAGCTGACCCGGCGCTGCCAGAACGCCCTGACCCAGGTCATGCGGCCCGATGGGTTTAATATGGGACTCAATTTGGGCAAGTGCGCCGGGGCGGGCATTCTAGAACACCTCCACTTTCACATCGTGCCGCGTTGGAGCGGGGACACCAACTTCATGCCGGTGATCGGCAGCACTTCTGTTGTGCCGCAGGCGTTAAATGAATTGGCCGCCCTGCTGCGCGCGGCGCTGGCCGCCTAACCGCTCCGCCCCCCTCGCGCATGACCACCGAAACATTGCATTTTGAAAACGCACGCCTGGCGCAGCAGTTGTTCAACAACGACCCTCGCAATCTCCAGGCGCTGGAGACCCAGCTCGCCGTCAAGGCCACCTCGCGCGAGGGATGGATCAAGCTGGAAGGCGAAGCCCAGGCCGTGGACCGCGCCAAACATCTTTTCCTGCTCCTCTCCAACTCGCTTCAGGCCGGCAACCCGGTGCGCAACCGCGAGTTCACCCACGCCTTGAACATCGTCAAAAACGAAGGGGTCGCCACACTCAAGGACATCCTCGGCGACCGCATCACCACATCCGACAAAAAATCCGGCGTCAACGCCAAGACCGTGGGCCAGAAAAAATACCTCGACGCCATCCGCATCCACGATATCACCTTCGGGATCGGCCCGGCCGGCACGGGTAAAACATATCTCGCCGTGGCCACCGCCCTGGCGGCACTGCGCGAGGGCCGCGTCTCCCGCATCATCCTGACCCGACCCGCCGTGGAGGCCGGGGAGGCGCTGGGTTTTCTGCCGGGCGACCTTTACGAAAAAATCCTTCCCTACCTCCGCCCCCTGCATGATGCTCTCCACGATATGCTACCGATGGAGGAGGTGCAAAAGCATACGGAGCGCGGAGTCATTGAAATCGCACCGCTGGCCTACATGCGGGGCCGGACGCTCAATAACGCATTCATCATTCTGGACGAGGCTCAAAACGCCACCACCGAACAAATGTTCATGTTCCTGACCCGTCTGGGAATCAACTCCAAGGCGGTGATTACAGGGGACGAGACTCAGATCGACTTGCCGCCCCACCGTCATTCCGGTTTGGTGGAGGCGCACCGCACCCTCAAAGATGTGGAGGGGATCGCAGTGGTCGAGTTCGGCCGGCGCGACGTGGTCCGGCATCCGCTGGTGCAACGGATTATCGCCGCCTACGAACAAAGCCGAGGCACCGATCGAACCCACCGGACCGGAGAAACACCGTGACCGGCATGCTGGTCATTGGCAATCGACAACGGACCGTCGCTATTGAGACACCCCAGCTCCGCCGGCTTGCCCGCAGCCTGCTGGAGGAGATACCGGGATTGGAGAACTACGAACTCGGCCTGCATCTGGTGGGCGCGGTGGAAATGGCGCGCATCAACCAACAATTTCTCAATCACTCAGGCTCAACAGATGTCATCACCTTCGACCACTCCGAACCCGATGTTCACGCCACGGCATCCTCGCTCCATGGCGAGATTTTCATCTGCTTGGACGATGCCCTGGCTCACGCACGAAGGTTTGGAACCATCTGGCAGAGCGAACTGACACGCTATGTCATCCATGGAATCCTCCACCTGCGGGGCTACGACGATCTCTCCCCCGAATTACGCCGGAAGATGAAGCGGGAGGAGAACCGCCTGCTAAAGGGGCTGACGGACCGCTTTGACTTGAGCAAACTGGCCCGCTCCGGTAAAGTGCCGTCGTGAAAAAAGGCATTCTCGCCCGTTGGCGTTCGAACTTCCTCACCGGGTTGGCCGTGCTGCTGCCCGGGGTCATCTCCATTGCCGTGGTGGTCTGGCTCTTTCGCAACGTTTCGGATCTTACCGACCGGCTGCTGTTGGTGCTGCCCCCCGAATTAACCCATGCCAATCAAGGCAAGGGCTCCCTCTATTGGTATTGGAGCCTCTTTGCACTCGCCCTGGCCATCGCCGGCATCTCCGCCTTCGGACTGCTCGCCAGAAATTACATCGGAAAAAAAATCCTGGAATGGATGGACGCCGCCCTGCTCCACGTGCCTTTTCTGAATAAAATCTACAGCGCCACCAAGCAGGTCAACGACGCGCTGACCTCGGGCAACAAAGAGTCCTTCAAAACCGTGGTGCTCATCGAGTATCCCCGACCCGGGGTGCATTCCCTGGCCTTCCTGACCAGTGAAGACAACCCCGAGGTGGATGCACGGACGGGCCAGAAACGGGTCTGTGTGTTTGTTCCAACCACGCCCAACCCGACGGCCGGCTTCCTGCTCTTTGTGCCTGAGTGTCAGGTCACCCGATTGGAAATGTCCGTGCCTGACGGCATCAAATACATCATCAGCCTGGGTTCCTTGGTGCCGGCATTTAGCCCCAGCCGCCGGTCCCACTGACCATGCCCGCTCCGTCGATCACTGCCTCGGGCATCATCCTGCGAACCCGGCCTCTGACCGAAACGAGCCTCATCGTTCATTGGATCACCTCCGATCTGGGGCGGATGTCAACCGTGGCAAAGGGCGCGCGCCGGGCCAAATCCCCCTTCCGCGGCAAGCTGGATTTGTTTTATCAGGCGGATTTCAGTTTTCAGCGGAGCCGCCGCTCCGAGTTGCACCTCTTGCGGGAGGCCAGTCTGCGCACAACCCACCCGGCGCTGCGCAGGGATTTGGATTATCTGCGCCAGGCCGCCTACGCGGCGGCGTTGGTCGAGCAAACCACCGAGACAGAAACCCCCTTGGACGGGATTTTTGAATTATTCAGGGACTTGCTCACGCAATTGCCGGCCAACCCGGCCAATCCCCTGACGGTTCTCTCCTTCGAACTTTGCCTGCTGGAGCGACTCGGGCAATCACCCGACTTTGCGGCCAGCAGGCTGAGCGCCGGCTCAGTCGAATTGGCGCAATCGTTGTGCGGGCAAGGCGCTCCGTTGGATAGCCAGCCCGGGGTGGAGCAACTGAGGGAGCTGCGCCGATTCCTCCATGGTTTCTTGACTCAACATCTGGGCCGCGTGCCATCCAGCCGGACACCAGCCCTTCTGACCCCGGCCTGAAGGAATGCAGTTTACCTCGTCAGAGCGCAGGCGGCAGGGGAAAGATGGCCCGTTGGGGGAGATGTTTTGCGGGCCTGAACCTGCCGCCACCAGTGCAGCCATCGCAGCGTGTCTCGCCACGGCTTGATCTTGCTGCGCTCAGAGCGATAAATGACTTCAATGGGGACAAATTCCACGGCAAACGAAGCAGCCACAAAACGGAGCAGCACTTCCGATTCAATCTCAAAATGGGCCGCGTCAACCGGAATGGAAGCCCAAGCCGTAAGATTCATCAGCCGGAAACCACATTGGGAATCAGGCAGCGCTTGACCGGCGAGTCTGGAAATACGGCGGCTCATCCACCGGTTTACATGCCGCCGTAGCCAAGGCATCTCCCCGGCCTGCCCCATTCGGTTGCCGACCACCAATTTGGCAGTCCCGCGCCCGGCACAGCGGAGAAAAGAGGGGATGTCGCCCGGCGCGTGCTGTCCGTCCCCGTCCAGATTGAGTGCCCATTGAAACCCTGAGCGCCGCGCCTGCCGCCACCCCGTTTGCAGAGCCGCCCCCTTGCCACGCGCCACGGCATGGAATATCACTTCGGCCCCGGCATCGCATGCCGCAAATGCGGTGGCATCCGATGAACCGTCATCGACCACGATCACGCGCGGCAGGTGGCGGCGCACCTCGGACACCAAAGGGCCGATTGTTCCCTCCTCATTCAGGCACGGAATCACTGCGGCACAATTTGCCTTCCAATTCATTCCGCCAGATTAGGGGGAAAGGTTGCAAGGAACCAAGGGTTTTCAGGCCGTTTTCAGGCCGCATCCGGAGAAAGCCGAAGGCCTTTGCTAATTCGGTTGCACGGCCACTGTGGTTCACTTTAGCTTGGCTGCAATGAGTCAACCGTTCACCCCCGACGTTGCCCTGTTGCAGCTGCGCGGATCGGCGCAGGCGTCCTTGCATCAAGAGGCGGCATGTGCCGCCCGGCAACGCTTTGGGCCTCGGGTTTTTGTGCGCGCCGTCGTGGAAGTCTCCAACTTTTGCCGCGAAAACTGCGCCTACTGCGGAATGCGCCGCGCCAACCGCAACTTGGCCCGCTACCGGGCCGCCCACGAACCACTGGCCGAATTGTTGCTCAAGCACCTCCCCTCCAGCGTCACAGATATAAACATCCAAGCCGGAGAAGATCCCGTGGCCGTGCGGGAAACCGTGCTGCCTTTGCTCCGCACGCTGCGCCGCGAAACCGCCTTGGGACTGAGCGTATGTCTGGGCACCTTGGATGCGGTCCTCTGTAACGAACTGCAAGCCGCCGGCGCAAGCCTTTACATCATCAAATTCGAAACCGCCGATCCACTCCGCTACGCCACCCTGCAGGCACCGGGCAAACTCTCAGAACGACTCCTTGCCATCCGACAGCTCGCCGACTCGGGCTGGCACGTCAGCTCCGGCTTCATCGCCGGCCTTCCGGAACAAAGCCCGACGCAACTCCTGGCCAACCTCACTCTGGCCGACACCCTCCCGCTGTCCGGATGCAGCGTTAGCCCGTTTATTCCCGGGGATGAAACCCCGTTGGCTGGAACGCCCTCAGCCGATCTGGAACTCACCCTAAATACCATGGCATCTCTCCGGCTGATGCGGCCCGAGTGGGTCATCCCCGCGGTCAGCGCGCTTAATCTGGCCGGACAAAGCGACGGTTATCGCCGGGGCCTGCGCACCGGGGCAAATCTGGTGACCATTAATCTCACGCCGGAAAACTTCCGGGATAATTATCTGCTCTACAAAAGGGATCGGGTCATTATGAACGAGGAGCGGATTCTTTCGGCCCTTGCGAGCGAAGGTCTCTCCCCTTCGAAACAGAGTTTGGCTGACTTCTTCCGCGCCAACCGGCCCGTTACCCATGTCAGGCCTCCCACCTTATTCCCAAATCCAGCCTGATCGCATCCATCGGGAACCCAATTCTCATCGCACGGCAACGCAACAAATCGGCCAACCGTGCGACACCGGGCCCAAACCCGGGCGGCGTTTGCCCCGTTGCAAGAGTGGCATTCGGCCCGAAAACCTTGACCTATGGCGGTAGCGGACCTCTCTCCTGTCTGCCAGGCCAACACTTTCCGCAACGCCCACCCGATTCGCTCAGGATAAAAGCATTCAAAAAAACCCGGCGCGATTACCCGGGTTTATGCGCAATCAATGCCCCTCGATCAGCCGCGGTGGTCATGAACTGAAATTCGCGGAATCCCGCCTCAGTCAAAAAGCCCTGATACTCCCGCGTGGAGTAACACTTTCCCTGCGTTGAATGCATGAGCAGCGCCGAGTAAGCCGCCACCGGCAACGGCCCGCTTTTGTCAGCATTGATGAAGGCATCATGGATGACGAGCATGCCGCCACGGGGCAGCGCGTTGTAAGAGAGGGCCACCAACCGGCGCACCTCCGCCACGCCCCAGTCATGCAGCACGTTGGAGTAGAGATGGACATCGCAGTCCTGCGGCAACGGATCGCGGAACATGTCCCCTGCCCGCACGGCAATGCGGCCGCTGAACCCGCGCTGGTCAATCAGTTTGGCGGCGATCCGATCCACCGGGCGTTGGTCCAGCACGGTGGCAAGCAATTGGGGATGCCTGGCTGCGATGGCGCAGGCGTAAATCCCCGAACCGCCTCCGATGTCCAGCAACCGGGTGCGCCCGCGAAGATCCAATCTCGAAGCCAGGGCTTGTCCGAGATGAATCCCGCGGCAATCCATCGCTGCGGTGAAAGAGTTGGCGAAGGCCTGGGTCTCCATCGCTTTATGCCAGTCAAACCCGTCGCTGGCCCCGCCCCAGTTGGCGGGCCGATCGGTTTTTAGAACCACCAGAAAATCCTTGGCAACCGGGCGGTCCTTCAACGACGCATAGTAGGGAGCCAGATTCCAAGGCGACCCGCCGCTTAAATGCTCCCGCCCGGTCTCAGTGACATGGAACATACCGTCCCTCAGCGTGATGAAACCATTGGCGGTGAAGAGGGTCAGCATCACATCGGTCGGCCGTTCCGCTGTGCCGAAGTGGGCGCAGATGTCGGACGGGGTGGCCGGATTATTCGCCAGCCAGGTGAAGAAATCCAGATGCACAACCGCGGCGGTCAGAAGGTCCACCGCATAAAGCCCGTCACGGTATCGATAGATTTCCAGCGGGTCGGTTTTCGGAGGCTGTGTCAGGTCAGAGGCGGCCATGCAGTTGGGGGGAATGAGTTTGTTAACAGAAAATTTACTGGGGAAAATCACCCAACGGCACACCGGTCGGCTCTGGGAACTTTCCGCTGCGCTTTCCAGAATCCCTTGACGGGGGCAATGCGCGCCTGAGCGCATCTCCAACTTTCAGCGGCTGGGTTTCGTTCGTGATTTTCAATGGACAGAAGTTACTTGTGCGCTTAGCAGGCGCCATGACGCCATTGAACGGCGCAGGTTCTCCCGCGCATCTCCCTTGACACCAAAGTGCTGCAAGCCGATTGGTCCGGTGTAACCAATGCCCTTGAGCCGCCCGAGAAACTGGGGAAGATCAAACGAACCTCGGTCCAGAGGCTGAATCAGCCGGCTCCAATCGCCCTTATGCTCAGCACCGTTGATTGTCACCACAAACAGATAAGGCCGGCACTCTTCCAGAAGGGCCGGTATTTGCCCCTCATCCCCCACCTTCAAGCAATGGCAAACATTAAAAGTGATCCCCGCATTGGACCGGTCGACTTTCCGCACGACGCGCACAGCATCCTGAACCCGTTCCAACCAGGCCCCGGCATGGGGATAAAGCGCCACGCTCAGGCCGCAGGCTTGCGCCAAGGCCGCAAGCTCCCGTACGACCGCCACCGCTCGTTCATCACCCGCGACACTCGAGACAGGATGCGATTTGCTGGAGATCTGCAGCCAGAGGATTGTTCCCTGCCCTTTCAAGACTTTGATCGTCTCGGGGAGTTGCGGATCAAACGCGGGCACGCCCTCATCTAGGCGTACTGCGACATAGAGGGTGGACATTTTCAAGCCCCGCTGCCGGAGTGCCTGGAGCATCCCGGGCACGCCCGGCGGTGTCCAACCCAAGCCGGCATAGCCCAAGCCCTTCAAAGCTTCGGCTTTTGATTCCGGCGTTTTAAGCCCTTCTCCGTGAAGGCCGGTGTCCATCGCAAAGAATTCATTCGTCAGCCCCGCAGTCCGCGCTGTGTCGCCGCCGGCAATTGCATTATGCAAAACCAGGATCGCCAGAGCGGCGGCACCTAAGAAGCGCGCGGCGCAACGTGCAAAACACTGCCCGAAAAAAAAGACTTCTTTGCTCATTTAAATCAATCTGCACGTCAGGAGTGGCGTGGAATTATGCCGACAGCTTAACCCCTTGGGCGTCAGCTTGGCTAAAGTTCTTTTGCTTTATTTGAAGAATTTTTGCGCAAAGACCGTGCAGGAAACGAAAGTGTTTCTGTTTGAGCAGCGGCAGCTCGATGTCGTTGGATTTTTTCATCCCCTCCGCAGGGGGTGGTTTTCGACGATTTGCCTGTATTTTGAGATCCTGTTCAAACCACCGCGGAATTGCCCCGCCCTTAGCCACGACCCCATCTATTGATGACAGAGGGAAACACCCCGAACAGGGATCCAGAAAAAAGCACCGCGCGGGGGATTCATTTGGCTTGGGGCGGGAGGTTTACCATAGAGCCCATGGAGGGCATGAAGGGGGATGAATGACTTTTCTGACGGCGCAACATCCCTCGGCAATTCCCTGTGGCCGCCGACATAAGGAGGCGCTCTCATCGGGTCTCGCCTCGCTCGGATCCAGCTCCATCATACGCACCACGATTTCATCCCCCGCTTTTCTCGGAACAGATCCTGCCGGTGATCCCGAGTTGATTGAGAAACCCGCTTCACGCGGACTGGCCGCCGTAAGTCGACGGCGCATCCTTTGCTCGTGTGACCGTGAGTTTCCCCGGCACGGTATCCAAGAAAATCTCATCCTTCCATTCACCCGCCGGGCGAACTGAAACCAGCGATGCAAAAACGCTCATTACCCCCGATTTTATTCACTCATGCACTTCTTGCCCCCCATTTCAATTGCGAAGATTAGGTTCACAACGCTCACGACTCGATCCCGGGCGCTCGTGGATCGGACGAGGATCTGGGGTTTCAACCAAGTCCGTCTGAGACGGAAGCAAGTGCATCAATTTGTTTTGTCGCGCTGCTCGTGGTCGATGGGCAACTCAAATGTCAGGAGCGTGCCCTTACCCAACCAGGACTGCACATTACAACTCCCGCCCACCCCCTTCATCCGGGCCCGCATATTCAGCAGTCCGCCCCGAGCTGGCACCAATGGATCAAAGCCCACTCCGTCATCTTCAATCCAAACCCGCAGCCTCCCGTCGACCAGGGCAAACCCCAAACGCACCTCGGCTGCCCGGGCATGACGGAGGATATTGGTGAGCGCCTCCCGCACACACAAAGCCAGTTGATACCGTGGTTGCGCCGTCAGCGGCAGGTCTGGAATAACGATTGGAAATTCAAAGTGCAACACCACTCCGGAGGGGCGCAGATAACGTTCGGACTTTTCCTGCAAAAAATCCGCCAGACTCAGAACCGAATCGCATTTGGGATTGACCGACCAAACCAATTCACGCGTCCGCGAGACCTGATTCCTGAGAATCTCCGCGCTCAGCTTCAACTGGCCCGCTCCATTCCAACCATCCGCATTAGCGCTTCGCTGCAGAATATCCAGCTGCAAGGCCAACCCGGCCAACTCCGTTCCCAGATCATCGTGCAAATCGCGGGCGATGCGGCTGCGTTCCAGCTCTAAACCCCGTTCCCGCTCCAATCCCGATAATTTGCGGAATGAACGCATGCGCAATGCTTGCAGGCCCCAGATAAAAGCCCCGCCGGCAGCCACGCACAACCCTTGGAACCAAAACAGTTGCCAGAGATGGGGCGCAAGACGGAAGGAAAATGCGGCCGGCTTGGCACTCAACACCCCATGTGAATTGAAAGCCTCCACCTCAAAGCGGTAATCCCCTGGCGCCAGACCGGCAAAGCGTATCCGCCGCTCCCCTCCGGCCACCCTACGCCACACCGGATCATGCCCCAGAAGCCGGTAGCGGAAGATCAAACCCTTGTTGTTGAGAAAGGAGGGGGCGGTGTAACTGAACTCGAAATTATGTTTGCCGGCCGGAAGCAGACTGGTGTTGTCGGAAAATAAACCGGGCTTTCCAGGAATTGCACCGTTGGCAATGGCCCGCCTCGGTATTACCTCCCCGCCTACCATTTGCCCACTGTCCCAAACTCCTTGAATTATGGCTACGGGTGCATTGGTCAACAAAGGCATTGACTCCTGGATCAGCCCCAAATCCACCTGTGTCACCCCGCGCGCGGTGGCAAACCAAAGCCGTCCGTCACGCCCCTTCCAGGACGCCGGCCCCGACTGAGACCCGCTCGTTTCCGAGGAGCCCATTCCGTCGCTGCTGTCCAAAGTGACAAATTTGATTGCGGAAACACGCCCCTCGGAAAACGCCTCCAGTTCACTCAGGGGTGCAAAATGAAGGCCGTGCGGACCGCCAAACCAAATATTGCCCAGATCATCCAGCAGCATGGAATTAATATTTTTTTCGGGGATTTGGCCGATGGGGATGACAGCCGAGCAAACGCCCTTGCTGATCCGAGTCAGCCCTTTGGGGGTCACGCACCAGAGGGATCCCTTGGGATCTTCCAGGAGGGCTTGGACAAAGAGGCCTGCCAGCCCGTTGGTTGGCGTGTAGTGGGTGAGCTGCCCGGACTTCAGGGAATACAAGCCCAGCGCAGTTCCCATCCATAGCGTGCCCTGATGATCTTCACAAAAACAGCGTATGAATGGGACCGGTTTGAAAATGCCGCTTAGGTTGGTGATGTTCAGGGACTCCATGCCGCATCTCAAGAGACCCGTATTAATCCCCATCCAAAGCTGTCCGGAAGAATCGGTCACCAGACTATGCAGCCAGCCGGGCACCTGGCCCGGACTCACCAGTTGGGATACCTCGCCTGAACGGACCTGGAAAACCGAGCCCTGCTTTGTTCCCAACAGAACACCCCCCCCCGGGGCAGGCCACAGGCAACGGTTGACACTGGCTGATCTTGCGCCCTCCACCGGAATAAAAGCCGGGGTTCCCGGGGAAAGGCAGCTCAATCCCTTTTGGCCTGCGGCCCAGACGTTGCCGGCATTGTCTTCACACACGGCTTGAACTTGGCTTTCGACCAGATGATTGACGGGAATAAAACTTTTAACCAACTGAGGAGAAAACTGATATAACCCCTCCTCTGACCCGAACCAAACATTACCTTCCGCATCCACCGCCATACTGGAAACTCTCCCGCCATCCCAGAGCCTGGTCTTATCAATTTGCACGGACCGTCCCTGCATCTGTTCACAGGGCGGCTGATTCTCCAACTGGCACCAGTCCCGCCCTTGCGAACCGCCGGATAACCAAACCAAGGGCGTGCCGTCTGCCGCCGCAGGCATCCATCGCGGAGTGGTTCCAGCCGACACCAAAGCCAACGCGGTGCCGGTGCCCAGTTGCACCCGGCCTTCCGGCGCGACTCTTGCGCAAATCCAGACCGGGGCCGAAACCTCGCGCACCAGATTGGTGACCACATCAGGCCCTTGCCGGTGAAGAGTCATCCAAGCCTGATCAGAAACCACTTCCAGCGAGCCGTCTTCCAGGCCCCGGGCTGCAAGCACCCTTTCCAGAAGGTTAATATTGCGGTGCCACGTCACACGTCCGCCTTCTACCCGTAGGCATTCACCTCCATAGAGCATCCACAGAGCCCCATCCAAACCGGCGGTCAGCACGGCCTTTCTGCCCTGCATCAAGGGCACGCCGGGCCCCTCAAAACGAGTGAATTCGTTCTGAAAGAGACGCAAAAAACCAGCGCGCGTCGCGACCCAAAGTGCCCCATCCGGGCCCTCCTCCAGGGCGGTGATAAAGTCCCCACCTTGCCTTCTGAACAGCAGGGTCTTGTCCGCGGTGAAGGTATTGAAGCGGCTGCCATCGAAGCGCGCCAACCCACACTCCGTTCCGATCCATAGATAACCATCGCGGGTCCGCTTCAGGCAGGTGATACGGTTGTCCGGCAACCCGTCGTCACTGTTCCAGATCCTCTGAGTGTAAGCCCTTGGGGATTGAGGCAAAGAGACGGCTTGCAAGCGGAAAAGCCCGCACGCCATCAGCATCCAGAACGCTTTAAAACACCGATGCCTGAGCACAGCTTGAAAATATTCCGAAAACAGCCCGCCATGAACCCGCGCCGTTCGATTCCCCATAACCGAACAAGTCCAACAAAAAAGCGGTCTGCAAAACCTCATAAAGACGCATAAACAATTGGCTCAGTTGAAAATGGAATCAATCCCCGTGGGGGGCAAGAATCAATTTCAAAATTAGTTTCACAATTTTGCCCGAGGAGGTTTTCCCTCTTACGCTGTGCGACTCGGGACACAACCTTGGACGGATCTCCGGTCCCAGCCTAACCGGTCACCCGGCAGGCCCAAAGGGAAGTTCCCCGGGCTTGCTTCTTTTGGAATGCCCGAGGAACAACCTTTGGTCCCCACTGTTCCCAGACCGGCGCTCCTTGGCATCTGCCCAAACCGCAGCAGGCATAACTTCCCAGAAAATCAAAAGGGGCGGTATCCCCAAAAGTGTAGATAGGGGCAAAACGCACTCCCGGTGTCCGTTGAGTGTCCGCGCCGCAAAAACAACATGTTGGCAATCCAGCGCTCACAGGACGGCATGACCAGCCCGCCCGTCGGCACCAGCGCCCGCCCGATCCGTCCGCCAAGGTTTCCAGCCGCCGCAAAAGCCCTCCTCGCATTCGGGGAACGGATGGATCGAATCGGAATTCATTGCAGAGAAGCCAGGTTCAAGACCGACAGGATCTTGCAGGATACAGCTTGCCGCAGACGGATCTGGTTGACACGGGCCGGATGCGCCAAAGCAACGGACCAAGAACAACGGGACCGGGCTTTCTTGAAGCTCCACAGGATCGGCACTGTATGCCAGAGAAAGTTCCCGCCTTCGGTTTTTTCAAGCTTCAGAGGAGCGACCTGTCTAAAGCAACCGGTCCAAAATAAAATTCAAGCTCCATAGAAGCGGCACAAACGGCAGATGCGCAATCCAGCCAAATCCAATTTATCCTAATCTCCCTAATTAAAGCGGTGGTTAAGGGGCGTGGCGACGCCCGGACAGTTGGCACTGCTCTGCGACGGTGAACTGGGAGTGGTGGCAGGTGTTGAAAGGCCGCAACGAGCGGCGGACGTGGTTGGCGGCAACTGCGCCGCAGTTGGAATCCCAAGGGGACGGTTTTGATTTGCGGAGTGCGCCCGTCCCGGGCGCAGCCACCCTCATCCCCAGCGACTTTCTGCGTCAGATCGCCCGCAACACCACCGATGCCCCCCTCGAATGGGCCGCCCGCCGCGCCCGCTCCGCCAAACTGAACTCCAACTGCAGGTGTTAGGATTAAGCCTTGTCAGCCGGTTTGCAGTTCATCGCCAGAGGCTGGAAAGGTTTGTCAAAACGGTCGCCCGGCGGGCCTTGAACCCGGAAAAGCTCCTCCTCTTGAGCCCTTCGCGTTCAGGCGATTCTAAACCGTTCCGGATCAGGCCGCTCCGGGGACAGTAAGGGGCGAGGGGGGGCGGACATTGCCGGGTTGTAGAAACTTGGCCACCGCTTGGGCACGGGAATGAACATGGAGCTTCTCGTAAATCCGGCGGATATGACTGCGGGCGGTGTCAAAGCTGATGCCCAGTTGATCGGAAATTTCCTTGATGAGAAAACCCTCGGCCAAGCGCGCGAGGATTTCCTGTTCCCGCGCCGAGAGGGTGGTCAGCTCGCCGGAAGGGCGCTGGGCATGAAAATAGTGCACCACTTTGCGGGCGATCTGTCCGCTCATCGGAGCTCCGCCCCGTTGCACTTCGCGAATCGCGTTGAGCACTTCAGGCGGCGGCGTCTGTTTCAGGAGATATCCGGCAGCCCCGGCGGTGAGCGCCTCGAAAATCTGGTCGGGGTTTTCATAGACCGTCACGATGAGGAACTGGGTGGGGAGGTTTTCCGCTTTGAGCTTGCGAACACATTCAATCCCGCTCATGCCCGGCAGATTGATGTCCATGAGCACAACCTCGGGACGGATACGCGGCAGCTCCTTCAGCGCATCCTCGGCGCTCGCATAGGAACCCAGACACTTGAAATCACGGGAACGACCCAGGACACGGACCATTCCGTCCCGGACGCCCTGATCGTCTTCTACTATGGCCACTGTGATTGGCATCGGTTCAGTTTGCATAGCATTTCCTAACAACTGGCAACAGGCAACACAATCATGCAGCCCGCCCCTCCTGCCTATCGTTCAAATGAGTCAGACCACGACGTTGACTCCTTGGACGCCGCGCCATTAGCTGGGGGAAATACTAATGCAACGGGTCAGACACCCGTCCCCTCTAAACAACAAATGAAATCTAGACACTCGTTTCTGGCACTGGCCGGCGTCCTCGCCCTTGCAAACACCTGCCACGCGGCGGACAAACCGTTCCAACTTCACAACGGCGACCGGGTCGTGTTCTACGGCGACAGCATCACCGATCAGCGCCTTTACACCACGTTTACCGAGACCTTTGTGGTGACCCGGTTTCCGGAAATGCAGGTCGCCTTTGTGCATTCCGGTTGGGGCGGAGACCGGGTGACCGGCGGCGGCGGCGGCGGGATTGACCAGCGGCTCAGCCGCGACGTGTTCGCCTACCATCCCACCGTCCTCACCATCATGCTCGGCATGAACGACGGGTCCTATCGTCCCTTCGATGCCGGCATCTACGCCCAATACACCAACGGCTACCAGCATATCGCCGATTCGATGAGGCAGCACTCGCCCGCAACCCGGATCACACTCATCCAACCCTCGCCCTTTGATGACGTGACGCAGCCGCCAAAGTTTGAAGGCGGCTACAACCAGGTCCTCGTCCGCTACGGCACCTACGTGAAGGATCTGGCCTCCCGTGAAGGGCTGGGGCTGGCTGATTTGAACACCGCCGTGGTAACCGCGCTGGAAAAAGCACGAGCCACCGACGCCGAGAAGGCCAAGAAAATCATCCCCGACCGGGTCCATCCCGGACCGGCCGGCCACCTGCTCATGGCGGCTGAATTGCTAAAGGCTTGGAACGCACCCTCCATCGTCTCCGCCGTTGACATCAATGCCGCCGACGGGTCGGTGAGCCGTCAAACCTCCACCTCTGTCACCGGCTTGAAGGTTGACGGCTCGGTGGTGTGGACACAGTTGGACCGGGCCCTGCCCATGCCGGTAGACTTGAACGACGAGGTGACAGCCCTGGCGGTGGGCTCGTCGGACTTTATAGAATCGCTCGACCAGCAACCCTTGAAGGTGACTGGATTGAAGCCGGGCAAATACAGATTGCAAATCGACGGCGAGGCGGTGGGTGACTTCACCCACGAGAAACTGGCAGCGGGGATAAATCTGGCCCTGCTCAAAACGCCCATGACGCAACAGGCGCGGGAGGTCCATAAACTCACCCTGCAGCACAACACCGTCCATTTCGAGGCTTGGAGGGACATCCAAGTCCGGCTAGAACGGCACACCGGCACCAAGTTCGCTTTGGCCGCCAGCGCCGTGCTGGACGCCTACAACGACGAAGAAAACGCCCTGGTTCGCAAGCAGCGGGCCGCGGCCAAGCCCCTGCCGCGCCGCTATGAACTGGTGCCCGCCAACTAAACCCTTTTCGGACCACCCATCCGGGTAGAAAACGCCCCAAAACAAATGAGCGGGAAGAAAAATTTGACTCTTTGCGCCCCGCTCGCTAAACCTCTGTCACATTAAATCCCGTTTCGCTGCTGAAGCCTCGAACTGGGAAAGCAGTTTGCCCTAATTAAAACATGAAAACCCAATCCTCGAAGTCCATTGTCACGAGTTCCGGCCTGAGCCGGCGCCAATTCCTGCGCCGCACCGGCATGGCCGCCGGCGCCACCGCCTTCGCCTTCCCCTTTGTCGGCCGCGTCTTGGGCGCCAATAGCCGCATCAACATTGCCTGCATCGGCGTGGGCGGCAAAGGCGACAGCGACAGCAGCAACGCCGCAGAGTGCGGCGGCAACATCATCGCCATCTGCGACGTGGACCAGACAGCCCTGGACAAAAAGAGCAAGCAACTGGGGGACAAATCCATGAACCCGCGCCAGTTCAAAGACTATCGCAAGATGCTCGACACAATCGGCAAGGACGTGGATGCCGTCACGGTGTCGACGCCCGACCATCACCATGGCATCGCCGCCATTCGGGCCATGACGATGGGCAAGCATTGCTTCTGCCAAAAACCGCTGTGTCAGACCATCAGCGAAGTGCGCGCCGTCCGCCAATTGGCGCGTGAAAAGAATCTCGCCACCCAGATGGGCAACCAGGGCAGCGCCGAGCCCGGGCTGCGCCGCGCCGTTGAAGTGGTGCACGCCGGGGTCATCGGCAAGCCGCTCGAACTGCACGTCTGGTCCAACCGCCCGGTTTGGCCTCAGGGCTTGGATCGTCCGTCAGGCAGCGACCCCGTGCCTGGGACGCTGGACTGGGATTTGTGGCTGGGACCGGCGGCCAAGCGCCCCTTCAAGAAGGATGTCTACCACACCTTCAAATGGCGCGGCTGGTTCGATTTCGGAACCGGTGCTCTGGGCGACATGGCCTGTCATACCGTCAACATGCCCTTCCGCGCCCTCAAACTCGGCTACCCCACCGTAGTCGAACTGGAAATCGCCTCCCGCTTCTATTCCGAAACCTTCCCCAAAACCTCCCGGATCCGTTTCGAATTCCCCGAACGCGAAGGCCTGCCCCCGCTCAAAATGTGGTGGTATGACGGCAATCCCGATGCCCATCACGCCAATTTCATCGAACCGCTCCGGCCCTCAGCCCAGCACACCAGCGAGATCATCAACACCTACGAAAAACTCCCGCCCGCCGGCGCCCTTATCGTGGGTGAAAAGGGCAAACTTTTTTCCCCGGACGACTACGGTGCCAAATTCTTCCTCGCGATGAACGGCAGCTCGGAATTCCGCCCCGGCGACCAGCACGAAGCCTGCAAAGACGTGCCCATGGTCATCCCCCGGTCCCCCGGCCACATGCAGGAATGGTTCCGGATGATGAAGGAAGGCGTGCCCTCCTATTCAAACTTCGAGATCGCCGGCTATCTGGCCGAAGTCATCCTCCTAGGTTGCGTGGCGCTGCGCATGGGCGAAGGCCAACGCATGGAATGGGACGGGCCGAATATGCGCTCGACCAACCTGCCTGATGCTGTGCATCTGGTGAAGCGGAACAACCGCCACGGCTGGGAATCCTGAGCCCGCCACAGGTATCCACCGTAATCTCCCAAGGGACAGCGCAGGGCGCTGTCCCTTTTTTATTTTGCGCCCGGCAGGGCGCACTGACTTGTTGGTTGAAGTCCGCTCCACCCGGCAAGGGGAAGTATTCGCCGAACAGCAAATGTGTCGGGCGCGAGGCCGAACCTGAAGGAAGCTGTAATGAAAACGATGGCCTCAAGAACAGGAATCGCATCCGAGGCAGCCGCAGCGGACAAGCGGGCGCGAGGACTTAAAGTCCAACACTTGCACGGCAGCTGCGGAAGTAGATGTGGCGGGCATAACAGTGGAGGACGGTGAGGTTCTAACCCTCACATCCTGCCCGATCATCCCGGCACGGTCCGCCCGCGCGACATCCCCCGGCTCGCGCCTTGTTTTGCCACTCCAACCGGCTATCCTGACCGAGTGTTGACGGCGAAAAAAATCCTGCATGGCGGCGTCCGATTAGCCGTTCTATGGCTTTTATTGAACGCCGCCACGGCTCGGGCAGCCACCAATTCAGCTTGGCTCTATCGCGCCTGGCAGCCTGACGAAGGCTTGCCGGACAACACGGTCACGGGAATCAGCCAAACCACCGACGGTTTTCTCTGGGTCGCCACTCCGGGCGGATTAACCCATTTCGACGGAGTCCGTTTTCAGGATTTCGCTCCCGCAAACACCGCAGGCACTCCGAGCAGCGTCATGCAGGCACTGATGCTTGACCACCTGGGCCGGCTCTGGATTGCCAAAGAGCTGGGCACCCTGCTTTGCTTGGACAACGGACACCTAAGCACGCTGAGCGCAGCGCAGGGGCTGCCCAAGAGCCGGGTCACAGTGCTGGTGGAGGACGGCGGCGGGGCCGTGTGGGTGGCTCATGCCGACGGTCAGCTCGCCCGCATCCAGCAGGGTCGTGTTCACACCTTTACCGCGGCGGACGGCTGGGGGGACAATCTGCATAGCTGGCTGGCCTGCGACATGAGGGGCCGGCTCTGGTTTGTCAGGAACGGCGAACTGGGGGTTTATGAAAAGGGCCGCTTCCGCGTCCTTCACGAATTGCATCCCGATGCCTACTGCATTGCCGCGGCGCGGTCCGGCGGGATTTGGGTGAGTGGACGCCGCGAATTGTGGCGCTGCCGGGAAACCAACAGCCCGGTATTGCTCGGCCCACTGCCTGCTTTCTGGCCCAACGCCATCACCACCGCCCTCTGCGAAGACCACACCGGCGCAGTCTGGATGGGAACCGAGGAGGCGGGACTGTTCCGCTACGACGACTCGGGCTTTGTGAGTGTGAAAACATCGCACCGCGAAATCCTTAGCATCGCCGAGGATCGCGAAGGCAGCCTTTGGGTGGGCACGCGATTGGGCGGATTGAACCGTCTGCGCCGTAGCGCCCTTGAACTGCAGGACATCCTGCCAGATCTGCCGCCCGAGGCGGTGACCTCCGTCTGCCAGGACACGGCCGGCGACCTGTGGGCCACCACCCAGAGCGGACTGGTCAGTATGGGGCAGGAAAACAATTGGAATGTTCTCTCAACCGATCCGGACTGGTTCGCCCGCTATGCCAATTGCATCAGTCCGGCCGCCGATGGAGGAGTTTGGATCGGCACCCAACACCGCGGATTGGTCAGTTGGCGTGAAGGGCAAACCACCGATCTGCGGCAGGCCGATGGTCTGGCCGGGGACTCAATCCGCTCGCTGCTAACCACGCGGTCAGGAGATGTATGGATCGGCACCGAGGGTTCCAATGGGCTCCACCGGTTGCGCGAAGGGCACCTGACCCGTTTCCCCCTCCCCAATGAGACGAGCGTCGTCAGCACTCTGGCCGAGGACGCCACGTCGGGCCTCTGGGCGGGCACCTCCGACGGGCATCTCCTGCGCATTTTGGGGGACGTAATGACCGATCTTACCGACAAAACGCTGCCGGAGCCGCAGGCCATCCGCTGCCTGACAACCACACCGGAGGGCAGCCTGTGGATTGGCTACGCCGGGCGCGGCGTGGGCCGATGGAAAGCCGGGCGCTTCACCCAGTTCCGCGCGCGGCAGGGATTGCGCGACGATTACATTTCCCAAATCCTGCCCGACTCCCGGGGCCGTCTCTGGTTCGGGGGCAACCGCGGATTGTTCTTCGTCAAGCAAAACGACTTCGATCTGGTTGCCAGCGGCAAAGCCACCCGGGTCCGCTCCGTTTCCTACGACTGGGAAGAGGGTGTTTTACCGTTGCAAAGCAGCCATGACCATTGGCCGGGCGCCTTTCAAAGCAGCGACGGCCGTCTCTGGTTCCCCACCCGGCGCGGCTTGGCGGTGCTTGATCCGGAGCAGGTGGCCGAAAACCCCATCGCCCCGCCGGTCGTTATTGAACGGGTGAGCATCGACGGCAGCACGGCCGCGCTCTACCACCCGATGGAAAGTCCGGGTGAGACCAATGCGCCGGCTTGCATCAGCCTGCGCCAGAGCGGCCCCCGTTTGAACCTGCCGCCGGGCAATCAACAGACGGTCATCGAGTTCACCGCCCTGAGCCTGACTGCCCCTGGAAACATGTCCTTCCGATACCGGCTTGAGGGACTAGACAAGGGCTGGATGGATTTCCGCGGCCGGCGCAGCGCCAGCTATCCGCACCTTGATCCGGGCAACTATCGGTTCACTGTCATCGCAAGCAATAATGACGGCCTCTGGAACGAAATCGGGGCTTCCCTGAAAATTCATGTGATGCCCTTTTTCTGGCAGTCATGGTGGTTCCGCGCTCTCAGCGTGATCCTGGTGCTCGGTGCCAATGGAGCCGCCGCCCGATACTATGCCCTGCGCCGGATCCGCCGCCGCCTTGAACAAATCGACCGCGAACGCGCCGTGGAAAACGAGCGTTCCCGCATCGCCCGCGATATCCACGACGATCTGGGGGCCAATCTCACCGAAATCACCCTGCTGAGCGAATTGGCCCAGAGCCCAGATGCGCCGCCCCAGGAGGTCCAGGCCGACATCCGCAAGATTGCCGTCCGCGCCCGCGAATTAACCCGCTCCGTCGACGCCACGGTCTGGGCGGTGAATCCGCGCTTCGACAACTTCGACAGCTTCGTAAGCTATGCCTGTAGTTATGCCGAGGATTACCTGGTCAGTGCCGGGGTGCGGCTACGCATGGATGTCCCGGGGGAACTCCCCAACCACGCCCTCCCGCCAGAGGTCCGACACAACGTCTTTCTCATTCTCAAAGAGGCCTTGAACAACACCGTCAAACACGCCGCCGCCACTGAAGTCTGGCTGCGCCTGGCCCTGCTGCCCGGCGGATTCACCCTGACCCTCGAGGATAACGGCAAGGGATTTCAATCCGGACCGGAGCCCATGAGCGCATCGGCCCATCATGATGGCCTGTTGAACATGCGCAAACGAATCCAGAGCATCGGAGGCGAACTGCAAATCCACACCGAAACGAACCGGGGCACGACCATCCACCTGCGCGTTCATTTCCGACCGGGTTGAATCCGGCCGTTGGCCCAACGGCCCGGAAGCCGCAACCGCACTCATTTTCGAGCTTGATTGCCACCGGAGATAAGAAAATCATATCGCGCAACATGTCCAATGCACCTGTTTTACAGCTCGACCTGCCCGGAATCAAAAAAGTCCGCTCCGGCAAAGTCCGCGAAGTCTACGATCTGGGCCAGTCCTTCCTGCTCGTCGCCAGCGACCGGCTCTCCGCCTTCGATGTCGTCCTGCCCAACGGCATCCCGCGCAAAGGCGAGGTCCTGACCCAACTCTCCCATTTCTGGTTCGAAAAATTCTCCTCGCTGGTGCCCAACCACCTGTTGGCGGGGGCGGACGATCCGTTGCCTGAAAACCTGCAGCCCTTTGCCAGCCAGTTGGCCCGCCGTTCGATGATCGTCAAGAAAGCCGCACCGCTGGCAATTGAATGCATCGTGCGCGGCTACCTTTCCGGCAGCGGCTGGAAGGAGTATCAAAAATCCCGGACCGTCTGCGGCATCCAATTGCCCTCAGGCCTCACCGAATCAGCCGAACTGCCCCAGCCCATCTTCACCCCCTCCACCAAGGCCGAGGCAGGCCATGACGAAAACATCTCTTTCGATCAAGCCTGCAGCATCGTCGGCTCCGACCTCGCCATTCAGGCCCGGGATCTGAGCCTGAAAATTTATACCGCCGGCCGCGATTACGCCCGCCAGCGCGGCATCCTCATCGCCGACACCAAATTCGAATTCGGCCTTTTCGAGGGGAATCTCATCTTGATCGACGAGGTGCTGACGCCTGATTCCTCGCGGTTCTGGCCGGCCAGTCAGTATGCGCCGGGCCGCGGTCAGCCGAGCTTCGACAAGCAATTCGTCCGCGACTACCTCGAGTCGCTGACTTGGGACAAAACACCGCCTGGCCCGCAGCTACCTGAGGATGTCATCCTCAAAACCAGCTCAAAATACGTGGAAGCCTACGAAAAACTGACGGGAAAACGTCTTTAGCAGAATCCATTACTTCCCTCTTACCGGGGTGTAATTAGTGCGCATCTCACACACCACGGCCTCCGCCCGACCTTCTACGGACCGGTCTTTCTCCGTCCACCTGCCCTACGGGGCGTCTGTCACCCTTTCCGCGGATTATTGACGCGGACCAGCTTTTCATGCTGCTCACCGTGGTGAGGGAGGCTCTGCGATGATCGTCCCCGGACCGGCCACGCGCATCTTCCTGAGTCCGGGCGCCACGGATCTGCGCCGTTCCTTCGACGGCCTCCACGGGCTCGTGCAATCCCAACTCGCCGAAGATCCGCGTTCAGGCCATTGGACGTCTGTTTCAGATTGAAAGAGCGGCACGGGGACAAAAGCTGGGAGCGGCCTCGCGCCTTGCACTTCGGCGGGAGCGCAGCGCGGCGGAGGTCGGCGCGCTGAGGGTGCGAATGCAGTGTGTCCGCAACAAAGTGCTGCCCTGGAGCCAGCTGGCCAAGGCGTGCGACTCTGCGCTGCGGATCTGGACGCGGCTGAAAGTGTTTTTGGGCAACGGCCAAGTGGAGGTGGACAACAATCTGGCTGAAAATGCCATGCGCCCGGTGGCGTTGGGACGCAAGAACTGGCTGCACATCGGGAACGAGAAAGGCGGTCCGAAGATCGCGGCGATCCTGAGTGTGCTGGCGACGTGCCAGCGGCTGGGGATTTCAGCGCGGGAATATTTACTGGATGTTTTGCCCAGGATTGGAAGCTCGAGCGCTGCCGGGGTGAAAAACCTCACACCGCAAGCCTGGGCCAAGTCGCGGGGTAAGCCCTCCGAACCTTCCTTATCAGGAAATCTGCGCGCCCTGAGGCGCGGACCCGCCGGTCGGATACCTTGGAATTTATTTCGGACCGGCTGCTATAGACAGGTCGCTCCTCTGGAGCTTGAAAAAACCGAACGCGCGACTTCCCTCTATCACATAGTCTCTCCTCTAGAGCTTTGCGAAAACGGGTCCCGTGGTCCGTTGCCCTTTGTCCCTTACCTAATGCCTTCTGCGGCTTGCGGCCCT
>Ga0209829_10000458_pt1 | contig 37803 bp, 48 predicted proteins | sample C_140205_EF_Meta_FD_187311 | JGI IMG/M metagenome (GOLD analysis project Ga0209829, IMG submission 187311) | Freshwater microbial communities from Lake Croche, Canada to study carbon cycling - C_140205_EF_MetaG (SPAdes) (version 2) | ecosystem: Environmental > Aquatic > Freshwater > Lake...
ACATTCTTTGAGGGGTTCAACGCTTTGCCATACGCGCGGTTGCCAGTTGACGCCCGAAAGAATTTTATCTTCTTTCGCCAGCGGCATTTTAATTTTGCCCTTGAGCATCGCAAACGGAAGCCAGTCTTCAAACATCGGCTGCATCAACTGGTCAATGATGTGCTGCTGGTCGTATTGATACTGCGCGGTATCTTCCAGCCGTCCAGCCTTGAAGCTGGAATAGTTCACGCCTTCTAAATCATTAGCGACGGTGTTGTAAGCCAGCCCCGCTCCCGCTGCGCCACCGCGCAACATTCCTTTGACAAACGAGCCGTAAGCATCCATCGGATGCTTTGGATCAATGTCGTGCCAAACTTCTCCCGGCTCGCCCATTTCAACCATGCCCGGTGACATTTCTTCTAGCGAATTTCCGCGCGAATCAGTTGCGCCGTCGTATTCGGTTGGCAGTTCTTTAGAAACAAATCCGCCTTTGCAGGCGGCTACGCGCGCGGCTACGGCCTCGGCTTCTTCGTATTTGTGAAGCGCATTTAACCGCGTGGCAACCGAGCAAAAATCCGGCATCCCAACTAACTGATTTGCTCGGTCAACGTCAAAAATCATGTAAATGTCTTCGGCGGGAACGCGCGTCTGATAAACTTTGTCGGAATTGTTCGGTAGGACTTCGCCGGGATGCCGCGACAAAATCCAATAAGCAATCGGGCAATCAAATTCGTCGTATTCGATTCCAAATTTGATGTTGTTTCCGTTCAGCGGATTTTTTCCAACATTCCAAAAGTTCAAAAAATCAATTTCCAACGGACGAACCGCAAAGCCAAATGCGTTGTTAAATCCTCGATACTTGCGAACCATGATTGCGCCGTCGCGCTTCCACGCGCGAACCGACAGCCGTTGCAAATTAACGCCGGACATATTCCGCATCACCGTGCAATTTTGCGGTTTCAAAAATTCTTTCCAAGCATCTTGCACCATCTGATTTGCTTCCGTGTCGAATTGAAAGCGCGGTTTGTTGGAAACTTTTGCGTTTGGGTTAGCGGGATCGGCTGACTGTGGTTTCAACGCGGGCGCAGGCTCGCGGATTTTCATTTGCAACTGAATCCCCTGGTGTCCGATGACGTTATTTTGGTATAGGCGCAACATCCGGCGCATATAATCGTCGTCGCGCTCAAGCTGGCGAAGCCGTGAGCGCGTGGCGATTGCAGAAACTAAAATTTCGGCGTCGGCGGAAGAAATGGACACCGGCCAGTCGGCGGTTAGCCGCGAAGTCATTGCAGACGCAAACATCCGCTTGCCATCGCTGCGAACGGACTTTCTTTCGTTCCATTCCAGCGGTTTTTCAATGGTTTTTACCGTGATAATCGTCTCTTTTGGGGTGGTTTCAGCCGCTTTCACGGGCGGCAAAACCGCTATTTCACCCGCTTTTCTGACGGCTTTTTCACTCACAATTTCCGCCTCCAAACGGGAAAATCGGCGGCAAAGCACCAAATTGGCCTACGCTGGCTTGGTTTGGATTTGTAAAGACGGTATAGCGGTTGCGCCCATTGCTTCTACCCATCTTGGAGTTTTCTTTCTTCACTTCGTTTTGGCGGATTTGCTTCCAATAGTTGTATTCGTCTCGCAATTCTTTTGGCGAAAGTCTTTTGATGCGCGTTCCTTCAACTTCGCTTTCCAAAATGTCGTGTGTTGCCTTGCCAAGCTGGACGGCTTCGATTAGCTCAATCATCTTTTGCGCCTGCGTCCGCAAATCAATGTCCGGCGCAGCCCCTTCAAGATTTGGCGTGACGGCGAGATTGTTTAGGTAGATGCGCTGACGCTCGCCCGTGCTGACATTGCCAGCAAAGCCCTCCATCGTGTAACTCGCCGGAAGCCACGTTGCGGTTGTCGCCGCCGTTACGTTGATAACGTGCGTATCGCCGTTTGCGGTGGATAAAAACTCGATGGCCTGACCGTTGCCGCGAAGTTCGTAGGTGAGTTGCCAGCCTTGTGACGCTGGATAATTGCCTAGCGACCGCTGCCAAGACAGCGTATCACCTGCCGCAATTTGAATCGGCTCGTAGTTTTTAATTGGAACTGACAATGCTATTTGATTCGCAATCTCGGCTTTGCCAGCCGATTAAGTCAAACCATCGCGCGACGGCGAAAGTTAAACCTGCTCTTCTCTTTTAAGCAAAAGTCAATTTACAGCCAGCCCTTGCGCTTTCCGACAAATCCGCCGACGCGAACGCGAGTTGCAGGTTTGGCGATTGGTTTTGGCGCGGGCGTAACCGGCGCGGGTTTCTCAACTGGTTTCAAAACGTATTCAGTTTTCTCTTGAGCAATCGGCGCAACCGTGTTTTGCGGAATCACCGCCGCGCGAACTTTCGCAATGTTCGGTTTCAAGATGTCATACGCCGCGAGATTATACACGCGCAAGTCTAAAGACTCGTTGCGCTCGAAAGTTTTGATCCAGCGGCGGCGGACTTGCCCTTTTTCCATGAAGGTTTGCAGCTTTTCAGAACATAGTTGCTTGAAATAGCTTTCGTTGTAGCCGCGCGCCTTGGGAAAATGGCAATAGCGCGCGCCAACATCTTCAATCCGCAGGCGTGAGAAGATTGCATCCTTCGCGGTGTCCGTCCCGACATTGTAAAGCCAAATGCCGTAAAATTTGTTCTTGTTCGCCTGCACCAGCGGCGAGTGCGGCGTTGAACTGCCCTTGACCGCGTAAAAACGCCGCGCAAAGTTGCGTTTGCAGAAACGATAGACCGCCTTCGTCTTATGTCCGCTATCAAACGCCGCGCACGTCACGCCAATATCAACGCCAGTCGGATGCGTGAATTTCTTGGATAGATAATCTTCAACTTGCTTTTGCACGTCCGGCAAATCAAAGTCGCCGTAGATGACGTGTTTTTCTATCCCCCAAGTTTCTTCTTCGTCGCCCCATCCAAGGATTTCAAGCTCGACGCGGTCTTTCTGAATGTCTGCCGCCGCCGTGAGCAAACAAACTTCTGCGGGCAGGTCGCCTTCGTAATCTTCGCAGCGTTCAAGCAGTGGACTCCATAAGACTTGCTCCGCCGCTTCTTCCCATGACTCGTTTAGGAAAATGTTCGTCCAAACGCGCAAGGTTTCTTTCCCGCCTTTTTTCGCGGTGAGAAAGTTTTCTGCGAACTGGTGGAGATAGGATTTGAACGCCCGCTTTTTTCCGATGGTTTGATATAGGCCGGAAAGCAGCCGCCCGCGAATGCCTTTGAAAGGCGCAGTGGCTCGCCATTCGGCTCGCAATTGATTAACTGAAGGGTTTTCAGGATGTCCGCTCGCGATGGCTGCAAGCCTTTGTTGGTCACTCCATTCGCCGCCGCATTTTTCGCATTCATAAATTGTTTTCTCCGTGTCGCTGATTTCGCTGCCGTCCGATTGCTTGAATGTCCATTTCACATTTGACCATTTCAAAATCTGGAAATGTCCGCACTCATGGCACGGCAAAAAGTAATGCTGCTTGTCGCTGCGCTCGATGATGTCCTCGATGCGCGACATCCCCTTGATTGTGACGGTAGATGATTTAAGCCTAACCGCATCGTGAAAAGTAATCGTTGCGCGGTCGCCGAGCGCAACCGGATCGCCCTCGGTCGTCGTCTCAAACGCATCCACCTCATCCTGAATTGAAATTTTCTTTGATCGTTGTCGAAATCCCGACGGAGAATTTGCGCCAAGAGCCGTCAGGTTGCCACCCGGAAACTTCCGGTTCATCGTCGTGCTTTCAGAATCTTTGGCGCGCGGCTCGATAAGCTTGCCTTTCAGTCGCGGCGTCTCTTTTGTTGCCGGAATGAATTTTTCCCGCATGAAGCTTTTTGCGCTGTCTAGCGTAGGATAAACAACCTGCATCGCACACGGAGCGTGGTCAACGTGATAGCCAAGGATGATGCATATATCCAGCGTCTTGCCGAGCTGGGACGCGATTTGCCATGCGATTTCTGAAACATTCGGGTCAAGCGGGTCGTCCAGCATTTCCCTTTGGTAGGGCATCCGCGAACAATGGTATTTACCCGGCTCGGCATTGCCTTCCGCCGGAAGATAAAAATACTTGTCCGCCCAAGTCGAAACCAAAAGATGTTCCGGCGGCTCAATTATCCGCGCCAGTTCACGCAATGATTTTGGTAGGCCGCTGGTCATTTAAGCAAAGTTAGCGTTGTTCAATTAACTGTTGGGCGTCATAGCAACGTCCCCTCTAATTCGCGGCGGATTCGTTCGCAGGCGTTGTCGAAGTGCCGCTTGTCCTTCTCCACGCCGATGAAATTCATGCCGAGCCGGATGCAGGCTATCGCCGTCGTTCCGCTGCCCATGTATGGGTCGAGCACGGTTGCGCCTTTCGGCACGCCGAGTTGTTCCAGCGTCCACGCCATCACGCGCACAGGCTTTTGTGTCGGGTGTCCGACGCGCTCGGCGTTCGTCGCCGCGATGCTACATGAGATTTGCCGGGTGTTGCGGTCTTGGTTCGTCCATGCGAGTTCCGCGTTTGCCATTGACGGCACAGCATCCGGCTTGTGCCAGACCAGCCAGCCACGAGACAGCGGAAGCGGGTAGTAGTTCCCGCCCCAGATTGCCACGAGCGGAGCGAGGCCTAGCAGTCCGTCCACTTCGCCGGGTTCGTTGTCCCACGATTCAGCCACCTTTCCGGCGCGGCGTTGCCACTTGGTCGGTTGAGCCGCGAAGCCGATGCCATACGGCGGGTCGGTCACTACCGCGTCACACGCGAAAGGCAGCACGTCTTTGCAGTCAGCATGGTAGAGGACGCACCACGAATGACGCCCAACCAGACGCTGGAGCGAATGACTACCGCGTTGGCAGTCATCGGCGAGGCGAGGCGTTGTTGGCGCGGTAGTCATGCGGTCAGCTTTTCGTTGACCTAACATTTCAAAACCTCAATTCCTTTTTCGTCGCCTTCCAGTTCGGCTTGCGCGGCGGCGTAGTTTAGTTTCTTGCCAAGCTCACCCAAAGCGCCGCGCACCTCATCATCAACCGCCGCGCGCTGCGGCTCGGTCAATCCAATCTTGCTTTGAACATTATTCCCGACGCGTAACATTCTTTGCTTCCACGTCACCGCGATTTCTTCCCATGCGCGGATAACTACCGGAGCGGAAATGTCATCGCCAGACTCTTGCCGGTCTTTGCGCTCTTCACGCTTGGCTTTCGCAAGGTTAAGCCGCTCGACTGCCGGTGTGGTGTTTTCTTTCTTGCGATTCAGCAAGCCTTGAATCGCGCCCTTAAAATCTATCATGCCACCATCTAATTTCGGAATGTGGCCGTCTTCCGCAAGCTGGTCAATTCGGCGAGGCGTGACGCCAATCAGTTCAGCCAACTCTTTGCGGTGGATTTTTTTGGGAAGGGTCACGCTTTAGCCTTTTTCTTTTGCCAAACTTTCTTCGCCGCCGCCGAATGATTGCCGCCGTCTTTATGGCTGCGCTGAAATTTTAATCCGAAGTTTTTTTGAAAGTCTTTTGCCATCGCTGACAGCCATGCCTTGCCAACCCCTATCTGTTCGCCTATCTGCTCGTAGCTCTTATTTCCAATCATGTCTGGCTTAACCAGTGCCGTCATCGCCACAAACCGATTCTGCGCGGCCTTCGGGTGGCGCGGCGTAAATCCGTTCGCCGTCTTTTCTGTCCAACACCAAAAGAAAACCGAGTCCATCAATTCCGCCAAGCCCTTTAACTTTTCCAGCCGCTCCCAATCTTCCGGCGAAACGTCGCCGCCGTCAGTAATTGACAACCGCCGATAGACATCCGGCATTTCGGACTTGTCCACCCCTTCAAGGTGTCCAGTCTCATTAACGATTCGTAGTCCGTCTATCCCGTGGGATTCGTCGTTCATGTTGGAATTGACTTTGTTGTTAAATTGTAGATTTGTCAATACATTTGGGGATAACATACTTGATGTAACTAAATGACGAACCGTTCCTTCTTCATGTAAAGACGGCACATATTTCCGGGCGGGATTCTGAACTTCGTGCCGTGATTGCGTAGAACAGCACTGTTTGGCTTTGATTCGCGGGCATCAAAGTCTATGGCGATTGTCCCTTGCTCCAACTCATAGGCCAAAAGGCTCAAATGCAAATCCTCAAAACAGTCCGCTTGCACGAACCGGATTTTGTTTCCGTCCCGCTCGCCCTTAACCAGCAACAAACGCCGCAGCTTGCCCGCTGCGATGCCTAAAAGTGTTTCGTGCGACCAATACGGGATAGGGTCGTTGCCTTCTGATTTCAGCGGACGCACAAAGATTTGATTGGCGTCGTCTTGCACCTTGAACATATCCGATTTGCCCGAAACCGTGTGGCGCAAACCCTTCCGTCCTTCGGCGTCAAGCCAGCCGTATTTTCTCACCAAGTAGAGCATCACGTCTTTGGGTTGCGGCTCTTTGTGGAAAAGCGTTATCAGGTTCGTTTTGGCCGTGTAGTATTTCAGTTCCCAGCCCATCGAATCGGCAATGTCGAGATTGCCGGTTGTCAGGCCGAACAAATCTTCAAGAAAGTTTCCCGGTCCGCCAGTTCCGGCAGTGCGGGCGGTAGCTGGCAAATCATACCAGCCGTGTTGAAGTATCGCTCGCAACCGTGTGAACAATTCCTTCTTGTTTCGTGGCGGGTGCGGAGGATAGTCAATGCTCATTTTTTGATGTGGCGACGCGCTACTTCTATGCGTTCGCGGGCAATCTTGCAATAGTCTTTTGAGATTTCCAACCCAATCCATTTGCGACCGCACACCTCGGCGGCAATCGCCGTTGAACCGCTGCCCATGAATGGATCAAGGATGATTTTGGCCGTAGTGGATTCAATACAGCGTTGCGCTAGTTCAACCGGAAATGGCGCGGGGTGTGGATTATTCACTTCTTGCGGGATAACCCAAACGTCGCCAGCGGCGTTCGCTTTGTCGGCAAGTTTGAAGTCCGGTTTGCAAATCAGATAAATCACTTCATACGTCGGCAGGAAATATCCGGCATTGAAATTGATTCCCCCCGCACGTTTCCAGATAATGATTTGCCGCACTGGAAAGTCCTTCACGATGTCGGAACGGTCTTGCAACTTACCGTCTTGGACGCGCCACTTGTGATTATAGAAAATCGCGCCGTCACTCCGCAAAACGCGCATCATGGCCGAAAGGCAATCACGCTGCCATTTCACATATTCTTCATGCGGCATATCGTCCGAATGAGACTCGTAGCCTTTCATCAGTTGCGCTTTTTCCCATTTGCCGCCACTGCCGTTTTTCATGCCGTTGCCAGTGGAGTTGCGGAGATTGTAGGGCGGACTGGTGACAATCAGACCTACGGATTGCGCGGGCATTTTGTCCATCAATTCGGTGCAATTACCGCAATGAACATTCCCAAACCATTGCTCCATTTGGCGGTCGGGGACAGTGGTTAGCGCGGCTTTAAGCAAGCCGTCCATCGTCGTCGGGATGTGCGGGAAGTTTTTCATGCCGTTAATTCTTGGTAAGTCAAGCGAGAGCCTACAACTGATTCCAGAACGGAATCAAGCCGTTCCCCACCGTCGAGTTTTAGCATATTCCACCGCGTCTCAAATTCCGCAAGGTAGCGCGGCAAATGTTTCCATGTGAAGTGGTGGAAAGTTCCGTAATAACCGCGCTTGAGCATTGCCCAAAACGATTCAATGCCGTTCGTGTGCGCTTTGCCCACAACATATTCGCCCATTGAATGATTCACGCTCGTATGCTTGTAGTCTTTCAAGCCGAGATACGAGCGGTGGTCGTCGGTGTAGAGCGTAGAGCCGGGCACCACGTTCGTTTTAATAAACGCATGGAGATTTTCGCGGCTAGTATTATCAACCATTGCCGTTTTCACCTTGCCGCCGCGCTCACGCGCACCAACCACCGGCTGCTTGCCAACCGTCCCGCGTCCAGCTTTCAACCGCTGGCTGCGATGCTTATTTTTTTCTTTGCCGCCCATGTAAGTTTCGTCGGCTTCAATCGTGCCGGACATTGGGCCGCCAAGCGTGGACATTGAAGCGGCAACTTCGCGGAGACGGCCAAGCATAAACCAAGCTGTTTTTTGGGTGACGCCAATCTCGCGTCCTAGCTGATAGCTGCTTATCCCTTTCCGGTTCGTTGTAATCAGCCAAGACGCGGCAAACCATTTTTGCAGCGGCAGGCGGCTTTCTTCAAAAATCGTGCCCTTGCGGACAGAAAATGTTTTTGCACAATCAGAGCATTTGTAGCCGCGATCTACATTGTAAATTTTGCGGTTGCTTCCGCAGCACGGACAGATTATCCCTTTCGGCCAGCGGAGTTTTTCAAGATGTGCGACACATTCTTTTTCAGACGGAAAAGTTTTTAGAACATCTAGCAAGCTCTTGTATTTCGGCTCTGTTTTCATAATCAGTTACTTTATGTAACCAGATTACACCGTTTGTCTAGTGTCGTCAAGTATATTATCCCCATACATTTCTACCGAAGTAAAATCCGGCTGAAGATACCGCGCAAGCCAGCCCGTCATTGGACGTTAATACGACCTTCGTTAAAAAATAAAAGGAGTCTCGCGCCGCTTTACACATTCGACCCTTCCGGCTAACCAAGAGAGACACGAAGGATAACCCGCCGAATGAGCATGGATGGGGGGATTGTTTCTTTAAGTTAATTTATTCAACTTCCATGCCAAAACCATTAAACGCAACTGAAATCTTGGTTTTTTTTGTGTCCAGCCACTGAAAGCAAGCTTGGTCACCTGTATTATATGGGCTTATGGGAGAACCTTTATCACCAGTTCCTAGCCTCGGCCTCGGTCGTCGTCTGCCCCCTCGCCTCCGCGTTCCAACGCATTTGATAGACAAAGTGCGCCGAGACACCCAAAGCGGCTGAAAGCTCCTTAACGGTCAACTGTGCGTCATTGGCGATAGTTGGGGCGTTGCTCATTGATTCGTCCTTTCAGAATAATCTTTCGTGTCTATCCCTACGCAAATGTTATTTCCACGAATCAACCGAGAGAAAATACGCCCATCAATCGCTTTGATGCCTTCCGCGTCCTTGTTGCTGGTTATCAGCGTCCAACGGTCAATGCGGCAACCTAGCAAAGTGTTTAGTTCCTCGGCAGCAAATCCAGACGGATCGCGCTCGGCTCCGATGTCGTCCAGAAACAGAACCGGCCAACGCTGCATCTCCCTCCTCATTTCAAACGAATCGCCAGCGCGTAATCGCTGAACAAATTCAGGCCAGAAAACAACCTGCGCGAAGTAGTCCATGCGCGACCAGTCAGACATCTGTTTGGCATAATTCCAAAGCTGACGGCAAATGTGAGTCTTGCCAGTCCCGCTGCTGCCGATGAGTGACAACCAACGCGGCGACTCTTTAGCCTTAAACGCGGTAGCCCATTCCTGCGCGGCGGTTGCGGCCTTGATTAGTTCGGGGTCGGCGCGCGTCTCAAAGCCGAGCCATTCAGCGAACTTTGGCTTTAGCGGCATCGGAGAGCGGGGCGGCGTTGTAAGTTCCTGAATTGCGGTCGGGAGCAGTTGGGCGATGGGTAGTGCGGTTTGCATAATTCGGTTTTGGTTGGCGGTCATTGGCTGACCATGAAATTAGTTTGTGTTTCCAGTTGATGAGTTTTCCGTGCTGGTTAGTCCAAAGCTGATTGCCTTCGTGGTGGTCAAAAAATGTTTTAGCGGAGGATTCGGGGACGGCTCGGATAGCAGCTTCGGCTTTCACATCTTCCCAAGTTGGCAAGTTCGCATCCGCGCTAGTGTGTGTGTGTGTTATATTATTCTCTTCTCCTCTCTTCTCCTCTCCTCTTGCCGTAGAAACTTCCGAGACACTAGCTAGTTTCTCCGTAGTTTCTCCGTAGATACTAGCTAGTTTCTCGCTAGTCTTTTTGTAATAACCCTTATTTTTGCCCTTTGCGTAGTCGCTTTGCTTGCTGTCCCATCCCGCGATTTCAATAAAGCCGTCAATGCGCTTAATGTAGCCAATGCGCTCTAGTAGGGCTATGGACTGGTTAAAAACAGGCACGGAGCAGTTAATCTTTCGAGCAAACCCAATCAATTCAAAGTCGGCATCCGACCAAGAAAATCGGCACGATCTGTTTTTAGATGCTTCCGAGAGAATCACTAGCCACACGCTAGTCACTAGGGGCTGTTCGCACATGGCAAACTGCATCCCCTTTGAGTCGAGCATATCGTTGTGAATTTTGAACCAGTCAGCCATAAAATTCTAAAATTGATTTTGAAACTCAATCCGCTTTGCCAACGGCGGTGAAACTTCTACCGTAATCACCGGATTAAACCGCATTCTTGAAGATGGACACGGCACGCTCTTGGCATCCGCATGGCAATAGCCAGCCGTCGTTTCCATATTCTTGTGACCCATTACCTCTTGCAACGCCTTGATGTTGATGCCCGAATCAAGCAGATGCGTAGCAAAACCGTGGCGCAACTCATGCGGTAAAACGAAAATCCCCAACCGCCGCCGACTTTCCCTCACCGCCTGCTGCACATAATCCTTGAGCATGTGCCATCGCCCAATGACCTTCGTGCGCGGATGCGCGCAAGTCCGATGCGCCGGGAATACCCAAGCGTGCTGCCAGCTAAACCGCATTTCAGGGTATTTCTTACCAAGCTGATTCGGCAGATGAATTGGAATCTTATTGCGGCAATCCATTTCAAACGTCCGGTGCGCGATAATGAGTTGCCGCTGAAAGTCCGCCACTAATTCATCGGGTAAGGCGATAATGCGATCCTTTTTGTTCTTGGCCGCGTGAATGAAGATTTCCCGTTGTTCAAAACGAATATCTTTTACTTGCAACGCCACCGGCTCACCCACCCGCATCCCCCGCTCATATAAAATCCGCGTGATAAAATTGGTCGGATACCCGCCCACATCCCGCACATCCGCCAGCAACCGCCTCACATCAGTGACCGAAGGCGCATTTCGGATTTGTTTAGGTTTCGTCGCCCGCAACGCATTCACATCCTTCAAAGGTTTTTTCAATACATCCTTGTAAAACCAACAGATAGCCGCAAACGCCACATCCTGCGTGCTGACCGAGCAATCATCCACCAACACCATTTGCGTCAGCCAATTCTCAAACTTCTGTTCACTCGTCAGCTTGACCGGCTGTGTGTAAGCAAACCGCAGGAATCGGCGCACATAGCCAAGATACTGCTGCTCCGTTGACCAAGCATTATCCTGTAACGCCATTACCGCCCGACCCTTTTGGATCAAAGCCTCAATGTTCTGCTCGCGGATTTGTGGATTCATTATGCTAAGGAGTTTTTGTATAAACACTGTTCGGCGTGATGGTCACTCGCACAGGTTTTGGAATCCGCCAGCCATGCGGTTCGCTTTTCAGGTCTGGCCGGGTGCGGATGTAGCTGTATTCTTTTTCGATGAAGTCCACGGCTTGCTTTCTGGTTTTGAATATCGCAGGCAGCAGTCCGCGATGGATGATGTGTCGCGTCTCGCCATTCATTTTGTTTGCGCTTCGCCAGATAGCCGCCCACGCCGAACAAGGCGCTGCTGCCAACAGGGTGGGGCGTTGACGTTTTGGTTTCATTCGTGAGTCTCCTTCGCCCCACCCTGCGGCAGAGCTTGGTCGTTGGAGTGCCGGACGGTGCGTTTCTTTTTCTTCGGCCTCCCACCGAGTTTGCCATTCTCGCGCACGGCGGCAGTCTTGGCTTTCGACTTTGCCAAACCGCCGAGGCGTCCGAGGGATTGAGCAGCGGGATTCACGGTTTAAGATTACAGTTATATTCCGCGACAAACTTTTCCGCTTCTTCCCTCGACGGAAATGTTTTGAATACGGTTTTGGAATAGATGCCAATCACCACCTCGGCGACTTTGCCGTTGAATGAGTAGCACGCAATTTTGTTTCGGAGTTCGTTGTTCGTTTTCATGTCTAAAGAATAACCTAACCGCTTTGGATTGCAAGAAGTATTTGCATTTATTTTTAGCATCACGAAAGCCTTGATTTTGTTGACGATTAAGGCCGGACGCTCCAACAAATCAGCGCAGCCAATGAGTGCCGCGTTGACGGTTTTCGAGAAATCGGGCATCGTTGGCGCGTCACTCATGGCTGGCTTTTGCGTTCAAATCTTCGTCAAAATATTCGCGCTGGTTTTGGTTTCGGTCACACCGGAAAGCAGTTCGTCTAGCTTGGCGTCTAACGCCTTTCCTTTTGCTCCGGTCGCGGTCTTGAGCGCGGTCTTGAGCGCGGTCTTGCCAACGGTAATACATTCGGCAACAAACTTATCTTGAGTGATGCCTGCGGCTAAAGCGCGGCTGAATACCGTTTGCGCGTCCGTGATTTTCTCCGTCTCGCGTCCGGCCTTGAGCGTCCAACCTTCCACGGCTTCACTGGAATCAATGCGGCGGCGAACTTCGGCGGTTGCGGTTTCTTCGGCCAAGCGGACAAGGGATAGGAATTTTCCGAGGCGGTCAGATGCCAAGGCTTTAATTCCAGACTCAACTAATTCCGGTTCACCTACGACATTCTTGATTGGCAAGCTGGCGTTTAGAAACTCCTGACAAGTCGGCTTGGCCTTGCAATACTGACATTGCTTGTCGCCCGGTATGCGCGGCGACTTCGGATCATTGCTCGCCACAATTCGCGTTTCCATTTCGCCAAGCGCAACAATCAACGCCATCTTGTCGTATTCGCACGGCTCTGGCGTCATCGTCACCCAAGGTTGAATTGGCGCGACATAAACCTTGTCTAGTCCGTATTCAATCGCGGCCAAAACTGCCAAATCGCGCAGTTGCAAATTGCGGGAAGATTCAGCGACTTCGTTCCGGCCAGTCTTGTAATCCAGACAAAGACCAACCTTGCCATAGACATAAACCACGTCCGGCTTGCCGCTGTGTTTGAAGCCGCCGAAATCTGACCAGATACGTTGCTCGCGGCGACACCACGGCTTGTTATCGCCAAAAATCTTTTCAAGTAAAACCTCCTCAATGGCCTTGCATTTCAAAGCGGTTCCAAGCTCGTCGTCGGACAGTGCGGAAATTTTTTCCTGCGATTCAAGCGCGGCATGAATCCGATTGCCGCTTTCCGCGTCCGTGGACTTCTCGCCTTCGGGCAAGCCGCGTTGCGCTAGATGCCGTCCGTGGCAAAGTAAGTCGGCCTCCGCGCTGCTCGCGCTAGTCATGCCTTGTCGTTCGTCGTTAATCATAAAATTGTTTGTGCGTGTTTTGGGCGACATACGCACCCCGTCGCCTCCTCCGGCTTGCGCCGAAATTACTTCTTGCCGTAAAGTTTGATGATGTTTGAAAGCGTCTTTACCTGCGCCAAGACTTCGCAGACAGATTCCGGCAATTCGTCGTAGCTCGCCCAAGAATCCGCACCCTTGGCAATGTTCTTGTTGGTAATGTAATCGCGCACGTCGTCAAACGGCACTTTGGCTTCCGTCAACATCCGCGCGACAAAGGCTTTGGCTGTTTCTTGTTCTGGTGATGGTTCTGCGGCAGGCGCACTATCGCCCATCGGTATTTCGTCGGCTTCAACCGCAGCGGGCTTGTCAAAGATGGGCTTGGCCGCTATGGGTTCGGATAAAATGGAAGCAGAATTAAACGGAGCATCTTCGTTTTCCATCGCATCAGCGACTTCCGGCGAAAGCGTAATCCACTTGGACGCACGGCGGAAAACGGTGTTGTGGGTCGGAACCATGCTTTTTCCTGCCAGATAGGTTTTTGAGTTTCCGCTTACGGCAATGCACCGAGTTGGAACAGACGCAATCATTTCAATGCTCTCAATAGCCCTGTATTTGGCGATTTTGCGCGGCTTAAAATTGGCGATTTTGCGCGGCATCTGCGAAGGGCAAGCGGTGGGTTGCCAGCCAACAAAATGAGCCTCACAAACGACTCCAAACCCATTCATTTTTTTAATCCCAACTTGAGGCACATCGCCAAGTGAAGAAACCAGCTCCGCTACGGCGGCAGACAGTTTTTGGTTTTTATTGTAGAAATGAACTCGACCGCGTTGCTTGTCAATGTGTCCGTCCGAATCAACAAGTCCAGCGAGCAATGCAAGCCGCTGCTCTTTTGATGCTCGCAAATAAATTTCGGGAACGTGCTTATTTTGAAGCACGCCAAGGGATCGCAGGTCATCTAAAAACCCGCCCTTCAATCGAACGCACAAAGCCCCACTCCGTTTATCAACGCCAATTTTACCGAGTTTATACTTTGAATCTAATGCCATTTTAACAACATGGTCTTTGTCGGATGCTCCGCAGGTAATTGAGGCAGCCCTTGACGTTCCATCGCCAAGCCAATAGCCAAAAAGGTATGGGTCTATTGGCAGAACCGACTCGCAAATTTCAAGCGCTCCCTGCATTGGAACCGTAACCGAAAGTCCTTCCTGCTTCGCTTCGTAAAGTTCGTTAACTGTGTGCGATTTGTATTCGACTTTATTTGCATTAGATTTTCCAAATCTGGAAACCCACTTATGCTCATCATCACAAACAATGCTTTCCCCATTTGAGAACGCAACCTTAAAGCATTGGAGTTTTTTGATTTCGGAAACCGCCAAAACCAAAACCTGAACCCCATTCATATCAAAAACAACTTGTCCTTTTCTGATTTCGCCCATAGTTGTCCATCCTGATGAAGTTGGAATTGGCGTGTCCAAGGCAAGCCCCTTCTTCGCCATTTCGTTGTAATCCGTCACCCACGGGCCAGAACCGCTTGCCCTGCTGCGTTTTTTGATAGCGTCAATTTCGCCTTTGGTCATTACGTCGGTTTGTGTGCTGCCGTCCTTGAACGTGATAGTGGCATAGGCCGCATACATCGCCCCACGTTCGTTTTTCCAATCAATCTGATGTTTAACAACGCCGTTTTCCCAAGAGAAATTATCTTTGTCGCAAACCACTTGGGCAAATACGCCGGACACATCGCCGGAGCGTTTGGCAAGCTCGACGATACCTTTGTAGTCCACTATCAACGTGCAGACATTGCCGTAAGGAATCAGGTGCGCGCGGCGTCCGTCCGGCTCAAGGCCGAGCGCGGAGCAGTTCAACATACATTGAATAACGCTTTCCGGTGTGCAGTCGAGCAGCTTGGGCGTTTTCATCAATGCCGTCAGGCCAACGCGCACAAATCGGTCAGGCGTCATGTGCTTGGGCAGCGACAAGGCGATTTGCTGTTTGAAATAATCGCCCGCGATTTGCTGGCGTAGAGTTTGAGTTGGTGCGGATTTTGCGATTGCATTTGTCATAGTTTTGTTTTGGTTGTTGGTTAAATTTCAGTTATTTCGATAATAGTTCTTTCAGTTTCGCCCTTGAGAGCTTTCCTCTGCGTGGTTTCAATGCTGATTTTTTCCGGCTCGTCTCCTTCAATAATTCGGCAATACCGGAGACAGTCGAGCAGCCACTTTTCCGAAAGATTGTCGGGATCGAGCAGGCGTTTTCGGACAGAGACAAAGCGGATAAAAAGTTTTCCTGTTGCTCCTTCTTGGCTTTTATCCGCCGCCAATGATTCATGCCGAGCAAGGCGTTCCACGACGGCAACCGTCCGGGGACTATCAGCGTCAAGATTGGCTTTGATAAAGGCTTCACTGGCACGGGGAAATTTTGCTTTGATTGCATCGCGGGTCATTTAGTGTGGAAATTTATTGGTTGGTGTCGGGTCAAATTCAAGCAGCACTTTCTTTTCAACTACGTCGCGTTCAACCGAAACAATACCTTGATAAAAATCTTCAATCTCAACACCAGCCGCGAAAACTTCCACCTCGTAGGTTGGCGGCATTGATTTAAGACGATTGATTAAATCTTCGGCAGTCATAGGTCGTGAGTTAAAAACCGCAATCGCCGCGAACGGGGTCAATAAGTGGCTTCATAATTATTTCTTGGAAATCTTTTTAAGCGCGGCCTTCATAACAGACATTGGCACTTCGCCGGTATCAGTTCCGTTTGGCGACACAATTCGGATAGTTCCCTCTTTTCCGTCACCCTCCAACGGCAGCTTCGGCTGGTTCGGATCATCAATGCTATGCGTCGTGCCAAGCGTCTGTTTCAACGACCAAGACAAGTCGCAAGCGTAGCTGGCCGCGTCGAAGTCCACGGTGATTTTGAAGCCAAGCGCAAACTTCGGCTTGGCGTCGTTGGCTTGCGCTTCTTCCTCGGTCTTGTGAATGGCTTTCAGGATGTCCTCTGCGCCTTCTTCAATCAGCTTGCGTAAATCCTCGCTGGCGTTGTCGGCAATGGTTCGGAGTAGTTGGTTCATGGTTTTAGTTTTTTTGTTAAAAAAGTTTCGCTTGGCTATCTATCGTCCAAACTGCGCTAGGATTACCCCTTGCACTCGGACGGCGCACACCGCTCTTAAAAATTCTCCCCTGACCGCTCAATTCCGAAAGGCGCGGAGCAACATCGTCTGGATGCTCTTGGATTAACGCCGCCAATTCATCTGCTGTAAAATCGCCACGCTCGGTCAGCGTCATAATACATTTCATTCTGATGGCATCGGCCTTGCCTTTGACCTTAAACGCAGCTTCCGCGCTAGTGCCGCCAGTCTTAAAGCCCGGTGCGGTTGGATATATGGCGGTTGCGTTCATTGTCCGTTAAAAGCATTCGCTCGGTTCGACTTATGCCCACCCGCATAGCAGGACGACTCATAACGCGGACGCGCACGAAACCGCTCAACCTCCTGTGCGCTGCACTTCGGACAAACGCCGTGTGTTTCCGGTTGATCCGCGCATTCAATCGGCTCGCCCGTGGTGCGGTCAAACCAACCCTTGTGCCAACTGCAATAGCCTTTAATCATTGGCTTGCTCATATTCCTCCTTGATGCCGCGTCGTCATACCGCCGGTTGAATCGCAGGTCATCCACGCGAAGTATTTTCCGAAAGTTGGCGCGTGTGTGGTGCAGTCGTCTTTCAGCGACCGTGCGCTAGTGTGATATGACCGCATTCCGTTTGCCCCTGCTGTCTTGCCAGCCTTCTTCAATGCTCGCCAAGCCTTGCTATAAGCCGAGCGGTTTTTAGACGGCGGCAAACCGTGATGCTTCCGATTGGGATTGATTGGTGCAGCCATAAATTATTTAGAAATCACGGTTAAGAAGAAGCAGACCCATCCGACCACCGCCACGACGACCACCGCCACCAGCGCCAGTTTCAAATGCGCGTTGCTCGCCTCAAGCTCTGCCTTCGTCGGTTGCTGCCAGAATTTGTTTATGGGTTCAAAGGTCATATTATATTGACTCCTTTTTGATTTGGTTTTTAATTGCAATCTCAAGCCAAGCGCAAAGGGTGATGTTGGAAGCGATAGCCGCATGGCGAGCAGCAAAGTGTTGCGACTTCTTTAACTTGACGGATTTGGTGTAATCTTCCGGCTGACAATAGCGTTTCATTGACGCCATTAAATCACAGTTCCTAAAACCGCGCAAGGGGAAAAAGGGAAAAGGGGAAAGATTACAGTTTAACTAATAATTGCGCGTTGGACATTCTAATGTCCAAGCTGACTAACTTTGACTTCACAAACTCCAAGTGCAAGCCCGTTCAACTGCTCGAAAGCCTTTGGTGACAGGTCTATTCTGTTGCCATATTTCTTCGCGGGTTTATCCGTGACGGTGACGAGAACGAAATTGCCGTTGTGCGTGTCGGTGACGAGCAACTTTGTTCCGATGGGGTAAGCGCGAGTCGCGCAGGTCATGGCTTTGGGGTTGAACTTGTGACCGTTGGCGGCGAGTTGTCCGGCGTCGTCAAATTGCTCCCAGCTTGCGGTTAGTATCGTGACTGCTAGGACAATGTTGGTCATACCTATGCGGTTGCGTCTCCATCTTGAGGAATTGCCGTCTGCCGTTCGGCTTCGGCTTCAATAACAAGTTCCGCAATTTTATTATCAATCAGGTATTGCCGCTCGACAATCGCAGCGGCGTGAATCGGTTTGGTGTTGGTGAACTTGGTTGCCATGCCGTCAATCAACACGACGTAAGGCAAGTTGAGTTCGTCCAGATTTAATAATGTCCGCGCCATTAAATCAGCGGTTATCTTAATTTGTTTGCGCGTGGGTTTGCTCATTTTACACAATGCTTCAACTTATTTGTAGTTCCGTGCAGCGGACAGCTCGCGCTAATCCAAAAGATGCCCGTCCGATCCGCGCAGCCTTTGCCGGAACAATTATCAAGCACGGGGCAGGTGCAACCGAGCTTTAGCGCGGCGGGACTGCCTGGGTTGGGGTGTTTGGGTTTCATTTCTTTTTGATGCGATAAGCCGCTACTGGACGACCGTTAATTCGCCGCCAGACAGGCTCAACTTTTCCAGATTTTATCCTTGCTGAAACAAGTTTGAATGTATGCGATTTAGATTTTCCAATTCGCAGAGCAATTTCTTCGGTGGTCTCTGCCGACTCATCCCAAACCTTGCCGTCGGCGAGTAGGGCGGAAACGAGCATTTGAGCGGAGTTTTTTTTCATAACGGCATCTTAAACTCGGTTTCTTCGCGTGACCATTGGGCGAGCGATAAACTGGCCTTGTCGCCGCTGACATGACCAAACACCATGCCCGGTGACCAAGCTAAAGTTGCGCGGCGTCCTTTGGCGTAACCCATTTTTTGAATGTCGCACGCTGTTCCGACACCGTAGCAAACGGCATCCTCACTCGTGCGGGCGCGGGCGATGCCGGGACGATGCGCGTGAGCCACCACGGTATTACCCCACGTCTCGGCGGTGTCGCGCAAATAGTTTTCCGCGAACAGGTGTCCGTGACCCCACTTGAATCCGCCAAGCTCATACCAGCCGCAACCGTGGACGGTGTAGGGAATGATGCGCGCCTTGCAATGCTTTAACGGCTCCTCTATGTCATCAATGACGGATTGCGCGGCGAGACGAACCATTTCGTTGTGATGTTTAACGAGGTTGTAGGCGCGATCCTCATGGTTGCCGATGCAGAACACCGTGGGCCGAAAGCGCTTTAGTAATTCGCGGCCTTGGCTCAAATCGCAATCCACCGGCTCGGCTTCGTCCTTCGTGCCTTTTGCGCCGGAACGAAACGCCGTAAAATCAAAAGCATCGCCCAGATGGATGCGATGCTTTGGCTTGAATCTTTCCGCGAAGACCAAAATTGCGTCGGTGAAAGTTTTGTTAGCGAGATGCCCATGCGAGCAACCGAACGCTAGAACTGGATCCCATTTGCGTGTGATGTTCATTTTGATTTTGGTTTTTTAATTACCGTAAAGCCGACGATGTTGCCCTGTCCGTCGCGCGTCCATTCCACCGACTCGCCAACCTTCACCTTCACGTCAATAAATACTGGCTGCGGGCGCATGGGCTGATTCGGCTGCGTCGCGTTCGGCGCGGGAACAAACCGCCAATTTTCTACCGGCGCGTCTTTGGCAAGGCGGGTCATTTGTATCTTTCAGGATTAGATTTTATCGCCGTCGCCAGACAACTGATGTCCTGGCTCAAGTGCGCGATGGAGCGCCAGTCCAACGGATTCTCCAAAACGACTTTGTTGAGTTGTTCCATCTTCTTTTTCAATCGCGCTTCGTGCGATTTTGTGGTGGTGTTCGATTTCAAATTCGCCGTCATATTGTTCGGTGAAGGGACAGTCCGCCTTCATGTGGCCGATTTCGCCACAAGTCGCGCAGAATGTTTCGGATGCGTTCACATTATTTTCGGTCGTCGCGGTAACTGCGCCAGCCGCCAAATTTCACACCCTCGTAAATCGTCTCGATGGTCGGTGCGTCCACACCGCAAATTTCCATCGCCTCCTTGAGCAGATTGTCGCAGTCCAGCTTGGGCAGATCGGCGGTGACTTTTAAGCCGTTGATGTCCTCTAGGAGCGTGTTGCGGTAGGCGGCATCGTGCAAAATGGCCGGCAACCAGTAATCGCCGAACGGTGGCAGGAGCGACCACATTGCCGACGGCGTGCTGGCTCCGTCTGACATCGTGCCTTCGGGGATGATGAATACGCGACCATCGCGCGCTGTGTAAGTCACCGGCTTGGCGAGCTTCACATTGCGTCCGTCGAGCGTGAGGACACTGACAATTCTTGAATCAAATCCCGCCATAAAATTATTTTGAAAACCCAACGCAAGACACGGACTGAACAGGCTTGGTTTTATTAGTTAGCCAGCCAAGGCCAGCCGATGATTAGGTGATGCCCGCTGCCGTGCCTTGCGTTGAACTGTCAAAAATCGTATAGCCGGAGGGTCTTGCGACCTTTCCACGCGGCTATCGCGCGTCCGCGCGGAGTTCTGGCAGACTCCGGTTATTGCCAGATTAAAAATTGTGACTGAATGCCGCCATGCCGCAGATATACACGCCATCCGCTGCGGCATCGCCACCGCTGCGATTCTCGTAAAAGCCGCCCACATTCAAGCCCCATGTCTTTGAAAGCGTGAAGCGGTGACTCGCGCCAGCAACAACAATCTGACCAACCTTGCCGCCACCTGAATCAATCAGCACAGCGGTGAACGGCGTGACTTTGAACGTCGGGAAGCCGATGTTTTTCAGCGGGTAAATGTCGGCCTTGAGTTGTAAGCCGCCTTTGACAAAGTTGTAGGAGGTTGAACCATTCACGCGCACGGCGTCGTAACCGAGGACTGCGCCGACGTTGCCGGTGAGGTTGTAAATGTAATCCGCAAAGGCCAGATTTTTGTTGCCCTTGATGCCGCGACCAGCACCGATGGCCACGGCAAAGTTGGTGCTGACCGTGGTCGCATCCCAAATCTCTTGTAGCCCGTGCGACAAAGACGGGTCAACCTTAACGATGCCGCTGGTGAAGTCGGCAGGAGGGTTGGTGGATTGCCCGTGCGCTTTCGGACAGCCGACGTAGAGCAGTCCGGCGAACAAAGACAGCAGGCAGATTTGAATGAGTTGATGACGTGCGAGGGCGGGGTTATGTTTCATAATTTTATTGGTTGGTTTCCGGCGGCAACGGCGATTGTTTGAGGTAGAACGCCGCTGACAAAATCGCGGAGAAAATGAAATTGACGGCGACCAATCCAACCAGATGCCAGATGCCGCTCGCGTTGGTAAAATTGAATTTCTCCGGTGCAAAGCCCATGCCGGTCAAGCCGCTAACCACGGCCTGCGCGCCGCCGCCAATCATTGCCGCGCCTAAACCGTAGAGCCATTTTTGCGTCGTGTTTTTCATGGTTTATTTTCCTTTGATATATTCGACAAACAACGTCGCGCCTGCGCCAATCACGCCGCAAAGAAAGCCAACGGTGGCAATCACCCCCGCCCGCTTGTTCTCGGCCATTTCCAGAATGGCGAGGCGGCGGTTTTGGTCGGTGTAAGCCTTGAGCACCATGTCGAGCTTGGTTTCAATTCTGGAAACCGTGGCGTTCATCGAATGTTCGTTGTATTCAACCGTGTCCATAAAATTTAGTTTCCAAAACTAATCGCCGCCACGATGACGGAGAAGGCCGAGCAGTCTGGTCGGATGGTGGTCATTACGCCACATTCCAGTTCGCCGTCAGCACGACATTCTCGCCCGTCGCGTCCAGATTGAAATGGCCGCCTGAAAACGCGATGGTGGCGTAGCCAGTCGGCACGTCCACAAAGCTGCCGATGCTGGCTGCGGGGACGGTCAGGTTGGCTTGACCTTGAACCAGAATGTTGCCGTCGGTGTCTGGCGCGTTGATTGCACCCGATTGCATCTTGGATTGCGCGAGCAGCGACGTGACGGCACTGGCAGGTAACGTGGTGACGGTGGTGATTTGCGCGATAGTGGTCATAGAATTAGTAAGGACACCAAGTTGCGGTTGGACTTCCGGCGGAATACGTTTCCGAGAAGTATTCATTCGGCTGCAATGGAATGGTGACATCCGTTGCCAGAGTGAAAATGGTTGTGCCGTTCTTCTTGATGGCCGTGGCGGTCACGCCTATGCCGTTGTCTATGAACACGAAGATGTTTTTACCAAATGTATTCGTCCAGTTCACCGTTGTAGCAGGAAACGAAATGCTCGACGGCGCGAGCGTGTTGGAGGCAAAGGAGGCAAAACCCACATTAGCAGAAATCAAACCATCAAATTGGTTTGTTCCAGTCCCAGTCCATATTGATTTTGGCCGATTTAATGCCGTTCCAATGGTTCCAACATTGTCGCTGATAGGCAAGAATCCTCCCGAGTAGAATTGCCATCTCAACGAATTTCCCTCGCCAAGCTTTAATGTCGAGTCAAGAGATTTGATGGTGGAAGCAATCACCGTCCCCGTCAAAATCGCGTTGTCGTTCGTCTGTCCTTCGCTAAATCCGTTCGTGGAGACTACGAAATTAAGATTCGTCGGCGTGCCGGTGAAAGTTGGATTGGCAATCGTCGGGCTGACGATGGTGTTATTATTGCTAACCGTTAAAGCCGCCACGCCGTTGAACAAAATCCGCAAGCGATTCGTCCCCATCATTATTTGATTCGTCTGGCCGTTAATGATGGTGGCGATTACAGAATTTGACGGCGTGCTGTAAAATTGATTCGTGCCTTGAATTGAAAGTTCCTGCGCCGTCCCGTTCGTGCTGGCGACGTAGTTTAGCGCGGGCAAGTTGCCGATCGGAACAGTGCCCACAAGATTGTTGGCGTTCAGATTCGTCAACCCGCCGCCGTTATTGTTCGCCAGATTGGTCAACACGGACGAGGCAGGCTGGTCGTTGTGAACCGTATAAACCAAACCCGTTGTCGTCACAGTCGGAATCATTCCGATGCTCGCACCGTTGGTGGAAATTCCCGACAATGGTAAATTAGTTGAGCCACCAAGATTGCCAGTAACCAGACCTTTCAAAATGCTCGTGCCTTCCACCACCAGATTGCTTGCGCCAACGGAATTGGTCGCGCCGATGTGGACGCCGTTGCCGCCGCTGATCATCACCGTGGAGTTGCTTTGGACATTGCCCCAAACCGTGCCGAGTCCGGGGACGTGCGCTTGATACGCGCCCGTGACGGAGTTCGTCCAGATATAGCGGGTGGTTGTGGTGTTGGTGAATAGCGGATTGGGCAGCGCGGCTTCGGGGACGAGGCTGGTCAGTTGCGAGGCATTAAGATTCGTCAAGTTGCCCGCGTTGTAGCTCCGCTGATGGAAACCGTCGTTCGTCGTTTCGAGCCAGCCGAGCGTGTTGGTCGTGCCGTTGTTTAAGACGCCTGCGGGAATGCTGCCGCTGGTTAGTTGTGATGCGCTGAGGGCGGTCAACCCGCTGCCGTTGCCGGTGATTGTGCCGATTGATGAAATTGTTGCTGTCCCATTCGCAAACGATGCGCCGCCGTCAGCATTCAGAGATGAGTGAGGCAGCGTCACCTGTTTCCCTACATACCCATCTGCCGAATTATCCACAATCCCGCCAGAGGATGCGGGGAGAGTGATTTTTGGGATGGTGGGATTCGGTTGAGATTGAATAATAGAAACACCGTTAATCTTTGCCTGAAAGTTAATTTCATACCCACCATTCCAATCTAGCCAGTTTGTTCCTGTTCCAGAGTTACACTGACCACCAGAAGAATTAGCAGTAGTAGAATAATACCAGCCGCTGTTAATCGTGGTGTCGCGGATTATAAAACTTGGGTCAACAGAGTTAGTATAAATAAACGCTGTTCCTGCTCCTGATTCGTTTGGACGTGAATAGTTGTAATACCACAAACCATTGGTCGCCACAGGAAACGCATTCCCCGTCACCTTAATCGTCGGTGCATTGGCGACGGTGAAGTTGCCAACGAAGTTATTGGCGTTGTTGGTAAAGTTTAATGCGCCACTTGCGGAAATAGTGTCAAAAACCGCCCCGCCCGTGACTTGCAACTTGTTACTGCTGCCGTCGTCAAACGTGCCTCCAACAATGACATTGCCGCGAGGCACATAGGATGGAGAAATTCCAAGATAGGTGTTTCCAGATAATCCAGTTCCAGAGGGGATGCCGCCATGAATGAACACATCTCCTCCGTAATAATTCCCAACCGGAGGGACGACATTGCCGCCCGCCAAATCCAGAGACGCGGCATTATTGCTCGCTACATCATTCGGTCTGATTTTGATTTGAGGATAGGTGGTTTGATTCACGACGCCGGTATTCGTAGATACCAGCCCACTCGTATTCGTGCCCACCGCCACCGTCGCGCCATTCGTCACCAGCACGCCCACGGTCAGGTTCGTGTTGTAAAAGGTGTAGGTCGTGCCGCCGGAGCTTCCTTTTAGCGCAAACATTGCGTCAGCTTGCGCCATGCTATACGCATAAATCCCGCTGCCGAGATTTGTTGAAATCGTCGTATAATCCACGGCATAAACTGTGATGGAAATGTTCGTTGGAAAGTAGTTCGTGAACTGAAGCGTCACCGTCGGCGGTTGGATCGACGAATAATATTTCACCAAATACGAAAGCCCGGAAATCATCGGGTTTGTATATTGCGAAGTCGTCACGACCCGCTTCACTTCATCGCCGACGACGTAAGACTTGTTTAGCGCGTTCAAATAAAACGGCTGGAAAGAAACCTGCTTAACGGTCTGTGTTTGGCCGAGGCCATTCACGAAGGAATAAATCACGTTGATGTTCGTTTGCGCTTGGCAAACAAACTGTGTCAATAAAAGCGCAAAAACGATAATCCGCGTCATCATAATAAAGTAAAAGTCAATTTCCACACCCCTGACACGGCCTCTGCCCTGTCGCCTTCTGGATCAAGTCAGCCACGGCATCGTCAATGATTCCCGCCGGTATCGGCGGCGAGTCCTTGATGGCTACCGGCTTCGGTTTCTCGATGGGCTGCGCGTGAACGTGGATTTTCTTTTTCATTTGATGAACTTGGCATATTGCGATGAGAAACGACCAGACGCATTCACGTTGTCACGAATCGCATTGTAAGTTCCCCAATCGCTCGCGCAATCGGTATAGGCCCCACCTTCGGGGCCGGTGTAGCTGCCAGCGGTCTGAATGCCTTTTTCGACGTTGTAACCGTTCCATTGTGGAGGCAAATGGACGTTGTGTGCGGTATCGTATTCGAGCGTCACACCGGAGGGCAGCGCGGGCGCAGTTTCCGTGCCGCTCCAACCGCCATTCGTCGGCAATGAGGCGCGGGCTTCCACCATCGGCGCGTGCGGATAATAACGATTGGTCGAGGTGTCGCCTTGGCCGCTGCCGTTGTCTTGGTTCCAGCCAAAGTGACCGGCTTCGGATGCGGGATTGAACGGGGCTTGCCAAAATGGGTCGGTCATGGTGGTGGCAATCATGCCCATGTAATACGTCCCGTAAGTGGCATCGGCGGCGAGCGTGGGCATGGTCACCAAGTTCTGGGTGGCGAACTTTTCCAGTGAGCCAGCCACGCCACCCACCATCACCGGGCAGCACGGCGTAAATTTAATGTTGGCATCAATTGCGCCGTATGACGTGCAGCCGAGTATGCCCGTTCCCGGTGTCGTGCCACCGAGCCAGACGGTTGAAACGGAGGTCGCGGCTTCGAGGGCGGCTTGGCGCGTATTAAAATACCAACGGACTTTTACAAAATCGCCTTTCGGCGTGTCATCATCCCACCACGGTTTCATGTCGTGCGGAATAAGATACTTCGCTGCCATCTGGTCGCCGTCGCACGTTGCGGTCAGGTCGCCCACATTCGTCTTGGTGAGAGTGACGGTGGTAATCAGGTTGTGCGGGTTGCCGTTGCCTGCGTCGGCATCGTAGAGGTCAACGGACTGCGTTATGCCGCTGCCCAAGTCCGTCCAATACGGCGTAGCGGGAATGGTGAAGGTAGTTTTATCCGTGCCAACATCATAGACGCCCGCACAGGCGAGCAAGCCAAACGGCGGCTTGCCCCACCAACGCATCTTGCCGCAAAAAGTTTGCCCCGCGCCGTCATAGTCAGTGGTGTCCACGTCCAACTCTGCCGCCATTTCGGGAAAATCGCAGCCGGTCGGAATGGGTATTGGCGTGCCGTAGGGTGTCATGGAATCTCCTATGACAGTCACCTGCGTAACGCCGTAGCCTTCAATCATCACCCAATCGCCCGTCACGGGTGCGGTTGCGCCCAGCGTTGGCGTGATGATAAGACTTCCGCCGCCGCCCGCGACGAATTTACAAACCGTTGCTTGGTCAACCGCCCACAAATCTTTGCCGTAAGGCCGCGCAAAATTGGCGCTTGGCCAGACTTCTTTGGTGTTCACCTGTTTGACACCAACAAGCGTGTTACCAATTTGTCGCTTCCAAAAGAATGGCAGGTTCGCGTCGGAAGCGATGCTGCCAGCCAGCGTGTCAATCTGCGCTTCTAAAAACGGTTGCCAACGCATCGTCACTTCGGGCAAGTAGGCTTCGCTCGCGTGACCGTAGCATTGCGTTTCCCATTGGTAAGGATTAGCCGAGCCGAAGCTGGTGGTGACGCGACTTTGATAATCGCAACCAAACCAAAAGTGACGGTCGTAACCTGGATTATTGTGACTGATGATTTCGCCTGTCCGTAGATGCGTCGGGAAGCCGACATTTGCCATGCCACCGCCAATGATGCGGGCGGCTGTCCATGATTGCACCCCGTCAACATAGCCCGGTTGCGTGAATTGTTCGTGACCGCCTACAGTGAACAGCCAGAGATAATCTTGAGAATCAATCCAGTCAATCTTTTCAAAGGTCGGCGTCCAGCCCGTCGCCCACGGAGCATGAGTGCCGTCACTGATGGGCGCGTTGTAGTCGTCCATGACGGATGGCATGGTGGTAATCCGCGTCGTTAAATCGCCCGCCACTTCGTCGTAACAACATAACGGCAGACGCGCCATTTGAGCATCGGTGCGGAGTGAACCATTCAACGGCCAGTCGCTCAAATCCCACGAATCCGCCGCTGCTTTCCAATCAGCGTCGAGGTCGACAGCGGTGTATGGGTCGGATAATTCCCATGTGATTGAAAGCGTAACGTCATAGGTATCTGCTCCATACAATGCCGCCACAAAGCTAAACGTATAAGTGAACGTCGTATCATTCAACACCGCTTCGCACGCCCAATCCGAAGTGCCGGAATACGGTTTATGCTGCGTCATGGCTACGTGAGTGGCGGTGTCCACAGAAAAAACCGGCCCGTCAAAACTTGGCACGGTGGTATATTGCGAGGCTTGAAACACCAGCGCGTGCAAATCGAATGCGTTAACTTTGGAACATTTTGGCGGGGCGACGGCTGCCAAGACGCCGCTAATATAGGCGGGGCCGTTTTTGGTGGCGTCAATCGGGCTGTAAAGACAGCGAAAAACATAAGCACCACTCCCGCCACAATCAACGGTGTCAGCCGCTAAACTGCTGGCCGGTGTTACCCCGCTATCAACCGTCCATTGCCCCGTAGTGGCGTCATAGCTGCCGGTGTTGGTATCGCTTTCGACTGTGAAATTATTTTCAACCAGTTCCACGATGCCGCTGGTCTGATTCACCGTTTGTTTTTTTGAGCCGGTGAAATGCGAGATTAACGTGGCTTCAACGCCGGATTTACATTCGGCGTAAAAAGAAAACGTGCATTTCAGCGAACGATAGAGGGTTTGGGTAGGTGATGCCGAAGGCGTGGCCACGCACTGTTCTGGGTCGGTGAACGGGAGCAATCCCTGCCAAATCTTTTTAGCCACCACGCCACGGAAGCCTGATTTCTTACAGGTGCGCGTGCCTACCGTTTCGCCGGTCGTGGTTGGTCGGTAATAGTTATGGTCTTTGAGAATTGTATCGGCTATCTCCACCATGTCGGGAGTGTAACCGTCCACGTTCCGCGTGGAGAGTCCGTTCAAATCGCCAATGCCACCCGCTATCCAACTGCCAATCCAATCTTGCGGGCAAAGGCTGAAATGATAGCCGTCACCGCCGCAATGCGTATATCCCAGTTGCGAATAACGGCCATACGGCGCAGTCTGAATCACCGTCGAGTCAGCGCATGAAGTCGTCTTGCGCACGAGCGTCACATTATCGTAACGCTTCACCACATCGCAACCGCTCCAATGATTTGCGGAAGCGTTCGGGTTATTGCTACCCAAAGCCAGCTTGCGATACGGTGGTGCGAAGTTGCCGGGCATATCAGCAAACGGGTTTGATTAACACCCACTTGGCCGTGCCGCCGTCGAGGTTGCCGGTCAACGGCGTGCCGCTCGGTGCGCCCAAGTCAGATACCGGGTCTTTCGGCACATAATAACCCGAGCTGGTCGCCGCCGGAATGTCCACCAGCGCCAGCCAAATCCCCGCCGTGGCCTGAACGGTTGCCCCGCTCGAATCCAAATCTACCAAGCCAACTGTCACAAGTGGATTTTGCGGCGAAAGATAAGCGCATTTACCTTTGGAGTATGGCAAAGATGTATCAAGTTCAACGTGCGTCGGATACATCCACGGCCAGAGCCCTCCACCCGCAGGCGGAATACTTGGCGGAATAAAATACTTTCCGTCCGCCTTCTGAACAAAGTTCCACCCCTTGATATAAACTCGCTCACTGGTGCACCACTTAACAAGATAGTCCAACCAAACCCATATCGGGCTTTTATCCTGTGAAGGTTTTGGCGGGTTAAAGATTCCCATAAATCAAAGGCGCGTGTTGCCGTAAAGATTCATCAGCCACAAACCGTAATCCCATGTTTGCGTAATGCTCCATTTTCGTTTTGCAACTTGCCGAACAGATGGGGAGTTTTTAATCCAACCATACTGAAAAAGCTGCGAAATCGAAGTGCCGGGAATTGGAATTGCGCCGGGGTCGGTGTCATTCGGAAAGTCAAAAAGAACTGCGGACGGAATTGATTCGGCAGAAATCAAAGTCGCCGTCGAAAAGATTTTACCGATGTTGGCGAATTGAGCAGGATAAATATACTGCGCCGTTACAACTTTAGAATGAGTCAAGACCGGCGCAGGAACTTCAACCTGCTCAACGCCGTCGTAAATTGCTTTTGCCAACTGGATTCCAGCATTAGAAAACGGCGTGGTGGAAATCTTGGGAATAACAAAGTTGCCAGTCGTCGAGTCAACCAGATTAGTTTCGAGCGTGTTTTGTCTTTTCCACGCTTTCAACAACTGAACCTCTGCCGATGCCGCAGCCAGCACTAAAGGGTTGCGGGAATCCAACAAATCTTTCATCGCCTTGTTTGGCACAATCTCCCACGTTTCTTCCGACTCCGTTGCCGCCGAATTGAAGCCGCTGTTGATGAAGTTCCAGTTGTATTCCAGCGTGATTTCTGAACGGCTTCCGAAATTGTTTGAAAATTCGTAATTGATTCCGAGCGCGTCCGCCGACGCCGCGATGCTGTCAATCTGCGCCTGCGATAGCGAAGCGTAAATCACATTCGACCAACGCCCGTCCGACCGCCGTCCGTAGCGATACGGTTGCTGTTGCGGAACTAAAGTGCCGAGTAGTTTTTGAGTGTTAATCATGGGTTGTTGGGCACGTTCATAAGCGAATCGTTCGCCCATTTCATGCTGCTGTCCAAGCTTGGGGGGTGGTAATTATTTTCAGGAAGCTTAAAGTTGTTTGAAATCGCTTTCCTTAACATTATTTCAATGTTGTAAAGAAAATGATTCGTCTGGACGGCGTGCTGCTCCATTCGTGCCGCCGCGTGAACCGCGCCAATGTTTGATCCGAGAAAGTTTCCGACTTTGACAAGTGAATCAGACGCAATCTTTCCGCCACCTTTCATCTTTTGAGCGGTGTCGGCGATTGCGTTGAAATCCGGCTTCGGAGATTTCAAGCCAGCTTCCGCTCTTTCCAGCTTCTCGTTAAATTTCTTAAGCCATTCCGCAAATTTATCACCCGCCGCATTTGCCTGACTTTTCGCATCGTTAAACATTGAATCCGCCGTCATGCCTGCGTTTGCGTTTCCAGCACGACGAATGGCGTCGGCGTGAGATTTATTTGCTGGATCGTCAAGGCTCGCCGCAGAGTTTTCAGCCCCAACCGATAGTGCGCCCAACCATGTAGCCGCCGAAGCAACCTTACCACCAACCCATGCTGAAAACGCAATACAAGCCTGAAGCATTATCAGAATCGCCGGAGCAAGCGCAACGATGATTTCTTGAGAAACTAAATCAATCTCGTCCGCAAAAACTTTCAACCGAGCCGACGTGCTAGACGACATTAAATTCATCTCCTTGCCAAGCTCCTCGAAATCAGTTTTTAGAACGGCGATTCCTTGACCTGCTCCGCGTCCTAAAACTTCCCGCAACGGTTGCGCGATTTGTTCCGGCGAGACGCGCTTAACCGTGTCGCCGATTTGGTGCATAAACAAATCTGCCGCCGTCTTGGTTTTTAAGTCGCCTTTCGAAACGCCGAGCGCACTAAACGCTGCGGTCGCGGATTTGTTGCCACCCAAAGCCTTCGCTCTCGCCAGATTGATTTTTTCCAGCGCAGTCGCCACCGAATCCATCTCCGTTCCGGCATCCTTTGCCGCCTGTCGCAGCAACTGCACCTGCTCGACCGTGGTTCCGAGTCGTTTGGCCGTATTAACTAATTCTTCCGCCGTTTCAATCGTGCGGCGAAAGGCTTGCTCAACCGTGGCCACGCCAATCGCGCCAATCACAAAACCTTTGACGCTTTCGGAAACTGAATCTTTAACGCGGTGCATCCCGCGCTCGAACGAGGCGGAATTTAGCGAGATGGTTGATTCAAGATTTAAGCCCATATCAGTTCAGCGTTGCCAAGTATTCCGCAAAGGCTTTCGCGTTCTTGTCGCCCTGCGCTTCCATCGCGGAATAATCTTCGTGCGAAATTAAACGCACCGAGCCTTGCGATTCCATATACTTAAAAAAATCAGTCATCGCCTTTGCCATCGGTTCTTCGTCAATCTCCTGCGCCGTCCAGCCAGCGTTTGAGCGCAAACAAATCTCCATTGAGTGTGACCAGTGCGATATACTGTCTGCTTCGCTTGTGGGCGATGTTGAAAGCGGATGCCACGGCATCGCGGAGGCCTCGCGGCAATAAGTCTTGAACTGCTCAAAGCACGGCAGAATTGAAAAGCCTTTTTGTTTCGTGATTTTTCCGGCGACTTTGCCAAACCGTTTCGCTTGCTTGGCAAGCTGCTTTGGCTGCATTAAATAAGATTTGAACTCCGAAACTGGCAGTCCGCAAATCAGCAGCGCAAAAAATAATTCTTTCGTCAATTCTTGAACGGAAATTTCGAGCGGCGATTCATCCACAAACGGCGATTCAAACCGCTTCAATAGACGGTAGCGTCCGAGGCTTAACGGCAAGAGCCGCAAACCTAGAATGATTTGCGGCTCTGGTAAAGCCGCAGTAAATTCGGCGGCAATCATGTTGGTTTGAAAGTTACGCGCTCGCCGCTGCCGTCACATTCGGCACTTGCAAGAGCGGAATGGAAAGCTCTGCCGACTTCGTGATTTCCTGCGGGATGTCTGCGCCCGGTTGAACAATCCAATAGGAATAAACCAAGTCCGGCGAACTAGCAGCGGCAGTGATGGCAATGATTGTTCCCGGCGTAAAGGCAGCGGAAAGTTTCGTGGCCGTAATCGCAGCTGCCAATCCAGACGCGCCGATGACAAACTTCAGATCGGCGGCAGTTTCCAGTCCGTAATAATTCTCCGAAACCACGTCGCCCTGAAGTGAGCGGATGCGTTCTTTTTCAGCGATGGATTTGATGCTGGACGATTGCAGCAACATTCCAGTGAACGGAGTTGCCGTCACGCCGTGGTCGGTGGACGTGGCCTTAAAGCCGAAATTTACCGCATAGCCTAACGGCACGATGGTGTTGCTCATAGATTATTTGTGTTGAATTATTCGGACGCTAACTAATTCCATGCCGTCCGCGATGCTGGCGCGGATATCCAGGCCGACAACTTTGATTTCAGTCGACACGGCGGCGAGTCGCGCTTTCGCAAATGTCTTTAGCGCGTCAATCATTTCGGCTTCGCGCGAGGCAAAGGCGTTCTGCGAAGTAATCAGCGCAATGGAGTTTTCGACAGCGGCTTTTTCGGCAGGACTCGCGCCTTCTTTTACTGACGGCACGGGCTGTTGACTTGGCGCGGCGATGGCTTCAATCGTCGCCAGCGCGTCCGCAATGGTTTTAACTCCGGCAATAGGTGTCATAAAATTATTTGTTTTGAATTAGCTGCGCACCAATTTGAATTGGAATGTTCGTCGTGTTGTAACCTTGAAAGGCGCAGTAAATCGTAATCGTTCCGCTGTTGGTTAGCGTCACCGCCGCAATGGTGTCATTCGTTGCGGAATAGCTCCCGACGACGGACATATTCGCCGTATTCGTGGACATCCCCATCAGAATCCGACCGCCCGCGCCATTCGTTCCGCCTGTGCCAACCGACTGAATCATAAAAGTCGGCGACGGATAAATTGAAGCACTGCCAACGACTATCGCCGAGCCGGTGTTGGTCGAAAGATTTAACGAAGTCAGCGTCAGAAGATTCGACGAAACCAAGGCCGCGCGTGAGGCGCACAAGCCGCAAATCAAAATGGTGATGGCTAAAAGTTTCGTCATTCTACAATTAAAGCAAAAGTCAATTTATGCCGGTATGGCTGACGGGCAGGAATAGATTTTCATTTTCCAACCCGTCCCCCAATAGTTGCCATCCTGCTTTCGCATCGGCGTCCGCTCGCTTAATCCAAAGCAGGTAAAACTAGCCTGCGCCGCCGTCAAATCTTCTGGCAAGGTTTGAGACAGCATTACGGTTTGAAGATTGGCAGCGTTGGCTTTGTGCTGCGGCAATGGGTCGTTTGTGCCGTTCGCCTTTTCCTTGTCGGTCAACTTGCTATACGGCGTCCGCAATTCGACAACGACATCTGCCCAGCGGTTTCCGGAAAGTGGCGGATCTTCGTTGCTTAAGTCGCCCTCGACATACGCCACAATTCGCGCGTCACTTTTGTCCACGTTGCTTTCGCCAGCCAGTAAAAGCAGGTTGCTTGTCCAGCCGCCTTTTGCGGTTAGGTAGCTGACGAAAGCGTTTTCAATTAGTTCGGGGTGTTCCATATCAATTTGTTTTCACACCAGCGGCGTGCGCGTTTTCGCGCAGCTTGCCTGCAAGATACTTTTTCATGCTGGCGGTTTCTTCTTGCACGGCCTTTTCAAGTCCCGGCTGTCCGTATTTAATCAATGCGCCTTTGTGTTTTGTCAATCCGCCTGCCGAGTTCCATATAACGCACTTGGCAAAGTTTCCTTGCGCGGCGGTTGCGGGACTAACACCACCCTTAAAATCTCCAGTCTTTTTAGGTAAATCGCCAGACGCAAACTTAACGCGGCCATATTTTGAAAAACGCGCGAGGCGGCGAAGCGCGGGAAGCCAACCGGAACGAATGAAGCCAACCGAGGCAATTCTTGCTCGAACCATTTTAAGAGCCTTTTCTTTTAATTCGGCGGCGGGCGGTATCTTTTCACCCTTTTTTCTTAATCTGGCGATGATAATTAAAACAGAAAGTTGCGCCCAATAATCAGTAACGATTTGGAGTGATTGCTTTTTAAGTGCCTTGCCGCGCTTGCCAATTCCGATTGACATCATTTGCGCGCCAAGCTCGTCCTTTATTCTCTGATAATCCGCCTTGCGAGTTAGCCGGATCGCTCCCTGTGTAGTAGGCGAACCTGCCACAATGAAATAAGCCTTTTCATTCAAGGCTTCCGGCAATGTGCGGCGATTAACTTGAAGATACCGTTTAAGAGTGTTCTGAAAATCGGCTTGGCTGGCTTTTGAAATTGTGAAAGTGGTTTGCACCCACAATAACGCCAAAGTCAATTCTTATCAGGGCGAAGTTTTACAAAGCGCGGCTCTCGAAACTTGCCAGAAGCGGTCATACAAAATGCGGAAATTTCAATCATGTCGCCCGCTTTCACCGACTCAAAAGCCTTGCCGAAAATTGGGCATTTGCCCGCGTCCTGATTTTGAAAGCTGATGGCAACCGAGCCGCGAAGTTTTTCGGTCACGCGAACATCAAAGGTTTCAATGCGCTTTGCCTTGAATTGTCCGACGCCCCAATAGCCTTCTGGATGCTTGAACACCACCCCTTCGCCGCCATCGCGCAGAACGGCTTCTATGAACTCGCCGCCGAATCCTGATGGAACAATCGCCATGCGCGAATCAAAGCTGCTGGCGAGGCTGGCAAGAGCTTCGCGGCGGTCTGTTAGCGGTGAGCGTCGGCAATCGTCGCCCTGACAATTCGCAACGTCAAACGCCCAAAAGAATCCGTCGCTCATCCGCTCACCCGCGATGATTGAACCTTGCCAGTTTAGAAGCTCAAATCGGCCATCTTTCTTTTCGTCGGCAATATAGCCCTTACCTGAAAACTCCAACCCTTCGGCAAGCGTAATCGGTCTAATTGTCGGGCGTTCAATCGTCACGCCAAAAATATGACACCAATCGCAAAAACCGTCAATCACATTCCTTGCACGTTCAAATCGGCGTTAATTCGCATCTGATAGCCAGCGGGCGCGGGCGTGACGTTGGTTATGGTGTAATCGCGCCCGACGTAAGTAATCGTCTCGCCAGAGTCGGGCAGTGTGCCGCCGAATTGGTCAGTTAAACAAGTCAACTGCAAATCGGAAGTCAGCTCGAATCCACCAATGTCGTTTGCGCGTTTGAATTTTGCGCCGCCCGGTAGAAGTTTCCAGTCTGATCCGTTCCATGTGAACGCTGGAGCGTCTGTTCCAAGTTCATCATAAACTTGTTTCAACGATGCCGCATGGATTGAATAGACTGACATAAATCAAAAACCGCTGCCGCTGAAAACCCAAAAACAGCGACAGCGGCGGGAATGGTTGCAACCAGATTATTTTTTATCGCCAGCAGCGAGGGCGGCGGCTTTCGCTTTTTCCGCTTTCACTTCGGCGTCAATCTTCGCCACGCCAACCGGCGAGCCGTCAACGTCCACGATGCGGCCAGAGTGTGCCAGAATCGCAATCAATTCGGCGGTCTTTTGGTCTTGAACATCCGCTTCAAACGTGTCGCCTTTGGCGATGTGCAAATCGCCGTCCTTCTTGCCGTCAACTTTCAGCTTGTGCGTGTTGCGGAAGTCGCTTGTTGCTTTGAATTTCATGGTGTTTTTTGTTTTGTTTTTTTCGGTTTATGGGACGATTTGCTTCAGTCCGGTCATCGTTGCGCTGACGGAAATGTTCGTAACCGTGCCGCCGGTTGAGTAAATAAGCCGGACATATCGGTTTGCATCAGATGCGTTAAAACCAATCGTGGTCACGCCATCAAGCAATGACAGCGCAGTTGCCGTGTTTGTGAACGGTGCGGCAGCGATATAGGGAGTCGCCCAGCCAGAGCTTGAGGCCGTTGGCGTGGTGATAACTCCGGGAAAGTTAATCACATCTGTTGCCGTCAACTGTGCCGGATACATATTGTTCGTATAGATAATTGAGGCCGCCGTGGCATACGCAACATTGTTCAGAGTGGTAAAGTTCGTTTGATCGGCAGACGTTTGAATCAATACCGACAGCGTAGCGCCGCCTGCATTGGTTTTCGTGGAAAAATCAATCTTGGCGATGCCTTCAAAGCCGTGAATGTCAGTCCAGTTGTTTGTAACCGCGCTGCTCGCCGCGCCTATGATAAGGCGCGGTGCGTCCACGACGACAGTCCGAACGCTCGCAAACGTGTCGGCGGCGGCAGATGCAGAAAAGGCGGCGAGTGAAAGACTGGCGACCGCCAGAATCATCAGTTTCAATTTGGTGAATTTCATATTTTAGTTAGTTGAATGTTGTTCTGTTGGTCGTCAATTATTGGTTGGCAGCGTCCGCGCTAACCACAAATTCCTGCGGGTGGCGAAGCGCGATGTCCACAAAGTTGTTGATGGTGATTTTGACTTCCGCTTTGTCCGCCAAAGTGTAGGGGTCAACCACGATGTCCAGCCCGCCAAACATCGCCATAATCAGCGAATTGAAATTGCCGAAAATCATCTGATTGTTCAGGATCTGATTCGTGTCAAACGCCGGATAGCCATTGATTTCGTTGTCTTCCCAAAGCGCGATGTTCGTCACGTTCGTGCCGCCGCCGGTCAGGAACTTGGCAGCACTCTTGAGCGTGCCTTTCGCGGTCGGCGTGGTGACATAGGCGCGCGAACCACCTTGCGAGTTGGCCGCGTTGATGGCGGTTTCAAAGGCAACCAACTTGGCGTAGGTCGCTGCCGCACCAAACGTAACCGAGCCAACGCCAGGAGTGTTGATGATGCCTTGCGGCTCGCTGGCTGCACCGCTGCCGTTGAAGCCGAGATAATCCAAGCGCAGAGCGTTGACCGTCATCAGGTCGTCTCGCATGAAATTTTCAATGGCGATGGCCGATTGAATCAAAAGCTGTTTGGAATAAATGCCAACAGCGGAAACACGTTTCGGCGTGAGCGTAATTTGGTCAATCGCCTGATTGCTGACAGCGGCCTGCGCGATTTCAGAAAGGCTATAAGCCGTGGCTGCGCCGGTCTGACGCGGAATCGCCACGTTGCCAGTCAAGCCGCCCATGACGCGGATGCCGAGCGTTGAAAGCACCATCTTGTTGCGGAGCAGTTCAATCGGAGTCGGCTCAAGCAGCGTAGGAACAAATGCGCCACCTTGACCAAAAATGTTGACCTGCATATCGCGACGGCCTTTTTCGGGATCGCCCTTCTTGCCGACAGAAACATCGGTCGGAATCCAGAAAGACGAACTGCGCTTGCCGTAGCGTTTTTCGGCTTCCTGATTGTAATCAAATTCGGGGCAGTCCTTTTCAATCTTACCGCTCTTGCTATTCATGCAGGACTGAATCGCGCGGGTGACGGAATAATCCGAAACCTCCTCTTGCGTCATGCCGATGTGCGCTTCCGTGTGGTCGAGTTTGCGAGCGCCAAAGGCTTCCAACGCCTTGCCGGAAAAGTCGCCCACATTCTCGCCAGCCAAATCGCAGTCCGTCGCAATCTTGCGAATCGCTTCGGCCATCGTCGGCGTCTTGGCGGCAATCTTTTCAGCCGCGTCATGGATAGCCTTGCGGCGAGCGCGGTCAGAGGTTAGAGCGCCGTCAGCAATGGACTTGCGTTGCGCTTCGGTCGGTTCGGTGATAGTGATGTCGGGCATAATTTTAGTTGGTTCGGAAACTTTTGTTTCTACATTTACGGGAGAGTCAATTTCTGGAAGGTCTTGATAAGAGCGAGCAACACCCATTCCAGCCCCTACAGTCGGGTCGGCGGGAACGGCGACGGATGAAATTTCAGTCGGCTTCCACGCAAAGCGATAAGCGTCTCTGCCATTCGGCAATTTCTCTTTGCCAAGAAATTTTGTGCGGCGATAACCAGCGGAAACGTGCGGGCGAATGTTGTCGGCCATCTGACCAAATCTTTTTACCGCGTCGTCATCGCTGCCGAGCTTTACCAATGCAATGCCGCGCTTTTCGTCAGTGATTTCGGCTTTTTCAATTACGCCAAGATGCCGCGATTCTTCATGTTCGTCCAAGAAAGCCCCGCGATTGTTGATGACTGACAAATCCACGTTTTCGGGATTGTGATCGAGGACTTCAACGAAGACTTGCCCTTCTTTCAATCCTGTCAGTTTGGCAACGGTTGGAGTCGACTTTTGCAGCGCAGGCCATTCAGATGAAAAAGAAATCGGAATTGTCCGCGCGGTGCGGTCAACTTTTGTAAGGTCAATCTCGCAGTAGCGATAGCCTGTTTCTAAATCGTGCTTTGCCATTCTACCATTTAAGCGAAAGTCAATTTTTAAGTTTCACCAGCGGACGAGGGAGGTGCGCCTTGCTCGGCAACTGCGCCCTTCGTAATTGTTGGCTGCGAGATTGGCGCGGGTTGAATGTTGTGCGTCTGCTCGGATAGCTGGTCTTCCTCGCGCGTCTCATCAACTTCGTCAATGTTGCCGCCGCGTTCCGCGATTTTTTCACGGCGAGTCGCAAAGCCAGCCTCAACTTCAAGGATGTCCGCCTGACATTCTTTGAGGGGTTCAACGCTTTGCCATACGCGCGGTTGCCAGTTGACGCCCGAAAGAATTTTATCTTCTTTCGCCAGCGGCATTTTAATTTTGCC
>Ga0209829_10000460_pt1 | contig 37751 bp, 38 predicted proteins | sample C_140205_EF_Meta_FD_187311 | JGI IMG/M metagenome (GOLD analysis project Ga0209829, IMG submission 187311) | Freshwater microbial communities from Lake Croche, Canada to study carbon cycling - C_140205_EF_MetaG (SPAdes) (version 2) | ecosystem: Environmental > Aquatic > Freshwater > Lake...
TTCAAAAATTATCTATGGGACATAGATAAATCTAAACATAAATAGTGAAGGAACAGGAGATACATGTTTTTATATCCTGTCATCAAAAAAATATAAAGTATGACCATGCTGCGGTAAAGTCTGTGGCTCGGTGGGGCTACTCCAACGCCATTGAGAGCCACTCCCATGCTTGGGTAAAACAAAAGAGCTACGAGCCTATAGACGAAGGATATTTGGAGATATTGGCATGAATGCGTTGTGGAATCGATTTTTGCGATCAATTTAATGTTCAAGATAGCGCAGTTCCCCTATTCGAGATGATCTAAGTATCGCTACTTTATACAGCTCGCAATAAATGGCTTAATGTCTGATGAAGTAGATTGTAAGTTTAAAGAAATTATTCCAAGACTGGATGCGCATGTTAATTTAGCTGACGAAGTGGAGCTAGCCATAATGGTTGAAGATTTATTATATAAATCACTCCAAAAGTATTTCCAGTTCATTTGAATAGTACTGGCATCAATATTCACATTATCTAGAGTCCAAGCAGTAATTCCCCCTAGTGACCACTCTAAATGATTGATTACACCTGTAATACCTGAAATACTGCAACTTGAACGACCATTGGGTAAAGTAAATGATCCAGTTGCAAATGTAATAAATTTTGAGGTCGCTTTAGTATATTGATCCAATTCATAATGTGACATAGTAATTGTTGATGGGTAAGTTTCGCAATTTTGCAAAACATGTAACCCAATTCCATCAGTCCAAAAACTTGATAAATCAAAAGCACTCGAGTTAACTCGCATTGTTGCGTTTGTCGCTGTACCTCCAATACTGATAACATCTTTTATAGAAACAACTACGTTCACATATGTTGTATTACCTACTACTACAGTCGGTAGGCTTAATTGATTATTAGTTGAGTTGTAAGTCGCTTGCGCTAAAGTAAAACCTGAGTAGATTAAACAAAAAAATAGTAAAGATAAACGACTCATAATCATTTAGAAAGCTTTAAGACACAATTCAGATAATTTTCATTGCCTTTTTGAAATCCTAATTCTGTACACTTTTTTTGTGCATCATCGAAACTAATATTATTTTCACTTGCAGTATTTGATGCGAAGAAGGCAGAAACATCACTGATAAATTGTTTGATGTTCTCTTTAATTGATTTTTCAGTAGCAATACGTAACCTTTCACTACCCATAAAAGACTCTGTAGCCGACGCTGTTCCAGTAGCAGTAATAGGGAACATTTTTTGATTACCATCGCTTTTCACTACATAAATAATCGTTGATTTCACATCAAATGAGAATCCGATCATAGGTTGATCAACGTTTTGGAATAGTGCGTCAACTTGGTATTTAGCTGTATTTGGATTTTGTGCCTTATATCCGGCTAATATAAGTGATTGCTCAAGTGCAGTTTTAAACCCCTGATTATCAACTTGGGATGTCCATAGTGGGTTGGTTTCCTTCCCTCCAGCGACGCTAGAAACATTCATTTGCCCTTTCAATAAAGTACTTTGTTTTAATTGGATATCCTCTTTATTCACGGTCATTGCTGTATGCGAAGCAGGAGTGGCACAGCCAGTCAATATTGCAAATAAAGAAGCAAAAGCAACCAAGAAAATTTTTCGTAAGATACTCTTATTCATTTAAACTTTCACATGTAATTATTTAGACCAATTATTTTGCAATTTTCAAAACGCAGTTACCAAAATTCTCAGTACCTTTAGAAAACCCTAATTCAGAGCATTTTTTCTGTGCTTCATCTAAATTTAATGTGCCTTTTACTTCTGTAATAGATGGTGTTTGCAATATACCGCCCGGAATGGTAGTTGAGTTGCTTGCAGATACACCTTGAGCAGAGGTTTCATCAATCTTTTGGTTTGCTCGCCCCATAAAAATCTTGATTAGACCGGGATATTCATAAGCAGTACCATTGTTGTGGTCAACGATTGCACCAATTCCACCGCCAAGAAGAATGTTTCCAAACATATTTCCTTTAGTTCTTGAGACAACAGATGCTGAGCCGATATCTACGCCGGTTTTGCGACATAGCACTTGTAAGTCTTTATTTGAGCGGTGGACGGAGGTCGAGCCGGGTGAGATAGCAAACCATGTACCTTCATCATTAGTCATGTCGCATTTTGCGCCTTCCAATTCTGCGCCGTCTGCTTGAAAAGTCTGTACTGAAATAGTTTGACTGCTGCCACTTCCTGAGATGGTAGCGCACCCATTGAGCATGAGTAGTCCAATTATTAATAGCAAGTTTAATAGTGAACAATTAAGTTTTTGAATTTTTGAAGTCATACCTATTTCCTGTTAGTTTATTAAAGTTTATAAAAATTAAAATATTTCTAAATTTTAATGATCTTAATCCTTTATTCGAACTAATTTAAGTCAATACCTTTTTGGCATTTCAAATAAATACTTAATAAGTAGCTATTTATAACTAGTTAAGGTGATCCATACATCTTTGATTGAGCAAAATAGAGTGCGTGGGAGAAAAGGAGTCCCAAATCTAAAACGGTGGGTAGGAGGTTACGAGTGCTGGTGGCACTGGCAGGACACAAGTCCAAATTCGCCCGTTGGGGCGATGGCTATGCTTACCATGTGGTTGACCTCAGTGCATGTGTTTTAAACGGTCACAGCGACGCTGCCAAGACTTTAAAGTACCAAGCTTGGGCTAACTGCCTGTTTGATGGACAAAGCCTCAAAAAGCCTGTTTATTTCTGGGCAATGTCTTGGGATGGTAAGCAAACTGGCATATGGGAGGACTTCGGAGAAACGAACCTTTCATTCCTTGAGTATCTTCTTATTGGCGTTGCAAGCAAAATCTCGCCGGAGCTATTAAATAAAGAAGGAAATGCTCGCCAAAAGTAGGCTTTTTTGATAAAATTCAAACATCATCAAGAGCTGGTTTAACCACGCCAACCTGCCCAACTCGGCAAGGTGGTAAAAGGATGAGGTCTACGGGCAAAAACAGAGTCAAGCCCGTTTTAGACGGGCTTTTTTCATGGTTTGGTCAACCTAATGACCAAGGGGGATTTGTTCCAGATTGCTGACCCTGACATTTAGTCAAACCAGCTAAACAGGAGAGAGAAATGAATTGTCAACCGGGTGATTTAGCGGTCATAGTTAAAATCCTTTTTTATGTGCAGACCGCTAATCTCTTTATTTATAACTCTTTAAATTAATATAAAAATTAGTAATTTTATTTTCAAGATAAAATAATTTGTTTATATAGGTATTTACCCTTTTCATTTCATGTGCTTACCTTTTATTGAGTTCAACCCTATACAAATCTACTCAGTCATAATATTATTCGAGCAGTGTTGACTTGCCTAACCTGCCGGTTCACTTCTGATATCAGTGACATATCAAATTGGAACTCCTTAATGAAACAAATTCATTTCACGATTTTGAAGCTTTTAATTTCATTTTTTATGGTGTGTTGGTCGTTTACAGCCCTTTCAGCCGATAGCTTTAACCCTAATACTGGGGTTCTTTCAATTGCAAGAGTCGCTGTTGGCGACACCGTTTACTCCGATGTGAAGATCACTATTGGTGAGGTGGTAAGCATAGGCACACTAACCGATGACTCATACGATACCTACGATTCAAAAACCAAAAGGCTAACAATTCCTGTTGTCTCAGCTTACGGCAATAAGTACTACAACGTTGTAGTCTCAGCCGGGAACGTTTTGAGTGTTGGTGCTGAGTGCAATGGCGTTGTAAATTGCACAAGCTTCAAATTTGCCTATAACCTCCATGACAGTTTGCCTAGCAGTTGGACAAAAGAGTTTGCCATCGTGATGAATAACTTAGCAGAGCTGTTGCCTATTTACTCAAGAACTTGTTATGAAAATATGTCAATCTATGCTTGGGTAGAGTCTGCTGTTTTTCCGTATAACCTAATTAGCTTTAGGGGGGTAAATAATCCGGGGGCATCAGTGAGTGGAAATGATAAAGCCTCATGGATACAACTACCCATACCAGACAATGAGTTCAAGTGGAATGACACACACCTCTTTTCCGTCATTGTTCATGAGCGCTATCATGTCTATCAAAGGAGTAAACTTGGTGATTGCCTGTATCAATTCATACAAAATCCAAAAAGATTTGAAACAAAATGGTTGGTAGAGGGTACGGCTACAGCATTAGAGGAGCTTTACGTTCAGCAATATTATTTTGCAAATGGTTTGAAGAAAAACAGATCACGGAATGTAGACTTTGCTTCACTCAAGACGCCTGAGATATTTGAGTCATCTTCTGTATCAGATAAAGATATCAATTACGCATCTTCTACTTTTATGATCCTTGTGCTATCCAAAGAACTTCAGAAATCTGGGTTTACCGAAGAGCAAGCTTTCAAACTGATATTCAAAGATTTCTTTTTTCGTGCACCCGATTCTTCAACTTGGAAATCTATATTTTCTGAAGTATTCAAGGTGACAGTAGAAAGTTTTTACGAAATTGTAAAAACCTACCCACCTAATTTTGATGCGGTATTACCTAGTGAAAGCTTGAAATTACAAAATATTTTTAAGAATTAACCAGTAATTACAGCAAAACACAGTGCAAGGGTAGGCGGATGGTACCAACAGTGAATTAGGGGGATGGGGGTACGGTGGGGTCTGGCTAGGCTGGAATTTGAAAGGGGATGTGTAAACGTTTACAGATGATTAGGTAAATGAACTTTGAGCTTTATTTAAACCCCAGCAAAACAAACTGCGGGTACCAATACGGGTATAAGAATTCCCAATCCCCGTTAATTGGGTAGAGCCCCCGTTAATGATGAAGAGCCAGAGCCGTTAATTGGGGGAAAATTGTGGGGAAAATCAATAATATCAAAATAAGTTGTTGAACTTATTGACATATTGGCGGAAGCGGTGAGATTCGAACTCACGAACGGTTTCCCGTTGCCGGTTTTCAAGACCGGTGCAATCGACCACTCTGCCACGCTTCCGTTAAAGTTAATCTTGAGAGAGATTAAGTTTGCATGTCATCAATCTATAAGACTTGATGAGAGTGTGATCCTAAAATTTAAACCAAATTATAGAGCGATATCGGGGTAATTTTTACATTTGTGGCAGCTATTGAGCCCTTTGTTCATAAAAATAGGCTTTGAAGGTCGTTGAGAAAGTCAAATCCAAGCGTCGTAGGCTGTAAATGGTCTCCCTCCAAGACGACCAAAGACTTCGCCTGAGCCGTTTCTAGGGCTTGGTGAATACTGGAGATTGGCAATCCAGTGCGCTCAGTATAGGTTTTCAGTTCAAATCCATTTTTAAGACGCAACGCGCCAAGCATGAACTCAAACGGGAGATTTTTTCGACTGACCTCTTCGTGCTTGGCAACGCAAGCGTGAACTAGGGCTTTTTCAATATAAAGTTGAGGATCCCGGACTCTGATTTGCCGAATGACTCTGTGTGGAAAGCTAAGTTTGCTGTGCGCTCCAGCTCCAATTCCTAGGTAGTCTCCAAATCCCCAGTAATTTAAATTGTGAAAGCATCGGTGATTTTTCTTGGAAAACGCAGAAACCTCATATCTGTCGAGCCCAACCGCTTGTGTCATTTCTGTAATGAGGTCTAGCATTTCATAGGCGCTGTCATCGCTGGGTAAATTCTCAGGCGGGTACTTTGCAAAGTAAGTGTTGGCCTCTAGGGTCAGGTGATAAATCGAGAGGTGAGGCGGGGTAAAAGACAAAGCCTGCTTTAGGTCTAGAGCCAGTGCTTTTAGGTCTTGGTCAGGCAGGGCATACATCAAATCGATGTTGAAGGTTTCAAAATTGACGCTAGCCTCTTGAACCGCCTCGATGGCTTGCTGGGCGTTGTGGACACGACCTAAAGATTTTAAATTGCTGTCATTGAAGCTTTGTACGCCAATTGACAGTCGATTGACGCCTGCAAGCTTGAAGGACTTGAAACGATCTTTTTCAAAGGTGCCAGGATTGGCTTCAAGTGTAATCTCACAATCGGCGACCAGTGGCAAGCGAGCTCTGATTTGAGACAGCAAAGTGTCTATGGCTTCGGGGTTAAAAAGACTTGGGGTTCCTCCGCCGATAAAGATGCTCTGAACTTTTCTGCCCCAAATGAGACCTAGGCTTTGATCCAGATCGGACAACAATGCATCGATATAGGTCTGTTGCTCTTTTGCAGAAAGTTCATTGCCTTTTTGTTCGTGAGAATTGAAGTCGCAATAAGGGCATTTTTTTATGCACCATGGCAAGTGAATGTACAAAGACAAAGGGGGAAGGCTTTGCAATTGCAAAGTACCAGGGCGCATCAAGTTTGGAACATCAAAGTGATTCAAAACCACCGATCCTTCATCATTTGACACATCATCTTCGCGGCTAGCCCTCTGTGGCTGTGTTGATTTTTGATCACTGGGTCTAGCTCAGCGAAGGTCTTACCGAATTGAGGTAACCACATCACGGGATCAAAGCCAAAACCATGCTCTCCAATGGGGGCATGCGTGATTTCACCGCTGACCCTACCAACTGCAATGAGGGGTTCAGGATCATCGGGATGTCTAAGTGCCACCAGGGTGCTGACCAAAGCAGCTTTTCGATTCCTCTGGTTTTGCATTTGTTCTAACAATGCACGTACGTTGTTGTCATCCCCTTTGGAGTAACCAAATTGAGTGGCATAAAAAGCTGTCTGTACGCCTGGTGCCCCATCAAAGGCCTCGACGCACAGTCCCGCATCATCGGCCAAAGCGGGCAAGTGGCTGTGAAGACTTGCATGCCTGGCCTTGGCCAAGGCATTTTCTACAAAGGTGTGAAAGGGCTCAGCTGCTTCTTCGATGCCTAAGCTAGATTGGCTGATCAACTCGAACCCCAAGGGAGCCATCAAAACTTCCAACTCGGCCAGTTTGCCTTTGTTGTTGGAGGCAAGAACGAGGGGTTTTGTTGTGCGCATCGATCTTAGGTGTTGGCCAAAGGTTTGGCCAAGGCTTTGTTTTGTAAATCGATAAGCTCACGAATACCTTTTTCGGCAAGGTCCAGCAATGCGTTCATCTCAGTGCGTTTAAAGGCTGCACCTTCTGCAGTACCTTGCACTTCAATGAAGTCCCCTTGACCTGTCATCACGATGTTCATGTCAGTGTCGCAAATTGAATCTTCTGTGTACTCCAAATCAAGCAAGGCATTGGATCCAAGCAAACCTACAGAAATAGCGGCCACCGATTCAGTGATGGGGCTTTCGGTCAGTTTCCCACTTTTTATCAGCTTACTCACCGCATCTTGCGCAGCAATAAAGGCACCCGTGATGCTGGCCGTTCTTGTACCCCCATCGGCCTGGAGAACATCGCAATCCAAATGAAGAGTGCGTTCCCCTAGTTTCTTCAAGTCAAACACGGCTCTCAAGGACCGACCAATGAGTCTTTGTATTTCCTGGGTGCGACCTGATTGCTTCCCTTTGGCCGCCTCGCGGTCACTTCTTGTGTGTGTGGCCCGGGGCAACATGCCGTATTCAGCGGTGACCCATCCCTCTCCTGAGCCTTTTTGATGGGGGGGGACTTTCTCGAGCACTGAGCAGGTGCAAAGTACTTGAGTTTGTCCAAACTCGATGAGAACAGAGCCCTCTGCGTGGCACGTAAAGCCTCGAGTGATGCGGACTTCACGCAACTGGTCATGTTTGCGGTCTTTTCTTGTATAGGGAGTGCTTGATGTCATCTTGGATTTGGTTTGTAACCGTTTTTTTGTGAACCCGTATTGTCATGTATTCGAGCTTAATTTACCTGCTTGACCAAGAAATAAAGATCAAACCGAGACTATTTTGTTTTGTTACCTAAGTTAATTCTGCTCATAAAAAATTTGAACTTAAGAATTCAAATTTTTGGAGTGCAGCCATTTGAATAAGGGTTAACACGGGTCATAAAAGGAAATTATTTGTTAAAAATAACCTACTTTTAAGCGAAGATACACAATTCTTTGTTATGTAACTAAGCAAATTGAATCTTTGAGCTTTTCAGCCCAATAAGGATCTATTCTGCCTAGCTGTCTTTTGATCAACCTTAGGGGTTTTAAACCATGGAAACTGTAGAGCAAAATAAAATATTGACTCAAGTGGGCAAGGGTACTCCCATGGGCGAATTGATGAGAAGGTATTGGCAACCATTTGCGGCGGCCGATGAAATCAAAGACAAGTGGACGCTCAAGGTGCGCTTGCTTGCAGAAAACTTGGTCTTGTTCAAAGACCGCTCTGGCAAGTTGGGGCTCATCGCAGAAAATTGTCCTCATAGGAGAGCCTCCTTTGCCTATGGCATACCCACCGAGCGCGGTATACGTTGCCCGTATCACGGTTGGGAATTTGGCCACCAAGGCGAATGCTTGAACCAACCCAATGAGTTGGACAATCCGACTTTCAAAGCTCGAGTCCAAACCAGTGCTTACCCCGTTCAAGAGCTAGGTGGTTTGTTGTTTGCCTACATGGGCCCTCAACCCCAACCTCTTTTACCTCGCTTGGATGGTTTTGTTCATCCAGGGACCATACGAATGCTTGGGCGCTCATTGCTGCCGATCAATTGGTTGCAAATCATGGAAAACTCTTTGGATCCGGTACATACCGAATGGCTGCATGGGCACCATTATGAGTTCTTGAAAGAGCAAGAGGGTATCAAAGTGGCTATCAGTGCACACCATCAAAAAATTGACTTCAAAGAGTTCGAATATGGCATGACCAAACACCGACTCTTAGAGGGAAACTCCGAGGATGGTGACGATTGGAAAGTGGGTCATCCGATCATTTTCCCCAACACCTTGGCGGTGGGCAATGGAGACGAGAAGGCCAGGTACTTTTCATTTCAAATCCGAGTCCCTGTGGATGATGAAAACACGCTTCATCTTTGGTACAACGCTTATGTGCCGCCTCAAGGCAAGAAGGTGCCCACGCATTTGCTGGACAAAGTCCATCAGTACACGGTGCCTTACTTGGATGAAAAGGGTGACTTCATTGTAGACAATGTCGATGGCCAAGACATCATGGCGTGGATCTCACAAGGCACCATCGCAGATCGTTCTGCTGAAAATCTAGGTGCGACCGATCGAGGCGTAGCCATGTACCGCCGCATGCTCAAGCGGGAGATGAAAAAGGTGGAGGATGGACTCGACCCCATTGCTGTTGTTCGTGATGCAATGAAAAATGAGAGAATTGATTTGCCCAACGAGAAGAAAAAACATCACAACAGCGATGGTTTTGCTAGCTTTATGCTAAGAACCCATGCCAAGTACTCTCCCATAGCCAAAGACTTGGTGGAAATTTTTGAGGGTGCTGAGCACCCTGGCATCAAAGAAGCACAAGCGATACAGGCAGAACTGGCCAAGCTTTAAAGCCTTGGTTTTTTAGCATCCATTGATCAACCTATTTAGAGAGAAAAACCTGTGAACAAGCAAGAAATTACCGATAAATTAATCGCCGCTGGCCGTATTTTGGAAACCAACGGGCAAGGTGACTTGACCCGTGGGCATGTTTCCATTCGAGTGCCTGAGGATCCTGAACATTTCTATATGAAACCGCATAGTTTTGGTTTCGATGAGATCACCCCTGAGAACATGGTGGTGTGTGATTTGACGGGTGAAAAAGTCTCAGGTGGCGGCAGACGCCACAGCGAGGTTTTTATTCATTCCGAAATTTACAAGGTCCGCCCCGACGTCATGAGTGTGATCCATACGCATCCGACCTTTGCGGTTGCGTTGTCAGCCACTGGCAAGACTTTAGAGTCCATCAGTCAACCTAGCGTGGCCTTTGCCGATGGATTGCCCTATTTCACGGAGACCATCGATTTGATCCGTACCCCCGAAATGGGTGCCGGTGTTGCTAGAGCACTTGGCGCATGCAAAGCGGTGTTGATGCGAAACCACGGCGTGGCTGTTGTGGGGCAAAGCGTTGAGGAGTCGACCATTTTGGCCATCATGTTGGACAACGCTTGCCAGATTCAGTTGCAAGTCATGGCCGCTGGCGGGGTGGGTGAAAAGTTCACGGATCAAAGTATTCAAAGGCTTCATCACAACATCACACGCCATGAACAGTATGTGATCAATTTTGATTATTTGAAAAGAAAAGCTGACCGCCTCTACAAGTAACAAAAGCAGAGCTGATTTGCTGATGGCTTCTGCGCTTCAAACCACCAGGGGAATTTCATGAGTTGTCGTTCAATCGTTGTGGGTATGGTGAATTTGTGTTTGACTGTCCTCAGTGCCAGTGCATCTGCCGACACTTTGAAACCCGTGATGACAGGCGCTGAGGCAGCGTTGTACAAGGGTACCGATCGATTTGAAAGGCTGGTGGACGCGGCTAAAAAGGAGGGGGTGGTCTCGGTTTATCACGTCTACCCAGGCTTGCCGGCTTTGCTTACTGAATTCACCAAAAAGTATGGCATCAAAGTCAAAGTGTGGAGATCTGGCTCGGAGACGGTTTTACAAAGAATCGTGACCGAGGCCAAGGGCAACAAATTTGAGGTCGACCTGGTTCAAAACAACTCTCCTGAAAATGAAGCGGCCTATAGAGAAAAGCTTCTGCAAGAGGTGAGGTCGCCGTTTCAATCCGATTTGATCCCTCAAGCGCTTCCATCGCATCACCATTGGGTTGGACTCTCCGTGGATGTTTGGGTGGCCGCTTACAACACCAACAAAATCAAAAAAGACGATCTCCCTAAAACCTATCAAGATTTGATGGATCCCAAGTGGAAAGGTTTACTGGGCATTGAGGCAAACAACCAAGCTTGGTTTGGATCTTTGCTTGGTGAAATGGGCGAAGAGGCTGGACTTAAAACCTTCAATGGCATCATGAACACCAACGGCATGTCCTTTAGGAAAGGGCACTCCTTGTTGACCATGATGGTCTCGTCTGGAGAGGTTCCTTTGGCCTTGACGGTTTACAGTTGGATCCCCGAGCAATCAAAACAAAAGGGTGCTCCCATTGATTACTTTGCTTTGCAACCGTTGATGGCTCAAACCAGTACCATCGCCATGCTTAAAAAAGCACCCAATCCGAATGCAGCTGTGTTGTTGTATGACTTTTTAATCAGCGATGGACAAAAACTTCTGGCCGATGCCGCCTTTATCCCCGTTTCCAAAAAAATCAACAATCCTTTTAGCAACGCATCGATTAAATTTGTTGATCCTGCTTTGGCCATTGACATGCAGGCAAAGTGGTTGAAAGTTTTTGAAGAGACGATCACCAAAAGAAGCAAGTGATGCGCGACAATGATGCATTGAGTCGAGAGCGCTTGGCGCATCTGGTCAAAGAGGTCTTTCGCTTGACCTCAGGTGCATTGCAAAAAAAATTACGAACACACGATGTACAGTACAGCCATTGGACCTTACTGAGGGTCCTTTGGATGGGGGACGGTTTGACCCAGCGACAATTGAGTGAACAAGCCGGCATCAGCGAGCCGTCTGCCTTTGCCGCTCTTCAAGTCATGCAAGCCAAGGGCTATGTCACTCGACAAAAAATGCCTGACAACAAAAAGCAAGTGAGAGTTTTTTTAACCCACACAGGCTTACAACTTAAAAATTCAATTGTGCCTCAAGCCGAGGCCATCAACGATCAAGCTTTGATGGGGATCGATCCCAAGGACATTCAGGCCACCCGTAGGACGTTGATTGCGATGGCTGACAACTTGAACCTCGAGTTGATGGGATCCGTTCATGAACGCGACTAAAGTCATCAAGATAGGGATCGTGGGTTTGGGTGCTGCGGCACAGGCCTTTTTACCTAGTTTTGACAAACATCCCATGGTTCAATTGGTGGCGGTTTGTGATCCCAATGGCGCTGTGAACGATCAGGTTCAGCTGCTTCAGGGCGTAACTTATTACGCCAGCTTGGAGGCGATGCTCCAAGGCCAAGCTGAGATGGATGCGGTCTATATCGCTACACCTACCGACCTGCATTTGAGCCATGCCTTGCAAGCCATGCAAGCGGGCAAACACGTTTTGGTCGAAAAGCCGATGGCCAACAGCTTGAGCGATGCTTTGAAAATGGTACAAGTTGCCAAGCAGATGGGGACCTTGCTGATGGTGGGGCATTCCCATAGTTATGACCGACCCATCTTGGAGATGAAAAAACTGATCGATTCTGGCGACCTGGGTGCCATTCAGATGGTCAACACCTGGTGCTACACCGACTGGATGTACAGACCTAGACGTGAAGAAGAACTGGACCATCGTCTTGGAGGTGGGGTGACTTATCGCCAAGGTGCCCATCAGTTTGACATCATCCGCTACCTGTGTTCGGGACTTGCTAGGAGCGTGAGGGCCAAGACCTTCAACATGGATCCCCAAAGGAGTGGCATTGGCGCACACTCAGTTTTCATTGATTTTGAGGGCGGGGCCAGTGCAACTGCGATCTACAACGGATACGCCGGTTTCTCAACCATGGACATGGGCTTTGATATTTCTGAATGGGGTTTTGAGGAGCCTTGGGGAGTTAGAAAGTGGCTGCAAAAACCCTTGAATGCCATGTCTGCAACTGAGGAGTTGAAAGCCAAAAGAGATCGTGCAAAGGGGGCCATTCCACACCAAGCACCTTTTCAGCCTTTTTTTGGTGTGACCTTGGTCAGTTGCGAGCTAGGTGACATTCGACAAACACCGCGTGGCTTGTTTGTCTGTAAGCGCAATTCTCGACAAGAGATGGTGCTCTCAACTGAGCTCAGCCCGCGTGACCTGGTGGTGCAAGAGCTTTACGACTCTTTGAGCCAAGGCGTCAAACCCGCCCACAGTGGAGAGTGGGGGGCTGCCAATTTAGAGATTTGTGAGGTGGCCATTGAGTCATCGCTTCAAAGAAAAGAGATCCCTCTGAGGCACCAAGTGAGCCTCTAGCCTGGCATGGGTGTGATGCTTGAAATATTGGCGCCTGTTTTCTCAAAATAAGCCTCCCAAAAATCCATCAAGCTGTCGGTTTGGAACTGGGGTGAATTAAAAAGAAGGTACAAATCGACTTGTACATTCTTCAGTTCGATGAAAGTTCGCCTTGCATAGTCACTTGATTCAAAATCTTCAACGCTTGGAAGTTTCTTGTACAAGCTCAGTTCTGGCGTGTTGTGCAACAAGTCTGAGACCAGCAACAAGTGTCTTTCGCCCTCCATGGGAAAGCGTTGAAAGGACTGAAGACTGACCATTTGCAGCATTTCAAAGATGGGCGAATACTTGGCCGACTGACTGCTCACCATCGCTTGCATTTGTTGCATCAGTGGGGTGATGAACTTTTTATTGTATTGTCGCTTGAGTTGCTTGATGTTAGCGGTGAGTTCGCTTTTGCCGTCACCCTTGCCCGGATTGCAAATCTCTACCAGAGGTTTGGAGGCCTCTTTGTAGTCTTCACCCATGACAAAGACGGAGATCAAATATCCTTCGGGAATTTTTCTCTCGACAAGGTCTTTCAGCAAAGTCTCCAATGCCGTTTTTTGTGTAAAGGTCATGGGATCGGTTTTGTCCACAAGCAACACGTAGTGGCCTTTGGGGCCTGTGACCGGACACAAGGTTTCTGGATCAAACCCTTCTGAGCGATGTGTAAATTGATAAAACAAGAAAGTCGCAATCATGGCGATCAAGATCAAAATCAGAGAGCCGTAGGCGAACTCACGTCTTCTTTTAGCTCTTTCTCGTCGACTAAGGCGTGCCATCAGTTGTACCTTTGTTGCAGAGGGTCGAGTTCGTCGATGGGCACAAAGACCAATTGATCAAGGTATTTTTGAAATGTTTGATGCAATTTGTTTCGAATGTCCTCTGATTGAGAGGTTAGGGTCTGCATCAATCGAGTGTGCAAGATGAGTTGCTGCTCATCTTGCTCAACCCAAGGGATTTCGAGTTTTTTCAAGATGGGCAAATGATCATAATACATGGGTCTGAGGCCATCGGTTCGGTGCATTTCATTTTCAGTCCTGAAGTGCTGGATGAGTAAAACCAATGCACGTTCCGAGTCACTTAAAATTTGTTCGTATTTGAGTTTAATGGTTTTTTTACGATCAATGAAATTTCTGTAATTTGAAATAGAGGATTTGGCTTTTTCAATCGATTTTTCCAAATCAAGCAAGGCGCTCAATTTGTACTCTTCAAGTTCTTGCCTCACTTCATCGAGTTCTTCAAAATAGTCGTTCAAGGCGGCCTCTGATTTTCTGGCCAAAGCGCCATAACCAGGATAGAGATCATCGATAAAGAGGCCGTCCATGAGGGCTCCAAACGCAAAGGACACGCTCACCGCGAACAACAGCCAAGAAAAAAGATCGGCAAATTCCAGCGGATTTTTTTTGAGTTCTATCAGAGCCATTTTGGCAGGCTCTAGAGACTCCATCACCAATTGGTCTCGGATATGAGCAATGGCAATGGCCATCGTGAACATGAAGAGGATGGTGAAAAAAAGTGCAATCAAACCAGCGACTTTTTGAGAGATCGTTCGGTGGTTGATCAGGCGAATGACACTTTTACCTAAAAAGAAGGACAAAAGCACATTGATCGCTGCCAGTGAGGCGGCGTAGGTAAAGCCACCAAGCAGTCCTGTACTCAATCCTTCAGAGAAAAACTCTGCGTTGAACAAAGCTTCAACCACAATCAAAAAGATCAGTAAGCAGTAACGCAGAAATTGACTTGAGCTGCTGGGGTACTCTGGCTCCCTTTGGAGATTGTTTTGCTCCTTGAATCTGTTTAACTCCCGCACTTTCTTTTGTGCGTTGCTGGCCAAGGACCGAATGAGTTGACTTTGTTCAGAGACCAATTGAGTGGCCTCACGTTCAAAATTGGTTTCTATGAGCCATACGTTTTGCAGATCAGGGAGTTCATTGAGTTGCGAAATTTCATTTTGAACACTTTGCATCTCCACCATGGTTTGATCGAACTTCTTTTGTCGATGTCGTTCGATGGCTTGAACAATTTGAGTCTCCGTGCTGCTCAGTGATTGTGATTGTGGATTGGGTAGATTCGAAGATGCCAATTGGCGTGCCGAATCAGAGACGCCCAAGCGTTCGTCCATATCGGATACATCCAGCACATCAGAATTGCTGGAGTATTGCTGAGATACCAAACTGGCTTTGGAGTGCCACAATGAGGAGACGTTTTTTTTCATCAAAAATGACTCATCAATAGGGGGGTGAACAATCGGAGGGCAAGAACGCTGTTTTGCTTAGGGCTCACAGGCCAAAAGCATCATTTTGTTGGCCACAGAGTCATGAGAAATGGGGTGCCAATTGCCTGCTTTAAGGCTTTTAAAGATGGGTTTACCTCCCGCCATGCTTTCTTTATGTGAAGTGAAAGCAAGGGTTCTTCTTTGTTGATCTTCACAATTGAACTCGTTGAGGACCTGGGTGGAGAGCACGCCCCTTTTGTTTCTGGACTTGAAGTCAGAGAGCGACCAGGCCGTTGGAAATTGCGCGTTTTTGGCCACTCGCTCATGGTCAATGTAGATCACCGCCAAGGGCGTTTCTTCGAGTTTTTCCCACTCGGCATTGGAGACAAGGGGTAGAACTACAAGCGCAGCGAATGAAAAGAATTTGTTCATATCAAAGCGAATTTTAAGGGCTAACCGTCAAAATGCGCTCAAAAACCCACGGGTCAAAGTGTCATTTGTGATTTTGGTGAGCCGTGGCGTTGCATTTTTGTTTTTTTGCTTGAACTTGGGGCGTTTAGGGCATTGGCCAAATAACCCGAGCTAGAGGTGTTTTGAAGGACGAGTCGATTTTTTGCGTCATTGAATTGCTTATACTGGCTTGAGCGGGATATGATCATCCATGCATGAGACAGGTGCTTTTCCACTCTAGGAGGATAAATGGAGAATATCGATGTCATGGTTTTGCGCTCTTTAAGGGATTGGCGGACCAAGGGACAAAGAGCCTTTTTGGCAACGGTGACCAGAACTTGGGGTTCTTCTCCTCGCCCCATTGGTTCTATCATGGCCATGTGTGAGACGGGTGCCGTGGTGGGGTCGGTCTCTGGCGGGTGCATTGAAGACGACTTGATTGCGCGGTTCACAAGTGCTTATGCCTCTGGCTCGAACCATCAAGCGCAAGTCAAAGAGCCTTTGGACGGTCAACCGCTCAGGCTCAAGTATGGCATCACGGCCGATGAGGCCCATCGTTTCGGGCTGCCTTGTGGTGGAACTTTGGAGCTGGTCATTGAATTCAACCCCAATGCGCAGTTGTTGGATAGCTTGATCGACGACCTAGAGCATGGGCAACTGGTGAGTCGGCAACTTGATTTGATGACCGCTGAAGTGGCGCTCAAGCAAGTCAGCTCCCCAAAGGATTTAGAGATCACAGATGCTCTTTTGATCAACACGTTTGGTCCTGAGTACAGAATGCTCATCATTGGCGCTGGGCAAATGTCAGAGTACTTGGCAACGATGGCCTTGTTCAATGGCTTTTCAGTGACGGTTTGTGATCCCAGAATTGAATACAAAGGATCATGGACCTTAAAAGGAGTTCAGCTGAGCTCTGAGATGCCAGATGATGTGGTGTTGTCTTTCAAGCCCGATCAGAGAAGTTGTGTGATCGCTCTCACGCATGATCCCAAGTTGGATGACCTGGCCTTGCTAGAGGCGCTCAAGAGCCAGGCTTTTTATATAGGTGCCATCGGTTCTCGTAAAAATAATCACTCGCGTCATGAAAGAATGATCGAGCACTTTGACCAATCCAAGGAAAGCCTTCTCAGGCTCAGAGGGCCCATAGGTCTGTACATTGGAAGTAAAACCCCTTCCGAAATCGCTGTCAGCATCATGGCTGAGGTTTTGGCCGTGAAGAACAAGGTGGTTTTGCCAAAAGAGATGGATGTGGCTCAAGCCAAGAGCAACCTATTTTGAGGTTTTATCGCTCAATGTGGCAACAACAATGAAGCGGTTTTGATGCCTAAAAACGTCAAGACCAAAGAGCCCAATAAATGCAAGCCACTTAGCAAAAGAGCTTTCAGGAATTGTTGGGTGACCAAAAACCCCATGACCTCAGCGCTGAAGGTAGAGAACGTGGTCAATGCACCTAAGAATCCCGTGATGAGCATGTTTCGCCAAATGGGTTCGAGGTGGGGAAGTGCTTGAAAAAGACCAATCAAGAGGCCAATCAAATAAGCTCCAAGCCAGTTGACCATCAAGGTGCCAAGAGGGATCGCCAGCATGGGGTTGAGCCACAAACCGACCTGCCAGCGCATGAGTGCACCGATACAAGCCCCAAGACAAATGGCAAACACATCGTACATAAAACTGCTGACCTGTTACTGAACGTCATCAAAAACTTGAGTTTAACGGCAAATGGTGCAGGCCAAGGAATGAAAAGCCCAGTTCATGCATTAAAAAGATAATCGACCATTATCTTTTTTTGATGGGCTTTCTATTAAGCAGGTAAATAAAATCATAATCGCATTCACATGATGTTGGATTATTGAGTAAGAGGGGTATATTCAATGGATTAATTGCCCGATAATCATTTTTTGATTATATTATTATATTGGCTATATAATCATTTCTAAATAACATTTATAAAGGCACTTGAACCATGAGCACTCCATCCATTGCATCTCAACTGGCCAAGCTTAGAAAAGAGAGACAAGCCATCGAGAAAAAAGAAAAGGCCTTGCTCTCCAAAACCAACGACCAAGCTGTGGCGCAAATCAAGGCCATCATGAAAGACAGTGGCTTGTCGGTGGATGATTTGCTGGCTGCCTTGAAGGTGAGCAAGGTTCAAAAAATCAAAAAAGTGTCCGAGCCCAAGGCCAGCACAGGTGTCAAAGCGGGATTCAAAGTGCCCATCAAGTACAGGCACCCGACCCATCAAGGTTTGGAGTGGACTGGGAGAGGAAAAACACCGGTTTGGATCCAAGAGCTCAAAGACAGCGGACAACTTGAGCAAGCTTTGGTGTCTTGAATCGCTAAGTCGCTAAGTCGCTAAGTCGCTTAATCGATAACTGTGCGTTCATTGAGGGTTTGCCATCAAATGGTCAACGTATTGACTCACACCGTCTTGCACATTCGTAAAGTGGTGTTCGCAGCCGCTTTGTCTCAAAAGATGCAAATCTGCTTGTGTGAAACATTGGTATTTACCCACCAAAGAGCTTGGGAATTCAATGTATTCAATCAATCCCTGATCGACCGCACCCTTGAGCGTTAAAGGGGGTTGGGATTGGTGTCGTAGGTGAGCGTTCACCACAGACAGAGCCACATCGTTAAAAGGCTGAGCCCGGCCTGAGCCGAGATTAAAAATACCTGATTTTTCTGGATGGTCAAAGAACCACATTTTGACCGCGACCAAATCTTTGATCCAGATAAAGTCTCTCCTTTGTTCTCCGCTTTCATAGCCACCGTAAGGTCCAAAAAGTTTCACCACCCCACTCTCTTTGAATTGAAAATGTTGGTGGTAGGCCACACTGGCCATGCGGGCTTTGTGCTGTTCGTGCGGTCCGTAGACATTGAAATATCGAAAACCTGCGACTTGGACACTTTGTTGGTCCCATTGTGGTGAGCAGTGACTTCGCACCACCTGGTCGAAGAGCAATTTGGAATAACCGTAGACGTTCAAAGGCCGTTCGTTTTCGGGGGTTTCAGCAAAGGCGTTGCTGCCCCCATAGGTTGCGGCAGAAGATGCATACAAAAGTCGTGTCCCTTGAGACTGCGAGGCCAGCAACAAGTCCCTAGAGGTTTGGTAGTTGTTTTGCATCATGTAATGGCCGTTGTGTTCCATGGTGTCGCTACAGGCGCCTTCGTGAAACACGGCTTCAACTTGCCCAAATCCTTTTTCTGAAAACCGTTGATAAAAGACTTGCTTGTCCAAGTAGTCAGAGATCTTCAAGGAGCTCAAGTTTTTGAATTTTTCTCCTTTGGTCAAATTATCAACAGCGATGATGTCTGTGAAGCCTCGGGCATTGAGTGCTTGAATGATGTTGGAGCCAATGAAGCCGGCTGCGCCTGTCACGATGATTCTCATGCAATTAGTTCCTCAAAACTCAGTGATGCAGTCCCAAATTTACCCACCACAATGCCACCGGCTTTGTTGGCCCACGGCAAGGCTTCGCGAATCGAAAAGCCACAAGCCATGAGGCTTGCTAGTGTCGCAATGACGGTGTCTCCCGCGCCTGTCACGTCAAAGACCTCACGCGCTTGTGCTTTGACGTGGTAGTCGCCTTGCTTATCGAATAGACTCATGCCTTCTTCACTTCGAGTCACCAAGACCGCGTCTAGGCTGAGGGCTTGTCTGAGGTTTTGGGCTTTGGCTTGGAGCTCCTCTTCGCTGCGCCACACGCCTACCACTTCTTGCATTTCGCTTTTGTTGGGTGTGATGACGCTCGCGCCCTTGTATTTAGAGTAATCCGTGCCTTTGGGGTCGACCAAAATAGGGCATTTCGCAAGCGTTGCTTGCTCGATCATGTCTTTCACGTGGGCAAGACCCCCTTTGCCATAATCGGAGAACAACACAGCTTGATGGGTCTTGACCAGTTGAGCAAAGCGTTCGGTTTGAGAGGCCAATATCTCCTTTTGAGGCTTGGCCTCAAAGTCGGCTCTCAAGAGTTGTTGTTGACGCCCAATGATTCTGAGTTTGACCGTGGTTTTAAGGTCCGCATCTCTACCCAAAAAGGGCTCGATACCGGTGTTCAACAAAATCGCTTCCAATTTCTGACTGGCCTCATCTTCTCCCACGACACTCAAGAGAGAGGCTTTGGCCCCTAGGCTAAAGACATTGAAGGCCACATTGGCGCTGCCCCCCAGTCGATCCTCTTCGCGTTGAATTCGAACCACCGGTACGGGTGCTTCAGGGCTGATGCGTTCAACGTCTCCATACCAGTATCGATCCAGCATGACATCGCCCACCACCAGAACGCGAGCCTTAGAAAATGTTGGATGATCAATGGTTTTCATAATTCTTCCACTCTAAGATTGGGATAACTGTCCCAGGCTTGACACCCAGGACATTGCCAAAAATGTTTTTGAGCTTCAAATCCGCAAGCGGCGCACCGATAGCGCTTGAGAGGTGCCGTGGCCCTGAGCAAGGCTTTGCCAAGTGATGCGCGATGTTCTTCGTGTTCAATTCTCTCATGCTCAAGCCACCAAGAGGCCACCAAAAGAGAGGGGTCCCTTTGCAGGTGTTGACTCAAGAGGTTTTGAGCCTCGATGGGGGAGGGTTGAAGTCCAGCCAAAGCTTTAAGAACATCAACGGAGGCATGCATGTCATAGGCCTCTTTCAACAAGGCTTGGACCTCCTCTTGTTGACCTAAAGCCAAGGACCAAGCGACCATCTCTTCACAAACAAGTGGCAAGGCTTGGGGGAGTTGAGAAACAAGTGCCAATAAAGTTGTCAAAGCTTCTTGGGTGTTGCCAAGTTGATGCTCCAGTTGAGCCAAGGCAATGCTCGCCCTGGCACTTTGCGGAGCCATCAAAATAGCTTTTCCAAGCAAAGTCTTGACTTGATTTGCTTGGATGGACTCTAGCTTTTGTGCAGAGCTCAACAGTTGATCGACTTGTTCGCACAAATAATGTGCTTGCCTGGTTTTGAATTCGCCAAGTCCGGCGTGATCGAGTTCTTGGGCCATTTGTTGGGCTTGTTGCCAGTCACGGGTGCGCTCAAAGATGCTCAGCAAAGCCAGTTGAGCTTGGACTTCAAAGGGCGTTTGTAGAAGCTTTCTGTAGCTTTCTTCTGCGCGGTCCAACAAGCCGGCTTTGAGGTAATCCATGGCCAAAGCCAATTGAGCCCGTTGGTGCTCCTTAGGCGACAAGTCATCTCTTGCCAGCAAATGTTGATGAACTCGAACGGATCTCTCAAATTCCCCGCGTCGACGAAATAAGCTGCCCAGCGCAAAATGCAGCTCTGAGGTGTCCGGGTCTTGCTGGACCGCTTGGATGAACGCATCGATGGCTTGATCTTGTTGTTCATTCAAAAGATAGTTCAAGCCTTTGAAATAGGCCTTTGGATTTTGACGGTTTTCAAACCGAAGTTGCCTCAGATCCATTCTCGAGGCTAGCCACCCCAACACAAATGCCAAGGGCAATCCTAGCAAGATCCAACCCAGGTCAAACTCCATGAGGCGCTCCTGTTGGAGAGCCAGGATCGCTCGGGCGAGGGTAAAGTTTTGCGCTTGAAGTGGTTTCGCTCAAAGGCGCAAGAAGCGGCGCTTTGGCGTGCTGGCTTGAATGTTGATGTGTTGCATGAACATCTTGTATGTTCTTGAGCGCTTTTCGGTGTCGCCACCATTTTGGCAGCATGCCTAAAACTCCTGTGATCAGACCCAACGTGAACACGCCCAAGACCATCAGCACAAGTGGCCCCGTCCATTGGGTGCCAAAAAAGAAATGCAAGGTGACATCCCCTGGATTGTTCAAGGCAAAGGCAAAGAGAGTAAAAAATATGGCCACTTTGAGGGACCATTGAAAGAGTTGAAGGATCTTTTTCACGTCACGCACTCCTGCTTCATCTAAAACCATTCTAAATGGACAATGAACGCCAAAAGGCGACCCATGAAGAAAATAGCGGTAACGGCAATTTAGGAAAAGATCAGCGCTTATTTTTTGGGCGAATGATCCACAGCCTCGCGCAGTGCTTTGCCTGGTTTGAAGTGTGGCACACGCTTTTCAGGGATTGAGACACTCTCTCCTGATCGAGGGTTGCGTCCGATACGAGGGGCACGGCGGTTGATGGTGAAGGTGCCAAAGCCACGCAATTCAATTCGGTGACCTTTGATCAAGGCCTCGCTCATGGCATCAAGCAAAGTCTTGACCGCGGACTCTGCGTCGGTATGGGTGAGTTGCGAGAATTTTGAAGCCAACTCGCTGACCAAATCACTGCGCGTCATGATGATTGTGTAAGCGAATTGAAAAAGAGCCCGCAGACACCCAGGGCTTTGCAGATGTCACCTTTGAAGGGGTGCAATGAAGTCTTGGATGTCATAAGGGCTCTTGTTTCGATCAACGTTTAATTGTTGTCCAACTTGGCTCTGAGCAAAGCACCCAAGCTTGTTGTTCCAGCGTTTTCTTTGCTAGATTGTTGAGTGAGGGTGGCCATGGCTTCTTGCTGGTCAGCTGCATCTTTGGCTTTGATGGAGAGCTGAATGTTGCGAGTTTTTCTGTCCACATTGACAACAACGGCCGTGACTTCATCGCCTTCTTTGAGCACGCTTCGCGCATCTTCAATGCGTTCACGTGAAATCTCACTGACTCTCAAGTAGCCCATGATGTCTTCGCCGAGTTCGATTTCAGCACCTTTAGCGTCAACCGTTTTCACCTTACCCGTGACGGTTTGGCCTTTGTCATTGACGGACACAAAAGCGGTGAAAGGATCTGCATCGAGCTGTTTGATGCCAAGGGAGATGCGCTCGCGCTCAACATCCACTGCCAACACCACGGCCTCAACTTCTTGACCCTTCTTGTAATTTCTAACCGCGACTTCGCCGGTTTCGTTCCAAGACAAGTCGGAGAGGTGAACCAATCCATCGATGCCAGCGGCCAAGCCCACGAACACACCAAAATCAGTGATGGACTTGATGGGACCCTTGACCTTGTCGCCACGCTTGGTCAACTCAGCAAATTCTTGCCAAGGGTTGGCCTTGCATTGCTTCATGCCCAAAGAAATGCGACGCTTGTCTTCATCAATCTCAAGGACCATCACCTCAACTTCGTCGCCTAAAGCCACGATCTTGTTGGGCGCAACGTTTTTATTGGTCCAGTCCATTTCAGAGACGTGCACCAATCCTTCAATGCCTGGCTCGAGTTCAACAAAGGCACCGTAATCAGCAATGTTGGTGATTTTGCCAAACATGCGTGTGCTTTGTGGGTAGCGGCGGCCAACACCCATCCATGGATCGTCGCCCATTTGTTTCAAGCCCAAAGATACACGGTTCTTGTCGGTGTCGAACTTCAAAATCTTAGCGGTGATCTCTTGTCCAGCTTGGACCACTTCGCTTGGATGGCGAACACGTCTCCAAGCCATATCGGTGATGTGCAGCAAACCATCAATGCCACCCAAGTCAACGAAGGCACCATATTCCGTGATGTTTTTCACCACACCATGCACCACAGAACCCTCTCTGAGAGTTTCCATGAGTTTTGCGCGCTCTTCGCCCATGGAGGCTTCAACCACAGCGCGGCGACTCAAGACGACGTTGTTGCGTTTTCTGTCCAATTTGATGACCTTGAACTCCATCGTCTTGTTCTCATACGGAGACAAGTCCTTGATGGGGCGTGTGTCAATCAAGGAGCCTGGTAAGAAGGCGCGGATGCCGTTGACCAACACGGTCAAGCCACCTTTGACTTTGCCACTGGTCGCACCCGTCACAAATTCGCCGGACTCGAGAGCTTTTTCTAGGGACAGCCATGAAGCCAAACGCTTGGCAATGTCACGGCTGAGAATGGTGTCACCGTAGCCATTTTCTACGCTACCGATTGCAACAGAGACAAAGTCTCCAGCTTGGACTTCAATTTCACCTTGATCGTTTTTGAATTCTTCAATTGGCACATAGGCCTCGGACTTTAAGCCCGCATTGACCACCACGTGGTTGTGTTCGACACGAATGACTTCAGCGGTGATGACTTCACCAGTGCGCATTTCAGAGCGTTTGAGGGATTCTTCAAACAGGGCTGCAAAAGATTCTGACATTGATAACTTCCTTGGAACTCAAGCAAAGACAAGACATCTATGCAGACCCAAGGGGACTGCAAACATATTCAAGTCGGATGGATCGAGTTTGAATTGCGGTAAACCGCGGGTTAAATTTTAAAAATCCGATTCACCAATGTGCATGCTGCACGACAAGGGGTCAATCGGTCCGAACCCATCGCTTGAACGTTCAAGCGATGTTTTTGCTTTGCCACCAGTTCAAGACCCAATCGACAGATTGTTCAATCGATAAGTCAGAGTTGTCCAATAGCAAGGCATCTGCTGCGGGTTTCAAGGGCGCGACCAAGCGAGTCATGTCTCGCTCATCTCGAGCCTTCAAATCTTCATACAGGGTGTCGATGTTAGCAGTAATTCCCATAGAAATCAATTGCTTATGTCTTCTTTTTGCACGCGTCATGGCGTCTGCAGTCAGGTAGATCTTTAACTTTGAGCCAGGAAAGATGACGCTTGCCATGTCCCGTCCATCAGCGACCAAGCCAGGTAGGCACTTGAAACTGCGCTGTAAATCGATCAATGCGGCTCTTAGCAAGGGCATGGCCGATACTTTTGAAGCATTCATTCCCACCTCTTCACTTCGAATGAGTTGACTGATTTCTCTTTCATCGATAAAGATCGATGAACCTTCAAAACGAAGTGAGAGCTTACTAACCAAGTCGACGATGGCGCTTTCTTGGGTCAATGTCAGTTCGATGCCGTGTTCAGTGGCCAAAAAAGCGCTGAGTCTGTAAAGTGCACCAGAGTCCAAGTAATGAAAGCCCAAACGTTCAGCTACCTTTGAGGCCAGGGTGCCTTTGCCAGAGGCCGTGGGGCCGTCAATGCAAATGACGGGGATGACGTCGCCTTGGGTCTGAACCAAGCTGAACAGGGTTTCAAAATAATTGGGAAAAGTCTTGCCCACGCACCTAGGGTCTTCGATGCGAATGGTCTTGGCGTTGGGGTTGAACGCGGCCAGAGAAAAGCACATGGCCATTCGGTGGTCATCGTAGGTATGGACACTGGCAGCGCGCCATTGCGAGGCCTGGATGGGTTGGATGCGAAGCCAGTCGGGTCCTTCTTCAACCGCAGCGCCTAATTTTCGGCACTCCTTGGCCATGGCGCTGATGCGGTCGGTTTCTTTCACGCGCCAACTGCCGATGTTTCTCAGATGGGTCTCTCCCTTGGCAAACAAAGCCATCATGACCAAAGTCATGGCTGCATCTGGGATGTGGTTGCAATCCAAGTCGATGCCTAGCAGCTGTCTTTGGTTGGCTTTGATTTCCAGGTGTTGGGGACCCATGGTGATTTGTGCGCCCATGAGCCTTGCCGCTTCCACAAAACGGATGTCGCCTTGTATAGAGTGCGCTCCAATGCCTTGGATCTTGAGCACCTCTGTGCCTTCAGACAAGGCGGCGGCTGCGATGAAATAGCTGGCCGATGAGGCATCGGACTCAATGTGAATTGCACCTGGAGAGATGTATTTGGAGCCCTTGGTGATGGTGAACGTGCGCCACTCATCTCGCTCGACCTGAACGCCAAATTGAGCCAATAAATTGAGGGTGATTTCGATGTAGGGTTTGGAGATCAACTCACCCACAACCTCAATGTGAATGTCCGAGTCCTGGCTGACCAGGGGAAGGGCCAACAGCAAAGCCGTCAAAAATTGACTTGAAACGTCTCCCCTGACCTTGATGGGGCCGTTGATCTTGATGTTTGATCTTTGCAGCCTCAGAGGAGGAAATCCAGGTTCTTGCAAGTACTCAATGCGCGCTCCTATTTGCTCCAACGCCGAGACCAGGTCTTTGATGGGTCGCTCATACATGCGTTGCACGCCTGTCATGCTCACATTGGCACCAAGCAATGACAAAGCTGCACACAAGGGCCGCATGGCAGTTCCTGCATTGCCCAAGAACAAAGTGAGCTCAGCGGTATTTTTGAGGGAACCTCCAAGACCTGTGATGCACACGCTGTGTTGCTCTTTGATCAAATGACACCCCAGTTGCTCCAATGCATTGAGCATGACTTGCGTGTCATCGGAGTCCAACAAATCGTGGACCCAAGTTTGCCCTTCGCTCAAGGCTGCCAAAAGAAGAACTCGGTTGGAGATGCTTTTGGAGCCTGGTAAAGCGACGCTGCCGCTGGCAGACTTCAGTGGGGGTAGATCAAGGTAAGGTTGAGAGAACATGAAAGCTCAAGGGGTGATCATGAGGGCCGTACAAGTAGGGGGCTAATTTTTGGAGCCCGTGGGCGTCCAATTTTTTCTGACGGTGCTGGCTGTTTCAATGAGCTTTTCAACTTCTTTGGGGTCGTTGCTCTTGAGGGCCTGCTCAAAATCAGCAATGGCCTGTTTGAACAAAGACAGTTGATCCAAGATCTCATGTTGATTGGAAAAAAAGATATCCAACCATACAGATGGAGCACTGGCAGCAATTCTTGAAAAATCTCTAAAGCCTGGCCCAGCTAAAGAGAGAAACAAGTCCTTTTGCTCTTGATTCGCGATAGCGTTGACCGCGGCAAATGCAATCAAGTGGGGGAGGTGACTCATGGCGGCCAAGGCTTGATCGTGCGCATGGGCAGACATGATGCTGACGGTTGATCCAAGGGCTTGCCAGGTTTGCTTTGCCAGATCAACTTTGCTTGCATCGCTTTCAGATGTGGGTGTGAGGATGGCTTGGTGGTGATCAAACAAAGTCGCCTCTGCGTGCTCAACGCCATGACGCTCTTTGCCAGCGATGGGGTGAGCTGGCACGAAACAGTCAAAGCGATCGTGCAGGGCTCTTTGTGCTGCAAGGGTGATTTGGGTTTTGGTGGAGCCCACGTCCATGACCAAGGCCTCAGCACTGAGGTTTTCTCGAACGCTAACAAGGCAGGCTTCTATGGCATTGACGGGAACGGCAACAAGCACCAAATCCGCTCCTTGAACAGCGTCTTGAATGCTAGAGGCTGACTCGTCAATGACGTTCAAGGACAGTGCTTTTTCTCGACTGCTCGAGGACGCACTGAATCCACTCACCCGATCAACGGCTTGAGCGCGTTTGAGGGCCAGCGCAAAGGAGCCACCAATGAGTCCGCAGCCTATCAGTGCAAGTTTCTTAAAGTGCATGGCAGCTCACTCACCAACTGGGTAGGAGCCCAGAACCTTGTAATAAGCGCACAGGCTCTTCAACTCTTCCAAGGCCTTGCCCACGTTGGCATCGGTGATGTGGCCTTGCAGATCAATGTAGAAGAAATACTCCCATTGCCCCGATTTAGCCGGTCTTGATTCAAAGCGGGTCATGGACACACCATTGTTTTTCAGGGGTACCAATAAATCATGAACCGCACCCGGACGGTTGGGCACGGAGACCACCAACGAGGTGCAATCTCGCCCCGAGGCTGGGGGTGTGGCCAGTGTTTGAGGCAGGCAAATGATGGCAAAGCGAGTTTTGTTGATCGCTTCATCTTGTATGGCATGCGCCACAATGTTCAAGCCAAATTGTCTCGCGGCCCTCTCACCAGCCAAAGCGGCCCATTGGGGATGGGTGGCAGCCAAACGAGCCCCTTCGGCATTGCTGCTCACCGCGCGACGCTCAACATTGGGCATGTGCTTGGAGAGCCAGGATTGGCATTGACCCAAGGCCTGTGGATGGGCCATCACGACTTGAATGTCTTGCAGTGAATCTTTGAGGCACATGAGATTGTGTTTGACCAACAAGCTCACTTCGCCAATGACGTGAACAGGTGAGCGCAAAAAGAGATCCAAGGATCTGGCCACCACGCCTTCTGATGTGTTTTCCATCCCAACGACACCAAACTGTGTTGTGCCAGCAGCTGTTGCGTGAAAGACTTCATCAAAGTTTTGAAAGTAGTCAAGCTGGCATGAGCTTCCAAAAAATTCAATGGCTGCTTCTTCGGTGAAAGTGCCTTGAGGCCCCAAAACGGCGACCCTTTGTGGGGCTTCAAGAGCCAAACAAGAAGACATGATTTCTTGCCAGATATGGCCGACGTGGGCGCTTAAAAGGGGGCCTGCATTAGCAGATTTTATTTTTTCGATGACTTGCGCGACGCGATCGGGTCTAAAAAAGGGACTGCCTTCCTCTCGTTTGATCTCGCCAACCTGGAGTGCAACTTTGGCCCTTGCATTCAAAAGGTCGAGCAGCTGTTGATCGATTTGATCAATCTCGTGTCTGAGTTTGGCGAGTTCTTCAGATTGAATGGGATTGATCATGTTGGTGTTTTATTTTTGATGAAAGAGTAATTGGATCGTTCAAAGGACATGGGGGCTCATGAGGCTTATGAGCTTGGGTTTAAGCCTCATGGGCTTCAAAATCTTTTAAAAAAGCAACCAAAGCTTGAACCCCTTCAATGGGCATGGCGTTGTAAATGCTCGCCCTCATGCCGCCAACTGATTTGTGCCCTTTGAGTTGAAGGAGTCCTCTTTCATGGGCCTGCTTTAAAAAAATGGCATCTTTTGCAGGGTCTGCTAAAAAGAACGGCACATTCATCCATGACCTTGATGGCAAAGACACTGGGTTGGAGAAAAAGGAGGAGGCGTCAATGGCTTCGTACAACAGCCGGGCCTTCTCTTGGTTTCTCCTTTGCATGGCCAAGACGCCTCGAAGAGAGCCCTCTTGTTGTGTCAAAAGCCATTCAAACATCAAGCCTGCCATGTAGATGCTGTAAGTTGGAGGCGTGTTGTACATGCTCGAGTTTTTAGCAACCGTGGCGTATTCAAATGCGCTGGGGCAAATCGGCAAGGCTTGCTCCAGCAAGTCTTCACGCACCACCACAATGGTCAGGCCCGCAGGTCCAATGTTCTTTTGCGCTCCAGCAAAGGCCAAACCCACACGGTGCCAGTCAACGGGTTGAGAGAGCACATGGGATGAAAAGTCAATCACCAAGGGCGCATCGCTGCCCAGGGATTTTAAATCGGGCAATGCATGGCACTCTACGCCATGAATGGTTTCATTGGTGCAAATGTGCAGGTAATGGGCCTTGGGGTTCACGTCCCAAGTGCTTGGGTGCGGAAAATCACGAAACCCATTGGGTTCAGAGGAGGCGGCAATGCGGGGGGAGCAATAGCGCATGGCCTCTTTGAATGACTTCTGACTCCAGCTGCCACTGAGCACAAAATCTACATCTAGGCCGCGACTTAAATTAAGCGGCACAATCGCGTTTTCTGCAAGACCGCCACCTTGCATAAATAAAATCTTGAACGCTGGAGGGACGTTCAAAAGAGTTCTAAAGTTGCTTTCAGCTTGCTCATAAATAGAGATGAACTCTTTGCCACGATGGCTCATCTCCATCACCCCCATGCCACAGCCGTGCCAATCGCTCATTTCTTTAGCGGCACGCTCTAGCACCTCTAAGGGAATGGTGGCAGGTCCTGCTGAAAAGTTATAGGGACGCATCATGTTCATACCATTTTAAAGCGAATGCAGCGCATCATTGGGTGACTTGCAACCAGGCTTGGAAGATTTAAAACGAGGGAGCGCAACATTCACTCAAGCGTGGGGAGTTGATTTTAAAATTCAAATGGGGTCGCTAGGCTCTTGGTTGTTGGAGGCATCCGACTGCAGCTCATCACCTTCGGCTTCTTCAGAGGCGATGACGGCATCGTTTTCAACGATTCTTTTAAGCCCGCTCAATTGAGAGCCTTCGTCCAAGGCAATCAACTTGACTCCCTGCGTGGCGCGACCAAGCTCTCTGATTTCAGAAACGCGTGTTCTCACAATGACGCCGCGATCGGTGATCATCATGATCTCCTCTTCTGGCAAGACCAGTGTGGCTGCAACCACTTTGCCATTGCGCTCGGACTGTTGAATCGCAATCATGCCTTTGGTGCCACGGCCGTGTCTGGTGTATTCTGCAATGGATGTGCGTTTACCGAACCCATTTTCAGTGGCGGTGAGCACGCTTTGCGTTTCGTCTCCAGCGACCAGCATGGCAATCACACTTTGCCCGTCTTCAAGCATCATCCCGCGCACGCCTCTGGCATTTCGGCCCATGGGGCGAACATCATTTTCATCAAACCGCACGGCCTTGCCCCCGTCGCTAAAGAGCATGACATCGTGGTGTCCATTGGTGAGTGTTGCGCCGATCAAAAAGTCTCCTGCATCCAAGTCCACTGCAATGATGCCGGCTTTTCTTGGGTTGCTGAACTCATCGAGTGCCGTCTTTTTGACCGTTCCTTTGGAGGTGGCCATGAACACGAAATGGTCTGCAGGAAAGGTTCGCATGGCGCTTGTCAAAGGTAAAACGACATTGATTTTTTCATCGTCTTGAAGAGGGAACATGTTGACAATGGGGCGACCTCTAGATCCCCTGGAGCCCACTGGAACTTCCCAGACCTTCAGCCAATACAACCGACCTTTGTTGGAGAAACACAAAATGTAGTCATGCGTGTTGGCAATGAAGAGTTGGTCAATCCAATCGTCATCTTTGGTGGTGGTCGCTTGCTTGCCTCGTCCGCCTCTTTTTTGTGCGCTGTACTCTGACAAGGGTTGGCTCTTGAAGTAGCCGTTGTGCGAAAGGGTCACAACCATGTCATTGGGCGTGATCAAATCTTCAGTTCCAAGGTCTTGCGCATTGAGCTCGATGACGCTTCTTCTGGCGCCCAGTTTGGTTTGTCCAAACTCCAGTTTCACTGCAGTGAGCTCTTCTGAAATGATGTTGGACACCCGCTGAGGCTTGAGTAAGATATCGACAAAGTCATCGATCTCGGCCATCACTTCTTTGTATTCGTTGACAATTTTGTCTTGCTCTAGGCCAGTGAGGCGTTGTAGGCGCATTTGCAATATCTCTTGCGCCTGTGTCTCGCTCAAACGGTAAAGTCCATCTGCGCCCATGCCAAATTGCGCTTCTAGACCATCGGGCCTGTAATCTTGCGGGTTCACCGCCTCACCATCAAGGCGAGCACGCGTGAGCATTTCCCGCACCAATTGACTGTCCCAGGCCAAGGTCATCAATTCGGCTTTGGCAACGGGTGGGGTTGGTGCTTGTCGGATGATTCTGATGAATTCATCAATATTGGCCAAGGCGACAGCCAATCCTTCAAGGACGTGGCCTCTTTCGCGGGCTTTGCGAAGGTTATAAACGGTGCGCCGAGTCACCACCTCTCGGCGGTGCTGCAGGAATATATCGATGAGTTGCTTTAAGTTGCAAAGCCTGGGTTGACCGTCCACCAAGGCCACCATGTTGATGCCAAAAGTGTCTTGCAGTTGTGTTTGCTTGTAGAGGTTGTTTAAAACCACCTCAGGCACTTCACGCGATTTGAGCTCAATGACCAAGCGCATGCCCGACTTGTCTGATTCGTCTTGGATATGGCTGATGCCTTCAATTTTCTTTTCATGCACCAACTCAGCCATGCGCTCTTGAAGCGTCTTTTTGTTGACTTGATAAGGCAACTCGTCAACGATGATGGCTTGGCGTTGACCTTTGTCAATGTCTTCAAAATGGCATTTCGCCCGCATGACCACACGACCTCTGCCGGTGCGGTAGCCGTCCTTGACGCCATTGATACCGTAAATGATACCTGCCGTAGGAAAATCTGGCGCAGGCACAATGCCCATCAGGTCGTCGATGCTTGCATCTGGATTTTTTAAAAGATACAAGCACGCATCAATGATTTCATTGAGGTTGTGAGGCGGAATGTTGGTGGCCATGCCCACTGCAATCCCCGCTGATCCATTGACCAAAAGATTTGGAATTCGGCTAGGAAGAACAAGGGGCTCCTTTTCGGAGCCGTCGTAATTGGGTCCAAAATCAACGGTCTCTTTGTCGATGTCGGCAAGCATTTCATGTGCGATTTTGGACAGCCTGATTTCGGTGTATCGCATGGCTGCTGCATTGTCACCGTCGACAGAACCGAAGTTACCTTGTCCGTCAACCAGCATGTGTCTTAAGGAGAAGTCTTGCGCCATTCGAACGATGGTGTCGTAGACGGCACTGTCGCCGTGAGGATGGTATTTACCAATCACGTCACCCACGATACGGGCAGATTTTTTATAAGCTCTGTTCCAGTCGTTGTTGAGCTCATGCATCGCAAAAAGAACTCTTCGGTGCACGGGTTTTAATCCGTCTCTAGCGTCTGGAAGTGCTCGTCCGACGATCACGCTCATGGCGTAATCGAGGTAGCTACGGCGCATTTCCTCTTCGAGGCTGATGGGCAAAGTTTCTTTAGCGAACTGGGTCATTGAATTTGGCCAATCTTCATACAAACTTCATATTTTAGAGCTCTTCATAGCGCCATTGCTGTGTATCTTTAAAGCAACAGCGCTCGTGCTGTCGATCAATTGACTTCCAAGTAAGTCGATGCTTTTCGATTCGAGCGCATCAGTGTGGCACAATTAGGTCACTGGGGAAGCTGTATGTAGCCCTTATTTCGCAGTTTGACTGTATATGTTTCGTTCCAAGAGGAAAATATGAAGAAATTCACTCGATTCGCATTCGCACTTTCAGCTGTTTTATTGTCAAATATTGCAAGTGCACAATCCATTGACAACTGGCGCTCAGCCAACGGTGATACTTGGAAAAACAGCACAGGTTTGTGCTACAGAGACAGCAACTGGACACCTGCCACTGCAGCGCCTGATTGTGATGGCGCCATCAAGCCAGCCCCAGCACCTGCTCCTGTTGCCGCACCAGCTCCAGCGCCTGCACCCAAAGCCGCTCCAGCACCAGCACCCGTAGCGGCTGCGCCTGCTCCAGCTGCCGCTTCTAAAGTGACCTATGCTGCGGACACCTTCTTTAATTTCGACAAAGCTGTTTTAAAGCCTGAAGGCAAGGCCAAGTTGGATGATTTGGTCAGCAAAATCAAGTCGATCAATTTAGAGGTGATCATTGCTGTAGGTCACACAGATTCCGTAGGATCTGATGCTTACAACCAAAAATTGTCAGTTCGCCGCTCTGAGGCTGTCAAAGCTTACTTGGTGAGCAAAGGCATTGAGAAAAACCGTGTTTACACTGAAGGCAAGGGAGAAAAACAACCCGTTGCTGATAACAAGACCGCTCAAGGTCGCGCCAAAAACAGACGCGTTGAGTTGGAAGTTGTTGGAACACGTGCCAACTGATTCAAGCTTACTCTGAATAAAAAACCCCGCTTTGGCGGGGTTTTTTATTAGGGCCTAGCCATTTCAATTTGGCGAGACAAGATGTTTGAAGGACAATGTCCTATCAAAGAATCTTTTTGTTCTGTTGTGGTGTTATGGTGTCATTGAATTGGGGCGTTTTGTATGGCTAAGCTGGATAATGTGGATCCCTCGGAGTTGAGTAAATTTTCTGATTTGGCCCACCGTTGGTGGGATCCGCAAAGCGAATTCAGGCCCTTGCATGAAATCAACCCCTTGCGCCTTGCTTGGATTTCTGAGTGCTCTCCTTTGTCTGGTCTCAAAGTTCTAGATGTGGGGTGTGGTGGCGGTATCTTGACGGAGGCCATGGCTTTGAGTGCCTTGAGCGTCAAAGGCATTGACCTAGCGACCAAGTCTTTGAAGGTTGCTCAACTGCACGCGCTAGAGTCTGGCTTACAAAATGTTCAATACCAAGAGGTGAGTGTTGAGGCCTTGGCGCAAAGTGAAGCAGGTCAATACGATGTCGTCACCTGTATGGAAATGCTTGAACATGTGCCGGATTATGCGTCTGTGGTGAAAGCCTGCAGTCAATTGGTCAAGCCGGGTGGATACGTTTACTTTTCGACCCTGAACCGTACGCCCAAATCATTTTTGTTTGCCATTTTGGGTGCCGAATATATTTTGAACATTTTGCCCAAAGGCACGCATGAATATGCCAAGTTCATCAAACCCAGTGAACTTGCCAAGGCTCAGAGAGAGAATGGTTTGCAAGAGATGGACATCAAAGGTCTGAGTTACAACCCCTTGACTCGACGTTACTGGGTCAACCAAGATGTGGGTGTGAACTATTGGGTTGCTACGCAACGAGTTCAAGGGTGATGAACATGCCCATGACGCTTAAAACGCCTAAAGCTGTGCTTTTTGATTTGGATGGGACCTTGGTGGATTCTTCATTGGATTTGGGTGCAGCGGTCGATGTCATGAGAGAAAAAAGAGGCTTGAGTCCGCTAGGAGCTGAGCATTACCGTGAAGTGTGTGGTGCGGGTGCGCGAGGTTTATTGAGGTTGGCATTTGATATGTCGCCAGATCATGATCTCTATGACTCAATGAAGCATGAATTCTTTGATCTCTACCAGTCCAAATTGACTGAGCAAACGGACTTTTTTACAGACATTCCCGAGCTGTTGACGGCCCTGATGGACAAGGGGCTGCACTGGGGCGTCGTGACCAACAAAATGGAACGATTTACAACGCCTTTGACGAAAAATTATCCTTTGTTCGGTCTCTCTAAAGCGGTGGTTTCTGGAGACACCACGCCCCATTCAAAGCCACACCCTGAGCCCTTGTTGGAGGCGGCTAGGCGCATGGGCATCAGTCCTCTAGAGTGTTGGTACGTGGGAGACGATCACCGAGACATGCTTGCTGCCAAAGCGGCTGGAATGGTTGGGGTTGCGGCGCTGTACGGTTACATTGGCGGTGGTGAGCCCATTGAGTCTTGGGGTGCTGATTTGCACATCAACAGACCATTAGAGCTGTTAAATTATCTCTAAATGTACTAAGATAGGGTTTCTGGGGCTGCACTGGTTTCGACATGGGTTCGGACGCGGCGCAGGGCATGTCGAGGTTCTGTCACCTCGTTAATCAGCAGAAAAAAACTTAACTGCAAACGACGAACGTTTCGCACTCGCCGCTTAATCCGGTGAGCCTTGCAACAGTTGGCCGATAGGCTGGGCAAGGGGGCGTAAAAACCTCCAGGCTGCAAGGTAATCAATATGGGCTGGCATCACTTCGTGTACCTTGGAGTGGTGTGAGATTCAAGGGTACTGGCTTGACACAGAGAATGCCTTTGTTCGCTGTTTTGAGTGAGATTCAAATCAATTGGCTAAACATGTAGAACTGTTCGAAAAAGACTTATGGACGGGGGTTCAAATCCCCCCAGCTCCACCATCTGCAACGACAAGGACCGCTAAGGATCACTTCTTAGCGGTCTTTTTCACTTGTAAATCAAATGCTTGTAGAAAAGTAAGCGATAAAGAGGGCCAATCGTAGGCTTACCAAAAATGTGAACACGTAGATAATAGAGACTTCAGCCTACGCAAAACATCAGATTAAAAGAAGAAATCCATTGAGGGTCGACAGCAATCCGAGCAGGCCCAAAATACTTCCAGCAACAAAGAGCCATGGTAATGAACCTAAAATCGACACTGAGAGCAAAACAATAGCGATTTGGAGCATACCTTCTGCATAGTCAAACCATGGGTCTTGACGCATCGCGTGATCACGCGTTTTCTCATGTTCCTTTGCACGGTTGAGAAGCTCTTTTTTACCTTCTTGGGTATCCGGCTCAGACTCATAACGATCGATAGTTTTTTTATAGTCATCAATCTTTTTCTGAAAAATTTCTTTTGTGGACGCCGGCATTGCCTGATCACGAACTAACTGCAACTCTAGGTCGGTCACAGCTATCTTAAGAGAAGTTTGCCGTATGCTTTTTGCTTGAAAAAAAGCATATGCGTTGGCCGCAAGAATATTTTCGTGGGTCGCTTCCTTCGTTGCGTTCGAACCGCCCAAACTGGCAATGGCCAAAACCATAGCCAAAAAAGAGATCGTCAGTGCGATTTTGTTCTTACTTTTGTCAGAACCATGATGTTCAATCAACTCGGACGTTTCGTGAGCTTCCATCACCCCTCCTTTTTTCGATTTAAAATTTTGTAAACAGTAAATTATAATGGGTCTCTCTGTCGCATGAAACAAATCCTCTCGATACCTCCGAACAAGGACAGGGAGGTACCACACTAAAGTTCTAACACAAAGCCTTGAGACTGGAGTCCCCACGGGCAGTGCCGCCTTTGGCTTTGGGGGCTGATTTTTTGACCTGATTGAGTTGGGCTTTGGTCAAAGCCCCCTCATCTGACTCGTATTGAGGCAGGAACTTGGTGGCCAACTCATGCAGCGCTAGGTGAATCACTTGCGTTTCGTCAACACCCAATACATCAGCCAGACGTTTGGTTGTTGTGCGGGTCAAGCCAGTTGCGCTGTCTTGCGGGCGATAACGAAAGGCGATCTGGGCTGCAGCAGCTTTCACTTCTGGCTCCTTTGAAGTTAGATAGTTTAAAGATATTAGAAGAGCGGGGTGTTGTCAACAGGGTAGGGGGAGTCCGCCAGGGAGGGATGTTGTGATGAGAGAACTGAAGATATCGCCAAAGTTTTTTGATCTGTTCATCATTTAATGTCCCGTCGTTCGCAAATCGTTGGAACTGATTCACTTTGAAATGGCTGTTTCCATCGAGGGTACAAAAAGGGGGATTTTTTGAGACAACGGAGTTTTTAAAATCATGTTCTCCAATTCTTAGATGCAAGGAATCCTACAAGTCATCCGTCAATGTCCATTGTCGACAGCTCATGCGGCCACTCAAGGCATTAGGGCGTCCCCCCACTGGCCTTGGAGACGTAGCGGGCCAAGGCCTCGATTTGACTGTCGGACAGATGAGCCCCGAAGGAGGGCATGCTGCCAAGACCGTTGCGCAGCGCCTTGGCTACTCGTTCGGCGCTGGGCTTGATTTCGTCCAGCACGGGGCCTACCGCACCTTCTGATCCCGCATCATTGAGCGTATGGCAAATAGCGCAGGAGGGAACTGCTTTGAGGAAAAGTGACTTCCCAGCCATGTAAGTGGGATCGTTGGACTGCGCTTGAGCCAAGGAGGCTAAGCATAGCAGGGTGTAGAGCGTTAACTTAAGCGACACGGGGCGAAACAACTTCAATCTCATGTCACCGTTACCTTCACGGCATGGTCGGCCCAACTGGTGTTGTTGTAGCCGCTGACGTTTTCGCCTCTAGTTTCGGGTTGCACATGACCTGCGGAATCGGTCGCGCGGCTTGCAAGCATGTAGTTGCCGGCAGGCAGTCGCGCAGACAGCACGAACTGACGCCAGGCGTATTTGCCCATGTCTGGCCCCACCAGGCGCGCCTCGCGCCAGCTTTTACCGCCATCGATAGAAACCTCAACTTTTTTGACGGCATTCAATCCGCCAAAGGCAACGCCCTGAATTTGCATCAGGCCGGCTGCCGTTGCGCCTCCTTCCCCGTTGGGAGAATTGATCCAAGACTTCACGGTCATCTCCTGCACTGAAGGCTGTGCTGGGTCGGCCTTGGCGCCAGGCGGCGTGATCCGGTAGCCGTGAGACATGATCCGCGCATCGCTTTCCGCGCTGGTGAAGGCAAGTTGCTTGATGTACTTGATGTTGTTGACACCGGTATAACCTGGCACGATCAGGCGAAGTGGGCCGCCATGAGCAAGCGAGATAGGGGCACCGTTCATTTCCCATGCAAGCAACGCATCGACCATTGCGGCTACGGGAACCGAGCGCTCCACAACAACACTTTTTGGATCAATACCTTCTGGTAGCTTTTCTCCACCGGTCCCAGTCATGAAAGGCCGCGCTCCGTCTAGTCCGCCCAGCGCTTCGACGACTGCCCGCACAGGCACACCACTCCAGATGACACAACCGGCAGCGCCCACAGTCCAAGGGGTACCACTGGGCTTGCTAGGGAAAAAGCCTCGGCCATTTCCTGAACACTGAAGCACCATCGCGACCGTTTCAAGTCCCATTGATTTGAGTTGGGCTAGGGTGAGCTTACGTGGATTTTTAACCCCTTCGACGTTGACCTCCCATTCGTCACGATTGGTCAGGATGGATGAGTCAGGCGCCGGTAGATTGTTGCGGATATAAAGCTGTTCGGCGGGCGTGATCACACTGGTGCCAAAGGCGCTACGCTTGGTCTCAAGGGTGCTGCTGCTGTGGACGATGAGGCTAGCGGGGTCTTTCCAGTTAACGTAAGCGGGCAACTGTCGGGCCGCTGCAAGAGGAGGTGTCTGAGCGGAGGCACCGCGCGTGAATGTGGCAAGGCTCGTCACCGCAAGAGTGCTTAGGCTGGCACCCAACAAGTGACGGCGATGAAGTGAATTGTTGTGTTCCATAGAAGTTGTCCAATTTTTAAGTGATGGGTAGGCGCAAGGTTCTTTTGAAATGAAACCACAATCGGCCTAGACGGATGACTTGGATCCCTGAGCTTACATCAAAAAGGTCTTGGAGCAGCTGCACAAGAACAAGAACAAGAACAAGAACAAGAACAAGAACAAGAACAAGAACAAGAACAAGTACCACC